>Ga0224506_10001603_pt1 | contig 16056 bp, 16 predicted proteins | sample SF_Jan12_sed_USG_2_FD_169108 | JGI IMG/M metagenome (GOLD analysis project Ga0224506, IMG submission 169108) | Sediment microbial communities from San Francisco Bay, California, United States - SF_Jan12_sed_USGS_8_1 | ecosystem: Environmental > Aquatic > Marine > Sediment | place: USA... | reverse complement strand
TACTGCATTAAGCTGTCAGCTTAATCAAACGGTGATAATCCACCACGCTGTGCTCGCCCCATGCCAGTCTCGCCAGCGGTGACATACCAAGTGATTGGCTTAGATAATCAATCTGTTCACTGGTCGGTGCCGGCTGCAACACATTGGCGACCCAGCCCGACAGGCTGAGACCGGTTTGCCTGATAGCCTGGGCTGTCAACATGGCATGATTCAGGCAACCCAGGCGAATGCCCACTACCAGCACCACAGGTAGCGCCAGTGTCGCGGCCATATCGGCAACCGTTAACTGGTCAGTCAATGGCGCCAGCCAGCCGCCAACTCCCTCGACAATGACAAACTCCGCAGACTCACTGAATTGTTGGTAACAGGTTTTGATATGTTGCAGGTCAATCTCTACCCCGGCCTGTTGTGCCGCGATGTGTGGGGAAACCGGTGCGGCGAAGGCGTAGGGGTTTATTAAATCATAATCGACAGCATGGTTAAGGGTCTGCTGAATCAACAGGGCATCTTCATTACGCAATTGACCATCGATCCATTCTGCACCGCTGGCGACAGGTTTCATGGCCAGTGTCTTGTACCCCGCCTGTTGCAGGGCGCTGATACAGGCCAGGGTGAAATATGTCTTGCCAATGCCGGTATCGGTGCCGGTCACAAAAAAGCCTTTCATCGTTGCAACTGACTCAATGGTATCGACACAGTCTGGCTGGGTGCCCAGGCATGGCCATAGACAATTTCATAACTGGCCGGAAGTACACCGTCCCGCCGAAACTGTTCATAGGCGGCCAGCACCTTTTTCAGCTGTGATTTGCCGGTCAGGTGTCGACTGCGCCCCTGGGTTACATTGTGGGCGCCGATCTGTTTCAGCTCTTTCATCAAGGTCAGCGCATCACGATAGGTCATGGTGAGATATTCCGTATCCATTACCGGTTCAGCAAAACCATGTCGCAGCAAAGCATCACCCACATCGTGCATATCAAAAAAGTGATTAACATGCACTTCACCGTCAACCTTGGCCCAACTGGCACGCAACTCCTTGAGGGTATCGGGACCGAAGGTAGTGAACATGAGCATGCCACCCGGCGCCAGCACACGACGAAATTCGGCAAACACCTTATCCAGGTCATTACACCATTGAATGGCGAGACTGGAGACGAGCATGTCCATACTGCCATCGGCCAATGGCAGTTGTTCGGCGTCACCGCCAATAAAACGGTAGCGATGGCGAAAGCGCTGCCACCAGCCGGCATGGGCCTTTGCCTGTAATAGCATGTTATAGGCAAAGTCCAGTACATGGATTTCTGCGCCGGCGTAACGCCTGGCCAGATGTTGTGAACAAAAACCGGTACCGGCACCGACATCGAGGATGCGTGTGGGTTGATGCCTGATATAGTCCAGCCGTTCCAGCATGCGTGTCGCAACTTCACGTTGCAGCACTGCGGCCTCATCATAGGCGGCCGCCGATTTTTCAAAGGCCAGCCGTGCCTGATGTTTATCAATTTGAAAAATCGGTTCACTCATTAACTAAAAACGCCCTGCTAAGTTTCAGCACTGCATCGGGGTGTGACAAAAAGGGGGCGTGACCCGCACCTTTTATAATATGCAGTTTTGACTGTTTTATCTGTTGCGCCATGGCCAGCAGGGCAGCCGCTGGCACCAGCGTATCTCTTTCCCCGCCCAGTAGCATAACCGGTATGGCCAGAGCCGATATGGCCTGCCTTAGATCGACCTGCTGCAGGAGTGACAGACCCTCACGCAATGCCAGTGGATTGGGTTCACCCCGGCTAAACAACTTTGCCTTCAGTTCACGCAGGCCCTGTTGCTGCTGTTCACTACCCCTGACCTGCAGGGCCAGGAAGCGGTTCAAGGTAATTCTGTAATCCTGCATCAGCATATCGGCAAAATCCGTTAACACCTGTTGCTGCATGGCATGGGGCCAGTTCGCACGTTGCACAAAACTGGCCGAACTGGCAATCAGCTGCAGGCTTTTTATGCTGTCGGGAAACTGTAAACTGAGTTGTTGACCGAGTAAGCCACCCAGCGACCAGCCGATCACATGCACGGCCTGATCGGTAACGGTATCAATCGTTTGCCGCAGCCGGACAATAAAATCATCCATTGACTGTTCATCCTGATAGCGACTTTTGCCATGCCCTGGCAGGTCGATACTGTGCACGCGGTATTTATCCTGCAGTCCATCGATCAGACTTTGCCAGTAAGCACCGTGCATGCCCCAGCCGTGCAACAGTATAACGTCTTCACCCTCACCGACTGACTCGACATATAAGGGATGCGCATAATTGGACAAGCTGGCAACACTCATGCGTTTATGGCCTTGTCGAGGCAGTGCAACAGATGTTCAATATGTGCAGGTGTATGATTGGCGCTGAGGGTAATGCGCAGGCGAGCAGTTCCTTCGGCTACGGTGGGTGGCCGAATAGCGCTGATTAACAAGCCGGCCTGTCTTAATTTATCACTCAGTTTGACCGCCTGCTCAGTCTCACCAATCAGCAGGGGTTGAATGGCTGAACTGGAATCCATCAGGGACAGACCCAGTTGCCTAGCGCCAGCACGAAACTGCTTGATCAAATCCTGTAAATGCTCCCGCCGCCAGCCCTCTGTCTGCACCAGTCGCAATGCCTCACGGTTTGCGGCGGCGATCGCCGGCGGCAGTGCGGTGGTATATATATAAGAACGGGCCTGCTGGATCAGGGTTTCGATCAGGCTCTCTTCCCCGGCGACAAAGGCACCGAAACTGCCAAAGGCCTTGCCAAAGGTCCCCATCAGGATCGGTACCTCTTTTACACCCAGGCGATGTTCTTCGAGGGTGCCTCGACCGGTTTTGCCGATAACACCCACGCCATGGGCATCGTCGATCATCAGCCAGGCCTGCTGTTGCTCGGCAACTTTCGCCAGCTCGGTCACATCGGCCATGTCACCGTCCATGCTAAACACACCATCGCTGCAAATGAGTTTATGCCTGGCCTTGCTGTCAGAGATCTTACGCTGCAGATCAGGCCCATCGAGATGGCTATAGCGCTGCAGCCGGGCACGGGACAATAAACCGGCATCGAGCAGGGAGGCATGATTAAGGCGGTCTTCGAATACCGCATCACCCTGTCCCAGCAAAGCACTTACCACACCAAGGTTGGCCATGTAGCCGGTGGAGAATAACAGGGCCCGCGGATAACCGGTAAAGGCGGCCAGCTCTTCTTCCAGTTGATGATGGTGTTCGCTGTGACCGGTAATCAGATGCGCCGCACCACTGCCTACGCCATACTCATTGGCGGCCCCGGTAAAGGCGGCGATCAGTTTGGGATGGTTGGCAAGCCCCAGATAATCATTACTGCAAAAGTTGTACAGGCGTTGACCGTCAATAGTGACCTCAACATCCTGCGCGGACTGCAATACCTGTCGCTGACGATAGAGATGGTCGGCTCTTCGCTGCGCCAGTTCAGCTGACAGGTCGGTGTAATCCACCATAGAGACTTATTGCATTACCTGCATACCCAGTTTTTGAAACAGATCCATGTCATGATCCGCAGAAGGATTGGCTGTGGTCAGCAGCTTTTCACCATAGAAGATCGAATTGGCCCCGGCCAGGAAACACAGCGCCTGGGTTTCATCACTCATGGCTTCCCGCCCGGCCGACAGGCGGACATATGAACGAGGCATCATGATGCGCGCCACGGCCAGGGTACGCACAAACTCCAGTTGATCCAGCTCGGCCTCTTCGGCCAGCGGTGTGCCTTCGACACGCACCAGCATGTTGATCGGCACACTCTCCGGATGCTGCGGTTGATTGGCCAGTTGTTGTAACAGGCCGACACGATCATCGCGCGTCTCGCCCATGCCGACGATACCGCCGCAGCAAACGTGGATACCGGCATCGCGCACATGGGCCAGCGTATCCAGGCGATCCTGGTAGGTACGGGTAGTAATGATCTCGCCATAAAAATCCGGTGAGGTGTCCAGGTTATGATTGTAATAATCCAGACCGGCTTCTTTTAAGCGTCGGGTCTGTTTATCACTCAACATGCCGAGGGTCAGACAGGTTTCCATGCCCAGTTCTTTTACACCCTTCACCATATCTACCACTGCATCGAGGTCTTTGTCTTTGGGACTACGCCAGGCGGCACCCATGCAAAACCGGCTCGAACCTTTTTCCTTTGCCGTCTTTGCCGCGGCCAGCACTTCATCCAGCGGCATCAGGGGGTCAACGGTTAACTCGGCATCGTGTCGCACACTCTGCGGACAATAGGCGCAGTCTTCCGGACACTTGCCGGTTTTGATACTGAGTAAGGAACTGATCTGCACCTTGTTGGGATCAAAGTTTGTTCGATGTATGGACTGTGCCTCGAACATCAGGTCCATAAACGGCAACTCAAACAGGCTGGCAATCTCATGACTAGTCCAGTCATGACGCAATTCATCGTGGCTCATCTTTTCCAGGCGCGCATTCATTCGTTTGTTTCCTCCACTAGGATGTCCTGCCATTGTTCTTTAAAAATTCGGATCACATCAAAAAGTGACCAGGGGACGAGCACCAGGGCACATACCACCCAGGTTGCCAGCCAGTAATTCACATTGGTACCGTAAAAGGTCCCCGCCACCACAATCAGGCCAACCACACCATAATAACGATAGGCTGCCTGCTGGGTATAATGCCCGGTACGCTCATTGGGGTGATGACGGGCGATGATATAAATCATGATCGATACCGCAAACCAGAGGATCATCGGCACGATGGTGGCAATAAGCATAAAGATCATGCTCATGCGTTCGGTGGAGCCTATTAACAGGCTGGGCACCACAAACAGGCCGGGTAACATGGCAATGATATTGCCGTAGTTAAACAGGGCGGCGGTATTGCGGGCACTTTTGGCGCTAATGGTCTTGCTGGCGGTCTCGGTCATGATTTTGGGGTACACTCTCTGGGTCAGGGAATGATAGTGGGGGATAAAAAACTGTCAACCAAAGGATTGAAATTAGTTAACTACTGTACAAATTTCATACAGGCTCGACTCTTTCCGGCCAGCTGTGTGCTGTGTGGTGCAGCAGGCCATGTGGGCCGCGACCTTTGCCAGGCCTGTGAGGCGGATCTGCCTCGGATTGACCCCGCCTGCCCGAGCTGCGGTATGCCCCTGAGTGAGGCTGAGCATTTACTCTGTGGCAAATGCCTGCAATCCCCTCCCCCTTTTCACCACACCATCAGCCCCTATTACTACGCGCCACCCCTGATCCAGCTCATTACCCGCTTCAAATTTCAGCATGCCCTGGCGATGACACGGGTCTTCAGCGATTTACTGGCCAGGCACATAGATACCTCCCAGCGGAAACCGGAGTGCATCATTCCCGTTCCCCTACACCCCAGGCGGCTGCGTGAGCGAGGCTATAACCAGTCACTGGAAATCGCCCGCCTGCTGGGCAAAAGGCTCGGTATCGCCATTGATTACCAACTCTGCCAGCGCACCCGCTATACCAGCCCGCAAACCGGCCTCGCTGCCAGGGAACGAAAACGCAATGTCAAAAATGCCTTTGGCCTGACCGGCCCCTGCCATTACCGACACATCGCCATCCTCGACGATGTGATCACCACCGGCCATACCGTCACCGAACTGGCCGGCTTGTTGCGTAAAAACGGGGTGGAAGAAATTGCAGTGTGGAGTGTGGCGCGTGCTGTGGCTGACTGATCCATTCACCAGCCAGGCATCAGGCAAGATACAACACAGGGAATATTAAGCAGCCGGGTCGCGCTGCCGGGCGGTCTCTAGAAGCGGTATTTCATGTCCAGAAACAGTGTCTGCGCATCCAGCGTGTCGTTGAAGTTCTGCTGTTCGAATGCCTTCTGCTGGTGTAGCCAACCGCCTTCCAGACCAAGGCCATTTTTCCATTTGTAGGAAAGTTTGGCGCGGTAATCGAACTCGGCATTTTCCAGATCGGCGTTATAAGTCCCACTGAGTCCGGCCGTTAAACCAGAGAAAGGCAGATCAAACACCGCGGCGGCATGTAACATGGTCCGGGTTTCTCCAGGATCGATACTCAGCCAGTCCTGATCGTAGGAATAAATCTGGTCGATCGGTGTTGTCCTGTCTTCCTGCACACGCAGGTTAACCCCGACATCGATGCTGATGCCCTGGCGATGCAGCGGATAGTAGAAAATGGCGTCATAACTGCTCTTTTGCGCATCCTGTCTGACGGTACGGTAGGTCGATTTTTTGTCACCGGCACTTTCCAGTGTCGAAGACAGGCGCGGGGTCAGCAGGAAATCGTTTTTTTGCAGTCTGAATCCGGGGGCACGGTTGTCACTGACGCGGTCCTGCGCACTGACACTGATGGTCAGACCCATGCCGATCATGAAAAAACATACCTGTAACAGGCCTTGTCGCATTACCGTTCCTTTCATTACATCCCTGCAATTTTTGTCAGTGCTTTATGACGTCACATCGTTTCTGTGACGGGATCCCAATTATAGCTCAATTTTCACCCACTAATCCCACACATTTCTCAACAGATTACCCCGTCCTGTGATGATAATCACAGGTATTCAAACAGCAGGCCCAAATAAACCGCCAGTCCTATGCGGTTATTACCTAAAAAGGCCTTAAAGCACTGGCGTGGCTTACGCCCATGAATCAGGTACTGGTGCCAGATGGCAAAGCCGGCGGCAAAAAGCACACCCATATAATAAGTATACGCCAGTTTTAGCTGCATACCGACCAGCAGCAGGGCGGCAAACATCAGCACCTGGAGCAGACCGATGATCACCCGGTCCGCATCGCCAAACAGAATGGCCGTGGATTTTACACCCACTTGCAGGTCATCTTCTCTATCCACCATGGCGTACATGGTGTCGTAAATAACCGCCCATAAAATAGTGATGATATACAGCAGCCAGGCGATCTTTGGCAGGGAGCCGGTCTGGGCAGCAAAGGCCATGGGCACCGCCCAGCCGAAGGCCATGCCCAGTACCACCTGGGGTAAATGGGTATAGCGCTTCATAAAGGGATATACCGTGGCCAGGGCCGCCCCGCCGAAAGACAGGCCGATCGTAAACCAGTCCAGGGTCAGCACCAGACCAAAGGCCGTCAGGCACAGCACCACAAACAGGGTCAGCGCCTCGCGGGGAGTGACCTTACCCGCAGCAATGGGCCGCAATTTGGTGCGCGCCACATGGGGATCAAACTCCCGATCGGCGTAATCATTGATCACACAGCCGGCGGCACGCATTAACACTACGCCACTGACGAAGACAAACAAAATATACGGATCGGGCCGACCCTCACCGGCAACCCACAAGGCCCAGAGTGTCGGCCAGAGTAATAGCAATATACCGATGGGGCGATCAAAACGGGTCAGCAGGTAATACTGGTAGAGGCGGTCTTTGATCAGTGCGATATTCATGGCGGCATTGTAGCAAGAAAAACCTTTTCACCACCAAGACGCCAGGAAAACTAACATCGTTTAAGCACGACAGTACACAGAAAACATTCTGCTTGTTGTTCATCGCTTGACATAAGGCCCTGGGTTGGATGAATGCCGCGAAGGCATGAATGACTTGAACCGACAGCAAACAAGGTCAGCATAAAACCCGAAGGGGTCCTGCAGTGTACCGAGATCGGCCCTGCTGGTGAGGTCTTTTTTATTTAACTTTAGGAATATCCGGCAGGAAGATTTCACTCACCAGCAGCGGTTTATCGTGTAAATAAAACACCGACCGTCGCCCCCATATTGCCGTTGGATTATAGGCCAGTTTGGCGGTGGCGGTATGAAACAGGCGCTGACCATGTTTGATCTCGGCCACTTCCACTTCACTGCGCCGCATGGTCGGTTCGGCAAACAGCACCGCCCCGAGAGGTTTGTTTTGTAAATGGGCGAGATGTTTTTCTTTGCCGTGCAGGGTGGTGTGGGGAATAACGGTGCGGGCAAACACCCAGGGGGTATTATTGCAATACAGGTAAACCTGGCGTATCAGGGCATGGCGGCCGGCGCGGATCTTCAGACACTGCTCTTCATTCAACATGGGCCGTTGCCAGCCCTGCGCAATGACCTCGACACGGAACGGACCATGACAGGCGGCAATAATACGGGCGGTTAAGGAATTGGCATCAAACAACCAGGGGGCAATCTCGTCGGGCACCTGGCCGGAAAAGAGATAGCGCTCGGCCCGCCAGATCGGTTCAAACGCGTGTTGACCGAATCGGCTGGGATGCTGGTGGGTAACGGCAAGCCGGTTACGCCGGGCGCGCATGCACGATCACTCTGGGTTGTTGCCTATACATCGGCATAACGGGTTGATTCACCTATCCAACGTTTGATCAGGGGCTCAACATGAGCCGGGTGAGACTTTAACAGGATATCGGCGCTGTGCATAACTCCGGGGATCAGGCACTGGTCCCGTTGCAGGTCTGCAATGCGTAATTGCAGCATGCCGGTCTGGCGGGTGCCCAGCACTTCACCCGGGCCGCGCAGCTCCAGGTCCTTGCGGGCAATGACAAAGCCGTCGTTACTCTCGCGCATCACCGCCAGCCGCTGGTGGGCATTGTGGGATAACTTGCCCTGGTACATCAGCACACAGGCACTCTCCTGACTACCCCGCCCCACTCGGCCACGTAACTGGTGCAACTGTGACAGGCCCAGGCGCTCAGCATTTTCGATGATCATCAGGCTGGCATTGGCCACATCCACGCCCACTTCGATGACCGTGGTGGCCACCAGCAAATCGATATCGCCGCTTTTAAAATGCCGCATCACCCGTTCCTTTTGTTCCGGCTTCATGCGGCCATGTACCAGCCCAACCCGCACCTCGGCCAGGGCTTCAGCCAACAACTTCGCTGTGTCTTCCGCAGCCTGGCATTGCAGTGTTTCCGACTCCTCGATCAAGGTACACACCCAGTACACCTGCCGACCCTCGCGGCAGGCATGTTCCACCCGTTGCACCACATCCTCGCGCCGGTTATCGGGGATCACCACGGTTTCGATCGGCTTGCGGCCCGGCGGCAGCTCATCGATCACCGAACAATCCAGATCGGCATACACCGTCATGGACAGGGTGCGCGGTATAGGTGTTGCCGTCATAATCAACTGGTGGGGATACTGGCCGTTATTCGCACCTTTCTCGCGCAGGGACATGCGTTGATGTACACCGAAACGATGTTGTTCATCGACAATGATCAAGCCGAGTTCGCTGAAGTTAACCCCTTCCTGAAACAGGGCATGGGTGCCGACAATGACCCGCGCCCGGCCGACATGGATCGCATCGAGTGTCTCACGACGAGGTTTGGTTTTTAATTTGCCCGACAACCAGGCCACCTCAATACCCAGGGGTTCAAGCCAGCTGACAAAATTACGGTAGTGTTGTTCGGTAAGGATCTCGGTCGGCGCCATGATGGCAGCCTGATAACCCGACTCCACCGCCCGCAAGGCCGCCAGTGCCGCCACCACGGTCTTGCCCGAGCCCACATCGCCCTGCACCAAACGCTGCATGGGCATGGCTTTACGCAGATCGGTTTCGATCTCATCAACCACTCGTTGTTGCGCAGCGGTTAATTCAAACGGCAGGTTTTGTTTAAAAACGTTGAGCAGACGGCCATCCCCCTGTAACACCGGTGCGGCATGCTGCTGGGCACGATGACGTAACTTGCGCAGGCTTAAGGTATGGGCGAGCAACTCTTCAAAGGCCAGCCGCTGTTGATAAATGTGTCCACCCTCGGCCATGATATCCAGCGGCGCATCCGGCGGCGGGCAATGCACATACAGCAGGGCATCACGCAAGGAGGTAAATCCCTGCTGCTGTTGAATCTGCTCAGGCAGGTATTCATCCAGCCTTAATCGGTTTTGCTGCAATCGCTCGATCACCTGGGTCATCAGCTTACGGATCCCCAGTTGATGCAGGCCCTCGGTGGTCGGATAAATCGCGGTGAGATGTTCCTGCACCTCGGGCGCACTTTCCGCCTCGACCAGCTGATACTCGGGATGCACCAGCTCCAGCATTTGCTTGCCGACGCGCACCTCGCCATAACAACGCAGCGTCGCACCACGTACCAGTGACTGTTGTTGCTGGGCATTAAAATGAAAAAAGCGCAGCCCGATAGAGCCGGTACCATCACTAATACGCGACAGCAGCATGCGGCGCCGGGCAAACTTGATCTCCGTCAGCAGAATCTTGCCCTGTACCACCGCACTGTCGCCCGCCCGCAATGTCCCCATCGGCACAATGCGGGTGCGATCTTCATAACGTAAGGTAAATGAAATAACAGATCCTGAATGCTCTGCACCCCGATACGCTGCAAGCGCTCAACCATCTTCGGCCCCACCCCTTTGAGGCAGGTAAGTGACATGTCGTCACGACTTGACGCTTGCAGGGTTTGGGTCATGGCACTATCCCCACTCCCCCAGGGAGAGGTTTAGGGTCAAGAGATTGAAATTGATCTCAATTGCCAAAGCCATAATCAATAAGGCTTAAGCCAGTTCCATGATCGCATCCATTTCCACCGCTGCCCCCTTCGGCAACGAGGCCACCCCAACCGCCGCCCGTGCCGGATACGGCTGCTGAAAATATGCCGCCATGATCTCGTTCACCAGCGGAAAGTGCGACAGGTCGGTTAGAAAGATATTCAGCTTGGCGATATCTTTTAAATCCCCGCCGGCGGCCTGCGCCACCGCCTGCAGGTTGACAAACACCCGCCGGATCTGCGCTGCCATATCCCCCTCCACCATCTCCATGGTTTCCGGCACCAACGGGATCTGCCCCGACATATACACCGTGTTCCCCGTCTTCACCGCCTGCGAATACGTGCCAATCGCCTGCGGCGCCTTGTCGGTATGGATGATTTCTCTGCTCATTGGACACCTCTGATATTCTAAATAGGAATTGGCTAATAGTACGGTATTCGATGGCGGGAATGTAAGCAGCGAAGGTGAGAATATTTGGCACAACACCAAGCACTACAGTGCTGCGGCAAAGGGGGCTTGAGCTGTGAAGACACGGTTATAAATACATTCTCCGGGAGCTGGATAGCGGTGGCTGCAATGACTGGCACAAACCCTGCTGTTGCCATAGCCTGGTATAAAGCACGAATCCCAACATTAAGCCTCTTAATCAAACAAATTTGTGACTATGACTGTTTAGTCAGCTTAATCACGAAAATGCGGCTTCCACCTTGCGTATCCTCCTACCAGGATCATCTTTACTATGTATTATTGTTGGGATATGTCGATGAAATTTTCATTAGGGTTCATGCACCACCTCAACCACCACGGTTTATTCATCCCAGTCCGCTAATTCTGTTTTAATCTCGGGTCGGCTCTCAATGGTGCGGTGTATCGGGCAGCGATCGGCGATCTCAAGCCGTCTTTGTCTTTGCTCATCACTCAGACTGCCTTTGAACAGCGTTTCGAGTTTTGCCCTCTGGGTGTAATGCCATGCCAGTGATGTGTTGTGGGCTCCAGTAGATTCTGTCCCCGCTTTTGATTACAGAACCTCGCGCACAAGCCTTCTGATCACCATCCTCGACTGACGCCCTTCATGCCGTGTTTCTACTTCCATGCTGAACCGGCATCGCTCGCCCGTGGGTGTGATGACGCTGAGATCATCAACATCTGCGGTGGATTCCATGCGATGTCGGGCATAGCCCGGGCCATACTTGCGCGGGGGTAGACGGGTATTAATTAACGCCTCGATATTCACGGTGCCCTGTCTGTCACCGAAAGGTGAGGCCGTTGACCATATTGCATCAGGGTGAAATAGTTTGACCGCAGCATGGCCATCTCGTCTGTCGACACAATCGAGGAACTGCATCAAAAGTAATCGTGTGGAGTTTCGTGCGGCATAGCTGGTGTGAAGCAAGGTATGCGCTTCAATGGAATTCGGTTCGCTGCCGCCATCCACACAGGCCATGACCTCAATGGCAAGGTACTCATCTCGCCATGTCTCCGTTTCCAGCATATGTTGCGCCGCTGCGATGCTGTTGCATATCGCGACCTTGCCGATACCGGGGATCTCGGCGGTCTTTATCCCCGTGCTGACACTGCGGAGCTGATGCCATTCCATTGACTCAATAGGAGAAGGGACCAAATGTACGTACAATACGCCTTATGGAAACACTCACCGTTGTACAAGGCGAATTTCACTTATCCCGTTATCCGCTAGACAGGAATGATCCCTTACGGGCCTGGGATGCGGCAGATGAATACCTGTTGAATCATCTGGCGGGGCAGTTTGATAACGAGCGAACATTAAACATCTTAATCATTAATGATGGCTTTGGCGCCCTGGCCGTGGCCCTGGCACATCACAGTGTTACTGTCTGGACGGATTCTTATCTCTCAGCAGAGGGTATTAAATTAAACCTTTCACGCAACAAACAGCCTGTTGAGAACGTGAACATCATGAACAGCCTGCAGACACCCGACGGAGATTATGATGTGGTGATCATTAAGATCCCCAAGACCCTCGCCATGCTTGAAGATCAGTTGGTGCGACTAAGACCAATACTCAAAGCAGAGACACAGCTCATGGGTGCGGCAATGGTCAAGGCCATACATACCTCAAGCCTGTCCCTGTTTGAAAAGTATATCGGCACCACGCGTACCTCATTGGCAAAGAAAAAGGCCCGCCTGATCCACTGTCAGTTAGACGAAACAATAGTGCCCGTTAAAACACCATATCCAACATCCTATACCCTGGAAGGTACGGACTATACCCTTATCAACCACGCCAATGTATTTTCACGTGAGCGTCTGGATATCGGCACACGTTTCTTTTTACAACACCTACCACACGATGAAAAATATCGAAGTATTATCGATCTGGCCTGTGGTAATGGTGTCGTGGGATTGATTGCTGCGGAGAAAAATCCCCAGGCCGAACTGATCTTTCTCGATGAGTCGTATATGGCTGTGGCATCCGCCCAGGCAAACTTTATTGCAGCATTTGCTGAGGGCCGGCAAGCATCATTTCAAGTGTCGGACAGTTTACAAGGCATCACTAGTGATTCGGCTGATTTAATTTTAAACAACCCGCCTTTTCATCAGCAACATGCCATGGGTGATGGTATGGCATGGAACATGTTTCACCAGTCAAGAAACGTACTCACGCAGAAAGGCGAGTTATGGGTGGTGGCTAATCGCCACCTTGGTTATCACCTTAAGCTAAAAAAACTGTTTGGCAATTGTGTGACGGTCGCAGGGAATAAGAAGTTTGTTATTTTAAAAGCGGAAAAATTATGAGCATGGCCATATACCAGGCTAATCGAAGCATTATAGTGTCTGCATAAAATTAACAACTTTGTTATTGCGAGGAGAAACGACGAAGCAATCTCCTACTGCAATGCATCAAACCAGCAAATTGCCGCAGTCGTTATCACTCCTTCGCAATGACAGGATGCGTGCCGTCAGGCACACATTTCTTCTATTCCATCAGACCCTTTTTACCTTTCTTGTCCTTCTTGTCTTTTTTTGCGGCCTTTTTTTCTTTTGGCGTCAGGGCCGGTTTTTTCTTTTCTTCCTTATTACTTTTTTGTCCTTTGCTCATGATGCTTTCTCCTGATCATTGACTGAGGTTCGATTGCCCCACCACGGCAGAGCCATCAAATGGGGCCTGTTTATTCATGACCTGACAAGGTCTTAGGCTGTACTGATGATGAAAGGGAAGTCGTCCGTCCTTTGAGGACTATAAAAACACCTTTCTGGTCGGCAAGGAAAATGCCTGGCAGGTATCTATAGAGTCTAGCATAAACCAATATCAGACATGGATTTAGCTATCGAGTGACGAGCTTTCCTGATACTCCAGACCGGCCAGGGGCAAGTTTAGTGTTGTTCCCTTGTTAACACCTTAATATTGTTCACTTAATTAAAAACATATGTTCACCATGGACATGCTATACTTATGGGCTCGCCGTTGATTCAAGCCCTGCTCACGTGCTGGTTATTCCCGCTGTATATTACCGGGCATGTTCTTATCGCTGTTGTCTGATTTTTTTCCTGCTCGGCTCAAATTCCAGCCGCAATCAGATATTTAATTACATGGATTATCTTCATCCCATGGTATTGAAGTCATGGATGTGATGCGCCTGTATGTTGTGCTGCCTGCTTTATGTGCGATAAATGGAACATTTAACAGGTTCCGATGAAAACAACCTCTTGTAGAGGTGAACCAGATATATACGATGCCGTGTGTTTGGATGCTTTTCAGTAAATAGACATCAAAACCATTGACACACAGGTTAATAAATGAAAATAGAAATTATCACGACACCCAATAAAGAATTAAAAGAGACCGGTTTTGGTGCAATCGATGCTTGCCGTAGTGTGCTGGATTCCATCAGCAAGCTGGGGCACGACGCCAAACTAAGCGTATGCAGCAGCTTGAACGATCTGACGATGATAGTGAACAGAAAGCCTGATCTGGTAATTCTGGCCGTAAAATACATCTCGATTGATAATGGTAGTGATATCTGGTTATCCGAATACTTTGCCGAACGTGAAATCAATTATTCAGGCTCATCAAGAGAAGTGCTGAAGTTTGATTCAGACAAAGTGCTGGCAAAGGCACATTTGAGAAATAAAGGTATAAAAACCGCTGATTATTTTACTGCCGTTCCCGGACAGTTTAAGTGCGAGGCAGACTTGCCTGTTAAGTTCCCCCTGTTCCTGAAACCCCTGGATGCTGCCAATGGCAATGGCGTCGATGACTTATCACTGGTCACGAGTTTTGCAGAATTCGAAAGCAAAACCCTGTCCTTGTTCGAGAACTTCGCCCAACCGGTGCTGGCCGAAGAATACCTGGATGGCCGGGAATTCTCTGTTGCCGTCATTAAAACAGAAAGCAGCAAGGTCATTGTCTCCGCCGTTGAAATTATACCACCGCTTTCGAGTAATGGTCTGCGGATTCTGGGTGAAAAGGCCAAGAAGGAAGATTCTGAAGAGATTAAGAAGATCAAAGATCAAAAGGTTCTCAGCCAGGTTACAAAACTAGCTGTTGATTCATTTGCCAAACTGGGCATCTGGGATTTTGGACGAATCGATATTAAAACCAATAAGCGTGGACAGTATTATTTCATGGAAGCCAACCTGGTGCCGGGTATGACCTCTGGTACCAGTTATTTTCCCCAGGCCTGTGAAATCGCCAACGAATTGAGTTACGATGAGGTAGTTCAACTTATTGTAGAAAAAGGTATTAGCAGGGTGGCGTTCAATATGCCTCTGGATATACCAACGTACATTCCTGAAACAACTGACGATAAACGCGCCATCGCCTTGTAATCGCTATTATTTATCGTTGTTCAGAGCACAAATATATTTAGATTTTTTGTATGTCTTATGAGTTATTAGTCGAAGTTGCACGCAATGGAACGGTGGAAAGCCGGCATTTTGGGGCTGCCGTTGTGTGTGATTACACGGGTAAGGTGGTAGAAAGCTGGGGAGACACAGAGCAACTGATCTTTCCTCGCTCTGCGCTGAAACCCATGCTGGCGATTCAATTACTTGAGACAGGTGCCAGTGATCATTACGCCCTCAACGATGCTGAATTATCACTGGCCTGCTCATCCCATCAGGGGGAGCTGATACATCAAACACTGGTGGAGTCCTGGCTAAGCCGGCTGGGCCTGACCGAGGATCATTTGGCCTGCGGTGCAGTGCTACCTGAGCATACCGAGAGTGCCCACAAGTTGCTGGCGTCAGGGCAACACGGCTGTCGCATTCATCACAACTGTTCAGGCAAGCACAGTGGATTTTTAACCACGGCCCAGCACCTGGGTTTACCACTGGATGGCTACCATTTACTAGAACACCCCTTACAACAGCTGTCACTTGAAATACTTTCTGATCTGGCAGGTGTGGATATTAAACAGTATCCCATGGGGATTGACGGTTGTGGTCTGCCTGCACCGACGATGCCCTTAGTGAAGCTTGCATACGCCACGGCTCGCTTTGCCAGGCCTTCAGAACTGGCAAAGACCCGTGCACAGGCCATTTATCGTTTGCACGAAGCCATTACCAACGAGCCGTTGTATATTGCCGGACATGGTTCGGTGGTCACTGAGTTGAACGAAGTGA
>Ga0224506_10001602_pt1 | contig 16057 bp, 17 predicted proteins | sample SF_Jan12_sed_USG_2_FD_169108 | JGI IMG/M metagenome (GOLD analysis project Ga0224506, IMG submission 169108) | Sediment microbial communities from San Francisco Bay, California, United States - SF_Jan12_sed_USGS_8_1 | ecosystem: Environmental > Aquatic > Marine > Sediment | place: USA... | reverse complement strand
CGAAGGCACCATCCCAGCTACTGCCATTAGGGTAAACCGTATCAAGATAGGATGGTGTACTCAGTGCGTTACTGCGCCAATCCATGGGATCTTCACCTTGGTTTGGTTCTTGACCAGCGAAACCATCGACAAATATAGCGTTCAATAATTCTAAACAATCATCGTCGACATTGGCGCATTCCGTTCCTGTGAAATAAGTATCACTCAATTCCAACGCAATGCGAATCATGTCCAACGAGGGATTAAACGGTACCCATCTGCCATCGGTTTCAGCTGTGGTGCGACCACCCCGAAGCACCGCTTGGGTAAAACTCTTGTTGACGAAATCCCAAGGCTGGGCATGGCTTACATCACCTTTAAAATAGTATGCGTCGGTTTTAGTTGCCAAATAGTGGCCTAAGTGATTATTCAGATCTTCATTAATCATAAATGGCAATGCAAAATCCTGGGCTTCGGCCACCGCAGCACCTTTACCTAGCTCATTGCTAACAGAGAAAATACGAACATTTGGTACTTCAGTAATATTCTCGTAAGGTGAGAATTGAGCTTTCATTGCCAATAAGCCTTGCGCGGTGAAACGTTCTTGACCAGAAACACTATTTAAAGATTCAACTATGCGAATACGAAATCCTTCGGCCCATTGATTACTGTCCAAGAATTTTAAAAACATATCCGCTGTTTTAACGGCTGCACCATAGTCAAAATCCATGCGCATTTGAGAAGGGTGTTTGTTATCGCCATTAGTCGTCCCGTCAATTGCTTCTGCGTCGATTATTAATCGTCCGGTTAATCCACCATTAGCATCGACATTCCATGTAACATAGAATGCTTCGGTGTTCGATTGTGTGGGGGGTACAGCTAGTGGATAGCCATAATACATACGTATAACTTTTTCCTGTTCGCTTACTTGGGTTATACGATAATGGGTGGGATCTTTGGGATCATAATTCGATGCCAAAGTATCGTTGCCGGTCGCATAAATTTGATCATCGTTGGGTAATTCATAAGAATACGCAATTAACAAATCTGCGATACAGGTCCATGTAGCACTGGCACCGATTAGAAATTTTGTCATGGTATGACCATTTTTGAAAGGCTCTTCGTTACCACTACCGATAAAGGTGCAGGGTTCTGAAATAGCGGCTTGACGTAATCCGCTGGTGCTTGCGTATGCTGATGGTTTATTCGAAATATTGGCGGTTCGGCCTCCCGTCATACTATCGGGTAAGTTCATACTGAGTTTGATTGGACTTTCTGCATCTTCGTTATTGTCTGCGCAACCCATGAATAAGAGTGGTAAACTTAATAGAGTTGCGGCGCCTAATTGTTTAAGTGTTAAAGCCATGATTAGATCTCCTGTGTTGATTCACAATGTTTGCTCGTATTAAAAGAGAGTCTGTCTTTGAAAGTTTTTGAAAAAACAATTGCTTGGGCGGCGCATGTAACACATTGAAAAATATATAAAAATAGTTATTCAAAACATTCTGGAGTCGGTGTCTTTATTAGTTATGCGAGAAAAAAATTTACTGATTTGAAAGTGTGTGATGTTGAAACTAAGAAACATTGGAAACCTCAAACAGCTTTTGTTCATTCTATTGATGGGTGTCGGTGCGAATCTGTGTGCGCAGGAAAGCAATTCTTTGTCGGCTTGGAAGTCGAGAGTGATTGATCCTGTTGGGCATCCACAAGTGCAGCTAGCACAGCAGGTGTTTTCGCGCTTATTACGAACCTGGCGTGCTTATCGTGTTGAGCCACGTCTTGCGGTAGTGAGATCGGATCGTGGACTATGGGCGGCTTCACTTGAAAACGGCGACATTCTATTAAGTGAATCGGCATTGACTTTTATCGCTCAGTTTCCGCGATCTCAGCAACGCCATTTACTGGCGTTCATTTTTGCTCATGAAATTGCGCATCAGCAAGCGAATGATTTATGGCATTACCAATTTTTTCGTTTAGACGATGCACAAGGCTCAAATCAAACGTTTGTTGTGTTACAGCAACAAGAGCAAGCAGCGATTGCGGCAAAAGAAGCGCAAGCGGATTATGATGCGTTGTTAATAATGGCGGCTGTGGGTTTCGATCCCATACAGGTTTATGCGCATAACCAATTTCTTCGCGCCTGGGTTACTCAAAATCAAAAACTGGATTGTATAGAAACCGATGTTAAACATTCGCTTTGTCAAATTGCGCAAGACCGCAGCCAACGTTTAGCCAGTCAATGGCAATATGTGTTGCAGCAATCCAGCATATATGAACTGGGACTCTATTCATTCGCGCTGGGAGATTATCAACAAGCGATTCAGTATTTTCAAAGTCATACCCAAACCACAGTCTCACCAATCCTATTTAATATGATAGGCTTGAGTCATTTGTTAATTGCTCAAAGCGCTTTGGCTGAGCAAAGCAACAACATGCGACAACCCCATTTTCCGCTAATGGTTTATAACAATACACAAAGCGAATCAGTACAAATTGCCAAACGTAGCGCAACGTTGAGCGAAGAGGACATTCAAAAACATCTGGATAAGTCCATTGAGTCGTTTGAGCGAGCAATTCAAGTCTGGCCTGATTTTGCCAATGCATATTTGAATTTGGTTTATGCATATGTGTTGCAAAAAAATGCTGCCATGGCTCAAGGGGTATTAATTGGAAAATTCAAAAAACGCTTTGAACAAAGCGCCGACATTGAATTAATGCAAGCGATTATCGATATGGGAAATGGGCGGTTAAATCAAGCTTTGGCGCGCTTAGAAAAATTAAAGCCAAAACAAACTAAAAGCATTTTCCCCGCCCAAGCACTTCAAGCCAGTGTTTATGAGAATATAAACCGAATTTTACAACAGCAAAAACAGTCTGATCAATTAACCCAACTTTGGCAAACGATGTTTGAGCAACAGCGGGATAATGGAAACTTGTTGTTATTTCGTCAAGCGCAGCACTATTTACTTGGTAACAATCCTATGCATCGCCAGCGCGCTATGCAGCCCATAAAAAGGACACTGACTAAACCGCAGCATGCTCAAATATGGTTTGGCGGTGAAGCATTAAAAGTGGAATGGGCGGATGATGGCAATAAGACCATTTATCAAAGCAACGGACAGGTATTGCTTGAGCATGTAGTCAATCAAAATTACTCTGCTGGAATTCGTATCGGTGATCGCGCCGATCGTTTATTTAAGCAATTTGGCGATCCGGCACAGGTATTTTATACCCGATTAGGTTATTATTATGCTTATCCGCAACAGGGGTTGTTGTTTTATCTGCAAGACGATCAATTGATGAGTTGGACTTATTACCGAGCGAATTAGCATGCATCAAGATTTGAATTTTGTCGAAACTGTTTTGTCTGGAAACCGTGATGCCCGCAAGCAATTAGTGACGCAAGTGCATGGTCCAATTAGCAGTAAAACCGAACAGTTATGTCGTCGCTTTTGTTTTGGCCTAAATCGCCATTATCAATGCACACTGCAAAAACCGTTAGCGAATCTTGGTCATAGCGAGCTGTTATGCGAATGGGGTAATGCAAGTTACGCCTGGATGTTAAACGAATTGACTAAGAACGAACGCTTGGAAAAATATGCAGGCAGAAATGATGCTTCATTATATGACTACTTGTTTGTCATTCTAAATTCACAAGCGTTTTATGAGCGATGGAAGGACTGGCGTTTCGCTCGTCGAGTGTATGTGCCAACCTATATTGCAGAACTTGATGAGCAATCCAGTCGCATTTTTCAAGAATTGGTTTTTGAAAAAGACTTAGCGTTTATTGCCGCCAAATTAAATATGCCTTTAGATCAAGTGACGCATATAGTCGACCAGATTATTATTCAATTGAGTCAGCGAGCGAAACTACATTTGCTCGATCCCCCGCAAGAAACTTTGGTGGAAAGCGAAGAGGAATTCGATAGTGTTGTTAATCCGATCGAAACCGACATACTACAGTCACAACAACTAAAGCAGGCATGGTCAAGCTTGACGCCTGTTGAGCAATTTGTGATAGAAAGCTTATGCATCGATGAATATGATGCAAAGTCAGTTTTGCGAACATTACAAACCGTGGGTTATCAATTGAATGATAAAGTAGATAATGACAATCTCGATATTCAACAGCTGTATTATTTGAAACGCAAGGCCTTGAAAAAACTGTTTGAGCAAATGAATCAGGATTCAAATAACTAACATTTTCATGTCTAGTTATTAGTAATAAACTGAATAGGATACACAACATGCATTTAAATACTGAACAAATAATGGAAATGATTGAACAACCGGCTGCTGGCGAGTTGCGACCATTCCGATTGCATGTGGCCACTTGTCCAGTTTGTCGGCAGCAATTGGATCGTATGCAAAAAACCAGTCAGCAAGTGTTTGCCGAGCTGCGTTTGTTACTGGGTCAAGAAAGTTTAGGCACGTCTCAATTACAACAATTATGGGCGCAAATCAAACCTGGTTTGTTAAAGCAGCAGCTTGATATTCGAAACATGGATACGACCACCCTCAAACACAGTTTATCTTTAATTCTACAGCAGCAAGCACACCTACCAGAATCTATGGCGCCCGAAACAAATGACCAACAGGCTAAGAGCAAACTTAAGTCAAAGCAAGTGCATTGGTTCGCTTCATTGTTGAGTTTTAATACACCTTTATGGGCGAATACGGCATTTGTGTCACTATTGTTAGTCGCTGTCATACTAGTGTTGCGTCCCACGACACCGTCTAGTCCAATCGTTGTGGCGCAGTATCAAAATAGCGATAGCGTGCGATATCAAGCTACGATGAACACGCCAGCGATTGGATTCTTTGCTTCCGCTAATTCGCGTGAGCAGCCATTTGGTAAAGTGCAAATTCAAACATTAAGTGAAAATCTGCTAAAATTTAGTTGGCCAGCGCTTCATGATGCGAAACAATATCGTTTGCAGCTTTTTCTGACGGATGCTGGAAAGGATCAATTAATTGCGGAAGAGAGCATCAGCCAAACCCATACAGTGATTCGCATCAACAAAGAATTCGAAAAACACTATCATTGGGTTCTAAGTGGCACTAATCAGGCCGATGAAACTTTTCGGGTTGAAGGTGGATTTGTTTTAACGCGGTGATCATATGAAATATTCAATTATATTGGCTAATATTATTGCTTTGTTGTGTGGTACCACACTAGAAAGTGTTGCCGCCAGCAGGGGCATTGCAATTGAAAAGACACCTATTAAGAATGAATTTGTTTCTGGGAATTTTCATGCATTAATCATCGGAAATGCAGATTATAAAGACAAAAAAAGAAAGTGGTTGCCACTGAAAACCGCTGTCAATGATGCAAAAGCAGTTGAATTAAGTTTGAGGCTTCAGTACGGTTTCGAAAACACACAATTATTATTAAACGCAAGTCGTAAAGAAATACTTCAGGCCATGTATAATTTAGGGCAGCAGGTGAAGCCAGAAGACAGTGTTGTTATCTACTATGCCGGGCACGGTTATCTTGATGAACAGTCCAAGCGAGGTTACTGGATCCCAGTAGACGCGGTGGGCGATGATCACACTTCTTATATTCGCAACTCAACCATCAAAGATGAACTGAGCATAATCGCATCGCGATCACGCCATACCTTATTAATATCAGATTCTTGTTTTAGTGGAAGTTTGTTGCGTAGCAAAATCCGAGGAACTGCAGACACTGATTATAATCAGAAGTACTATGAAAAAGTCGCGCAGAAAAAAAGCGTGCAAATCATTACGGCAGGCGGTGTCGAATTTGTGGATGACGATTATCGATCATCCGGGCATTCTCCATTCACTTATTTTTTACTAAACGAGCTTAAGCAAAATCAATCTGAACTTATTAGCATGAGTGAATTATCCAATCGAGTTAAAATTGCAGTCGCCAACAATGTCGATCAAACACCGGAAGCTGGTATATTACAAGGCGCGGGTGATGAACTTGGTGATTTTATTTTTGTTAACCTGAAAGTTTCAGTTGAAGTCAATGGCAAAACCGTCAGTGAACAAAACATTCCATTGAAGGTGGATGATCAGCGAAATGCACAACCGCAAATTCTACCATTGCCGCAAATGAAATTGTTGCCGCTTCCTGTTATTTAGGTGTATTCAATGAAACAAGTTTTAATCATCATTTTATTTATCGGTTCGCCACTGAGTGCGTGGGCCGAGTTTCATGCAGGTCTTGAAACAAGTTTGCGTTTATCAAGTTTTACTGGCCAGTATTCGCAAGTGACCGATGAAAATTTTAATAGTGGTGCAAATCAACTCAATCTTTCAGCGCAAATTGGCTATAATAATTTTTTTACCGGCTTGAGTCTAAATTCTGGCGTTTATCAATTTACTGAGCGCGCGCCTTTGCGACCGCACATACCATTGGGTATTCAGACGGGCTTAGAGAAAGTTAACCGTTTTGAATTGGACGCCATTTTGGGTTGGCGCTTTTTTCGGTATTTTAGTTTTTTCTTTGACGTCAAGACGCTAGGCTATGATTGGAGAGGCGTGAATTCAGCGGCAGCGTTTACCGGACTTGGGATTGGTGTAGGATTTGCGTATCCAGTTGCACGCCACTGGGTTGGGATTGTGGATTATGGCCGAGTGCGACGCATGCGTGTTCGCAGCGACACTGGTGTTGACAATAAAACAGGCAACATTCGAAGTTTGAACTTTGGTGTTTTATACCGTGTAACCAAGCAAGCATTTATTAGTATTCGTTTGAAGAATCAAACGCTCAACTATAGCTATGATGGTGAGGTCCGGCAAACGCATAATAATGGTGGATTAGCCTTTGGTTTTGGTTATCACTGGTAAATATTTTCGGCGAGCCTTAGTCACGAGCGCATTTTTTTACAGCTCGCAGATTAGTATTGTGTCTGCTGATCCACTGAATTTGGATTTTAGTAGTGAATATGGCGATCATGTCGTATTAAGGGTTGGTGATACATTCCGACTACTCATGCGCCTTGGAGCTGCGGCCTATGTAACCTTGCTTCATCAAGATGCGCTTGGAAAACGCAGCCTCATTGTTCCTAGTCAACATTTTCCGCAGCAGTATTATCAAGCTCAGTCCTGGCAATTTTTTCCGGCAACTGATCAAAACTTCGCATTTACAATTACACCACCCCTTGGTCAGGAATATTTTCTCCTGGTTGCAAGTGCCGAACCGCTGGATTCTGCGCCATTATTAAAGCAAAATTTAAGTCAATCCCAACACACATTAAACAAGCTGTCTAAAACAAAGGCTATTGCATTTAAACAAATCCTGCTTGAGATTGAGTAGCTAAGCCCCGATAATTAGGCTTGGGACAACGCTAGGATAAATTATGTGCGGCATTTGCGGGATTTACAACTTTGACCAGACGCTGGTTGAGCAGCAACAACTTGAAAAAATGATGCAAAAGTTGGAGCGACGCGGCCCCGATTTTGGCAAGCAATATTTGGAAAACAACCTAGGTTTGGGTCATCGACGCTTGGCGATTATCGATTTGTCATCACGTTCGCACCAACCTATGATTGACACTGCATTGGGTTTGACCATTGTTTTTAATGGTACGATATACAACTACAAAGAATTACGTGAAGAACTCAAACAAAAAAATTATCAGTTTTTCTCTGATGGTGACACTGAAGTCATTATTAAAGCCTATCATGCATGGGGCGAAACTTGCGTACAAAGATTACACGGCATGTTTGCTTTTGCTATTTGGGATCACAAAAGCAAACAAATTTATACGGCCCGCGATCGATTTGGCATTAAACCGTTTTATTATAGTCTGACAGCAAAACGATTTGCATTCGCGTCCAATATTCAATCGCTGTTGACAATGCAAGATGTTGATAAAACCCTCAGTAGTGAAGCCTTACATCATTTATTTACTTTACATGCGGTGGTACCGGCACCCTTGACGGTATTAAAGGGAATTAAAAAATTAAAACCTGGTCACTATCAAATTATTAATGCGCAAGGACAGGTGACAGAAAAACAATATTGGCGTTTGCAGGCCACACGCCCTGCAGAATCCATTAGTGATGATGAATGGCAAGAACGAATTTTGGCACGTCTACGACATGCGGTGAAAAAACGATTGGAAATTGCCGATGTGCCCGTGGGTGTTTTGTTATCGGGTGGCCTTGATTCCAGTTTATTAGTCGCCTTATTAGCTGAAGCGGGTGTTAAAGATTTGCGAACATTCTCCATAGGTTTTGCTGACATTGGCGAGGAAAAAGGCAGTGAGTTTGAATTCTCTGACCAAGTGGTCACACGTTACCAAACCCAACACCGAAAACTATTTGTCGACAATAACGATGTGCTTAAACGTTTACCAGAAGCGGTGGAGAATATGGCCGAACCCATGTTTGGTCAGGATGCAGTGGCGTTTTATTTACTCGCAGAACAAGTATGCAAAGAAGTAAAAGTGGTGCAAAGCGGGCAGGGTGCAGATGAAGTGTTTGGGGGATATTTTTGGTATCCCATCATGGCACAAGACCAATCAAAAGATGATGTGGAACGGTTTGCCAAGTATTATTTTGATCGAGATCATAACGAATATTTGCAAATGATGGATAAACGGTTTCACGGTCGAGATTATACCTCAGCCTTTACTCGCGAGGTGATGGAGTGGCCCGATGCCGATGAATATATTGATAAAGTATTACGTTTTGACGTAACCACCTTAATTGTCGATGACCCGGTTAAACGCGTAGACAATATGACCATGGCTTGGGGTCTCGAAGCACGGGTACCGTTTCTCGATCATTTATTGGTTGAAGAAGCTGCCAAGATGCCTCCTCATCTAAAACTGGGCGACGGCGGTAAAAGCATACTTAAGCGCATATCACGAGGCCGAGTACCCGATGCTGTCATTGACCGCCCTAAAGGTTATTTCCCTATGCCGGCTTTAAAATACGTACAAGGTGAGTTTTTAGAATTCATGCGCTCGGTTTTGAACTCAGAGGCCAGTCGTCAACGAGCCTTGTTCAATCCAAGCTATGTAGATAAGTTATTGAAAGATCCAGAAAAATACCACACGCGCATTCAAGGTAGCAAACTTTGGCATATTACCCTGCTAGAGTATTGGTTAGAAAAAAATGTGGATTAAGGCTAAACTAGGATTTGAATTAGCATGGCTTCTATATTAGTATGTACTGATTCAAATCCCGACCAATTCAATCGGGATTAATTAAGCAGGGACTAATATAGTCCAATTACAATTCCAGATTAACAATGATTAGAGGCATGATTTATGGACGTGATGGATCGCATTAAGCAACAAGTTGAATCAGCACCGGTTGTGATCTACATGAAAGGTTCGCCCCAATTCCCTATGTGTGGTTTTTCCAGCCGAGCAGCCCAAGCCCTGCAAGCTTGTGGTATCGAATTTGGTTATGTCAACGTATTGGAAGATCCTGAAATATTTGAAAATCTACCGCGCTATGCTAATTGGCCAACCTTTCCACAGGTCTATGTGAATGGCGAATTAATTGGTGGATGTGATATCACCATAGAATTATTCGAAAGTGGTGAGTTAAAAACCATGCTTGAAGAAGCGATTAAAGCAAGTTCAAATTAAGCTTCATCGGGTATTGAAGAAAAAAGCGGTCATTGTGCCGCTTTTTTATGGTTTATGATTAATATTCATTAAGCGTTTAACTTGCTCATCAATTGACGAGTCACTGCAAGGTACGGACGGTTTTAATTGTTGTGTCATTTCAATTGTCCTCTCAAATTGGTGCATGAATCGCCGACAGTGGTGGCACATAAGCACATGCATTTTAAACTGCATACGCTGCCATAAGCCCATGTGCTTATCATTATAATCCGTCGCTTTTTGTGTGATGTCTTTACAAGTTAACATTCAAGAGTTCTCAAGTTCATCAATGGTTTGCCATAATTTAGTTCTGGCGCGGTGTAGCAATACACGACTATTAGACTCACTAATCTGCAAAATCTTACAAATGTCATCCATGGGCAAACCTTCAAAATCCCGTAATTGTAATATGGTTCGTTGGGCCCCTGGTAGCTGCTGCAAGCTTTTATCCAAGTTTTCACGCAATTGTTCGGAGGCCAATAACTGTTCTGGGCTAGCGCTTTGCCAATGACCGGGTGTATTTGACCAAAAACCCTTGGGGTTAAAACGGTCAGGCGACACCGCACTGGCTTCAATGTCACTCGCATCTCCCCAGGCGACCGAGCGGGCCTCCTTTCTTAAACGAGTTTTAGCGCAATTACTGACAATGGTTAAAATCCAGGTTTTTAAACTGGAACGCCCTTCAAATTTCTTCAGCGACTTGATTACTGAGACCCATGCCTCCTGCACGACCTCATCGGCAATCGCGTCACCGACTATGTTACGCGCCAATTGCAGCATAATCCCCTGGTAGTCAGTGACAATTTGACGAAACGCTGCTTCTTCACCCGCCAATAGTTGTTCAATTAATTCTTGTTCCATAGCTCACTTCATTCATCCTATTTCTATATGTAACAAATGAGAGGCCTGGACGTCTAGGATTTATCGCATTTTTACTGGTCTGAATGATTCGAATGATGAGAAAAAAACGTGTTGTACTTGAATTTATTTTTTTAGTTCATTTGCTATCAGGCTCATTTGTATCCGCAGCAGAGCCAGATTGGGATGAATATGACTCAATTCTACAACAATACACTCACAACAAGACTGAGAACGGATTAAGTTACGTTGCTGTTGATTATAGGGCGTTACTAAAGCAGCCAAAATTCAATGCACTCATTGAACAAATCACCAACTTTCCACTGAAAAAATTACATACCCGTGAGGAAAAGCTCGCTTTTTATATCAATGCATACAATATTTTTGCAATAAAAATAGTTTTGCATCATTGGCCGGTTACCTCGATTAAAGATATTGGCGGCTGGTTCAATCCCGTTTGGGATAAGCCTGTGGCTAAATTAGATGGTCGAATGCATAGCTTGAATGACATTGAACATAAAATATTGCGTCCAATGAATGAAGCGCGCATTCACATGGCGATTGTGTGTGCTTCAAAAAGCTGTCCAGACCTACGTCAGGAAGCTTATCGTGCCCATTTACTTGATCAACAACTGACACAGCAAAGTCACCGATTTTTAAATAACACTTCAAAGGGACTTAAAATACAAACGAATAAAATTCAACTGTCAAAAATATTTTCATGGTTTGCGGAGGATTTTGCGGATAATGGTGGTGTGATTGCTTTTGTCCAACGTCATCACAATAAGCTTAACAAAAAACATATCATCGATGACTATTTTGATTATAATTGGGACTTGAATCAATAATATTGATGATGAAGGAGTTTTGAATGCACGCAACCCTACCCTTACTGAAGCAAAGCGATTTTCCGTTATTGCGGCGGAAAAACCTGGATATCTTGCAAGTGAATTTAGGGTATCGATGCAATCAACAATGTTTACATTGTCATGTCAATGCTGCACCGAATCGCACAGAAAACATGGATGCACAGACGGTCGATGAGGTCATCGAATTCATGTTACGTGCAGAAGTCTCCGTGCTTGATTTAACCGGTGGCGCGCCTGAATTAAATCCGCACTTTCGCCGGTTGGTAACCACCGCTCGTGACAATAATATCAATGTTATTGATCGCTGCAACTTAACCATTCTATTTGAACCCGGACAAGAAGATTTAGCGGAATTTTTAGCGCTACAGGGCGTAGAGGTTGTCGCTTCACTACCTTGTTATTCACAAGCGAATGTAGATCAACAACGTGGAAAAGGTGTATTTGATCATAGTATTGAAGGCTTGCAAAAATTAAATCAACTGGGTTATGGTCAAACAGATTCCGAACTGATTTTGAATTTGGTCTATAATCCACTCGGCGCAAGTTTACCACCCTCGCAGCAAGAACTGGAACTGGATTACAAAAAAGAATTATACGAGAATTTTTCGATCGTGTTTAATCAACTTTTCACTATTACCAATATGCCCATTAAACGCTTTGGTAGTACCTTAATCTCCAAAGGCACGTTTGAATCTTATATGAATTTATTAAAAGAGTCGTTTGATCAAGTCAATTTGCAGAATGTAATGTGCAAATCACAAATCAGTGTTGATTGGCAAGGATATATTTATGATTGTGATTTTAATCAACAATTAGAATTACCTGCATTGATTGCTCAACGAGCGAAAACACATGTGCGCGATTTGCAATTGCTAGAACTGCAGGATTCAACCATTGCCGTTGCTGATCACTGTTATGCCTGTACTGCTGGTCAGGGCAGTAGTTGTGGTGGGGCCTTGGCTTAATTGTAAGAGGAAACCTTATGAATGTCGTAAAAAATGTTTTAGACCGTTACTCTGAAGGTGCAAAAACTCGCCAAGAGAGTTTGTGTTGCCCGGTAGATTATGACAGTCGTTCACTCGCCAATTTACCGCAAGAAATAATTGAAAAAGATTATGGATGTGGCGATCCATCCCGCTATGTGCGTGAAGGTGATGTGGTTCTGGATTTAGGTAGTGGCGGTGGAAAAATTTGTTACATGGCTGCAAGTTTGGTCGGTGAACAGGGTCGTGTGATTGGTGTTGATATGAATGACGATATGCTCGCACTGGCGCGAAAATATCAAAAACAAATGGCAGAAACCATCGGTTCCGACCGCGTAGAATTCCATAAAGCATATATCCAGGATTTAGCACTTGATGTCGATGCGATGGAAAATTATTTACAAGAGAAACCAATAACAAATGCTCAGGATTTGGCTGATCTAGACGCTTGGAAAAGTCAGCACAAAACCCAGCAGCCACTAATCGCAGATCATAGTGTTGATTTGGTGATTTCTAATTGTGTTCTGAATCTGGTTGATGAAAAACAAAAAGCTCAGTTAGTTGCAGAAATTTTTCGTGTACTTAAGCCCGGTGGGCGGGTTGCGATTTCAGATATTGTGAGCGACGAAATTGTACCGCAGCATTTGCAACAAGATCCTAGCCTATGGTCCGGCTGCATTTCGGGCGCCTTTCAAGAATATGAGTTTTTGCAAGCATTCGTTGATGCAGGTTTTAATTATGTCAGCTATGACAAATGGGATGCTCAACCATGGCAAGTGGTGGAAGGCATTGAATTTCGTTCAGTGACGTTATTGGCTAGCAAACCATTGGGTACGGAATGCATTGATCGTGGTCATGCTGTCATATACAAAGGTCCTTTTGCAAAAATTTATGATGATGAAGGCCACGTTTTTATTCGTGGGAAGCGCATGGCCGTATGTGAACGAACATTTAAACAACTTATCGAAGGTGATTTGGCAGACCAGTTTATCGGGGTGCAGCCCCACGAATTATTGCCAGCAAAAAATTGGTGCGCGCCACATGGCACTGAGCGTACTGTGCAAGAAACCAAGGGTGGGCTGATAAGCACTAAAACAGAAGCGAGTTGTTGCTAGATAGTTGTGATTAGTATCATTATTCCTGTTTTGAATGAAGCGGAAGGAATAGAGTTTCTTTTGCAGAAACTGCAAGTGCATCGTAATGTGGGCCATGAGATTATTGTTGTGGATGGCGGCAGCCAGGATCAAACCATATCACGCTCACGCACCTATGCGGATCATGTGATTCAAACCGAAAAAGGTCGTGGATTACAAATGAATAAAGGTGCTGCGATTGCGAGAGGTGAGATTTTATTGTTTTTACACGCCGACACTCAGTTACCATCAATCGAACTTTGCCTGTTGTCGCAGGAACTGAATGCAAGTAAAAAAAATTGGGGTCGATTTGATGTTAAGCTCAGTGAAAATCGTATTATATTTAAAATGATTGCGAGTTTAATGAATTTACGTTCTCGTTTTAGCTCAATTGCGACTGGAGATCAGGCAATTTTTGTTAGAAAAAAATTCTTTATGCGGCTCAACGGATTTGCTGATATTGTTTTAATGGAAGATATCGAGTTTTGTAAACGAGCCAAACGCTTATCAAAGCCTCTATGTTTAAAAGTAAAGGTAACTACGTCTAGTCGTCGTTGGCAACAAACGGGTGTCTGGCGTACGATCATTCTCATGTGGCAGTTACGTTTTGCCTATTATTTTGGTGTGCAACCTGAAACGTTAAAGCAATACTATCGCACTCATGTTCGCTAAGATTCAAAATGCCATTATTGTTTTTGCCAAGGCGCCCATCGCTGGCTATAGTAAAACCCGATTGATTCCTTTTATTGGCGCCGATGCTGCGTCAAAACTCCAAGAACAATTTATTCAACGAACATTAAAAACTGTATGTAGCGACCGAGACTGGACAGTGTATTTGTTTACCACGCCACACAGTGAGTTCCCTGTTTTTCAAGAATGGTCAACCCAAGCTGGTTTGTTGTTTCGCCAGCAAATTACTGGCGATTTGGGGCAGCGAATGGCAAATGCTTTTGCACAAATCAAACAATGCCATGATAGAGTCATCATTATTGGAACTGATTGTCCTGACTTAAACGTAGCAGCATTGCATCAAGGTTTTGCTTGTTTAGATCATGATGATGTTGTTATTTTTCCAGCGGAAGATGGGGGGTATGTGGGTCTTGGTTTGAAGAGCTTAATGCCTGGGATTTTTCGAAACATAGACTGGAGCACAGAAAAGGTTTTACAGCAAACGATGGAACGAATTAAGCAGGTGGGGGCGACTTGGCATCTAATGCCAGAACTTTGGGATGTAGATAATTATGAAGACTATAAACGTTTTGAAAAGTTACTGCAAAATGAAAACAGCCTGTCAAAATTCAAACATTAATCACAAAACTAAACTTTAGCTAATGGATTACCATCTCCACCACTACTGGTTTTTCCAGTCGGTCCATAAGTGTTGTTCGCAGGTGATCCGTTCAAAATGTCTAATGCAAATTGTGTGGTGTGATGGCGCAATTCAAGTACGGTTCCATTAATAGTATTTTGGCGCTGACAGGCCTTTGCATTTTCACTTAAATGTTGCCATTGACTTGCTAAACCTAATTGGGTTTGTGCATCTGCGGCTTCAAGCGCTTGACGAATACCATTAATGCTAATTTCTATGTTGGCTGATTTTAAGCAGTCCAACCAATCTTTATTTAAAATATCTAGTAAATCAACTAATGCCTGTTTTTCGCTGGTTAAATCTATCAGTTCAGCAGTGTCACGTTTCTTAAGCACATCATATTCTTGCTGCAGCAAGGCCACTAAAGCGGCCGTACTCTCGTTTAATGCATTTAATAATTGTTTGGCAGCATCTGGGAAGTTGTTAATCATGACTCGCCCAACTTTTCATTGATTTGTTTTTCTAATTGCAATAATTTATCTGCGATTCGTTCTGGATTGAAATCAAATTCCCCACTTTCAATTTTGGCACGTACAGCAGCGACACGATTTTCATCGACCACAGGTTGCATGGCTAATTGAGATTCTACGGCTTTAAGGTGCTGTGCAATCGGTGTGAGTGTAAGTGAATCATCACTGGATTTATTTTCACGCTCTAGCTCAGTGATTTGCTCACGCTTATGTTTAAGCTGTCCACCCTCTTGGATGCCGGTTACTTTATTTCCTACCGGACTGTTATTAATATTAATAGGCATTGTTCAGTTCCTCTGAATGGTTGTTCGCCTCATGTATCGGTTGCTCTTAGAACAACTTTAAGAATATTTATAATAATTTAGCGCTTTAGCCACACACCATTCAGTTTATACCCCATGCAATTAAGCGTCCAGTATTTAGATGAAACTTTTTTTACAATTGAATTCTAATCACACCTGCTCGAATGACTTCTCCTTCAACTGTTTTTTTTGAAGAAATATTGGTAACACGAATTAGGTCACCCTTGGAGCCATCCATAAGTGCTTGTCCGGTCATGCGAATTTCAAACTGTTTGCGACCGGCAATGATTGTCACTTTTTGTCCTCGTTTTATAATGGTAGGTAAACGCAAGTGGCGTTTTCGTAGAATCGTTCCACTCCGGACTGGGGTTTTCACAATCATACCGATAATATCATCAACCTGTGAGTAGTAGCTTCGGCCCTTGGCGTTTAAGTCCTGATTGCTAATATAGAGGTCTTGTGCCCGTACCACATGACCGCGACTCAGGACACCTT
>Ga0224506_10001601_pt1 | contig 16059 bp, 15 predicted proteins | sample SF_Jan12_sed_USG_2_FD_169108 | JGI IMG/M metagenome (GOLD analysis project Ga0224506, IMG submission 169108) | Sediment microbial communities from San Francisco Bay, California, United States - SF_Jan12_sed_USGS_8_1 | ecosystem: Environmental > Aquatic > Marine > Sediment | place: USA... | reverse complement strand
CAAAGATTGGAAAAAGTGTTCAAGATCTTCTTTTGATACGTCTTCAATTTTGTTTCTTTTGATAGATAAAGTCAATTTTGAAAATGGGCGTTTCACTAAATCAATTGAAGCTTCAGCAAGTGATTCATCCATTGGAACCGAAGCGTAACTAAATCTAGTAATTCCACGTCTAGTGCTTAATGCCTTGTCAATTGTTTGTCCTATTGTAATTGCAGTATCTTCAATCAAATGGTGTTCAATGCCATCATTTGATTTTGCACCAACTTTAAGATCCATCATACCATGGGTTCCAAATGATACAATCAAGTGATCAAGAAAGTTTATTCCGGTTTTGATAGATGTTTTTCCAGTTCCATCCAAATTTACAGATACAGTAACACTAGTTTCCTTTGTATTTCGTTTAATTGATGCCTTTCGTGGTGCCATTTTTCTCACAGATTATGTGATTGAATTATTCTAAATTTAATACCTTTGGTAGTAGATGAATTGAATCCAATACCAAAATAGCATCATTTTTTTCAAACAACTCTAATTTTTCTTTAGGATTCTTACTAGTACCAATAATCCCACAAAATATAGTCTCATTGCCCAAGTCAGTGACCTTTTTTGCCATGATAAAGTCCTCAAAAGAATCTCCTACGTAAAGAGGTAAAGCACTATTCATTCCCTTGACTGAATTTAAGAGGGGTTTAGGGTTTGGCTTTGCAAGCTCACGGGATTCATCTTCAAGAAATACAGAATTATTCAAATCAAATTTATTTAATAGTGATTTTAGAGAATAACTCACAGATTCTTTTCCTCTGCCAGTAACCATGGCAATTTTTGAATTAAATTTTTTTAGTAATTTTTCAATCAAAAAATCATCCAGTATGACATCATCTCGTTCAATTAATCCAGATTCAGAAAAACTAGATGTGTTGTTAAATAATTTTTTATATAATTCAGGTCCATAGAAAATTTGATCAAAAATACGATATAATGGATTTTCATGATGAGTCCCAGGATAAGACAATTGTTTTTTGATATCAGATATTTCTACAAGGTTTTCGATGAATTTTTCTACAGAGACAATACCGCTTGAATCAGAATGATTTATCACATCAAAAATGAAATCGGTTTGATCTTTTTCTAATTTCTTTGCCGCAACTATAGAAATAATTGCAGCATATGTCAAGTCAACCTCGTCATTAAATCCACCAGTAGCTTTGAATCCATCAATAATTTTAGAATCGACATCAATAGAATCTTCAATGTGTGCAAAATGCTTTAGAACGTATTGAGTTGTTTTAATTATTGTCAAATCGTAAGACTTTGTAATATCAATTAATACCCCATCACAATCAAAAATTACAGCATCTATTTTTTCTAGTATTTTGATTTTAGAATCATCTACATAGATTCCATCAGATTTTTTTGTTAGAGTCATCCCAATAAATCACGAATTGCCAATAAAAATTTTGAATTCATTTCTTTTGTGCCAATAGTAACCCTAAGACAGCCATCATGGTTGCCAATTTTTCCTAATTTGCGAATTGCTATTCCCTGCTCGGATAGCGCGGAATAAACTCGCTTGTAGGCACTATGTGCATCAAAAAGTACAAAATTAGCCTTGGAATCAAATACCTGAAATGCATCATATTTGTTTAAAGTCTCAATGATTCGTTTTCTTTCAGTTTTGATATTATCAATTGCATCTTTCATAACATGTGATTTTTCTAAAGCTTCAATTCCTGACTCTATAGTGATTGTACTAATAGGATAAGGGTATTGTAAAACGTTCATGAAAGCCTCAGTGAATTTTTTACTTGCCACAAAATATCCCAATCGGATTCCTGCCAAGCCAAATGATTTTGAAAGAGTTTGGACGACAATCAAATTGTCTTGTGTTTTTACCATATCAGAAAGGGAATATTCGCTAAACTCTCCATAGGCCTCATCAACAATTACAAGACCATCAAATGATTGGATTAATTTTTGCAATTCATTTTTTGCAAACTGAAATCCTGTTGGATTGTTTGGAGAATCAAGATAAAGAATGTCTGCATTTTTAGATTGTTTTAGAAAATCTGCAATGTCTAATTTCATGTCATCTGAGAAAGGAATTGCAATTAATGGTATGTCATACAATTTACAACGTTCTTCAAAAAACCCAAATGTAGGATTGGATGTTAAAACTTTGGTTTCTTTTGATGCGAAATTTGAAAGAATTAAATCCAATATTTGATCAGAGCCATTGCCAACTCCGATCATTGCAGATGGTATTTTGATGGATTTTGATATTGCATCAATCAATCTTTCAACGCCACCTAAAGGATATGCTCTTATGTCAGAATTTTTTCTTGCAGAAGAGAGTATATCATTTTGGAATTGCTTTGGCATTACATAGTTTTCATTGGAGTCAAGTTTTACTGAATCTTGAATGAGTTCTGGTTTTTGATATCCTCCAATGGAATTAAATTTAGAAATTTTTTCTTCAAACCAATTTTTTTTCAATCTAATCTACCTCTTACTGCCTCATAGTGATTAGAAAGTCCTTCAGATTTAGTCAAGACTTCAAGATATTTTGAGATCTTTGATAGAGATTTTTTTGATGATTTTATCTGTGTATTTACCTTCATAAAGTCCAAAACAGAAAGCGAGCCTCTAATTTTTCCAAAACCATTTGTTGGAAGAATATGATTTGAGCCTAAGACATAGTCACTTGCTGATGAAGGAGTATCATTTCCAATCAAAACCAATCCTGATGAATTAATTTTTGAGGTGATTGATTCAGGATTTTTTGTCATTATTTGCAAATGTTCAGGAGCCAAAATATTTGCAAGTTTAATCATATCAGAATTAGTTTTACATATTCCAATAAATCCATTGTTTTTAAGACTTGATTTAGTAATCTTTTCTCTTTGAATTGTTGGAATTAATTCTGAAATAATTTTATTTACAGACGTTGCTAGTTTTTCAGAAGTAGTGATCAAATAACAAAAAGTATCACTGCTGTGTTCTGCTTGAGAAATTAAATCCAGTGCAATGAATTTTGGGTTTGCTGAATTGTCTGCAATAATTCCTAATTCAGTTGGACCTGCAAGCATATCAATACCTGTTTGTTCACTGACTAAAGATTTTGCAGTAGTTACAAATGCACCTCCAGGACCTACAATTTTATCAACTTTTGAAATAGATTTTGTACCATAAGATAATGCTGCAATAGATTGGACACCACCAGTTTTGTAAATTTCATCAGCACCTGAAATATCAGCTGATACAATTGTTAATGGATCAATTTTTCCATCAGAATTTGGAGGAGATACAACTACAATTCTTTTGACACCAGCAATTTTAGCTGGGACAACAGACATTATCACAGAGCTTGGATATTTTGCCAATCCGCCTGGAATGTAACATCCAACACTTTGAATGGGAATAAATTTTTTTGTAATTGTTATCCCATTTTGATTAATTGTCACATTCTTTAGTAATGATTTCACAGCAGATTCTGTTTTTCCAAGCTTATTTTTTGCTAATCGTAATGCATCAAGCTCAGTTTTTGAGATCTTAGAATATGCATTTTTAATTTCATTTTGAGATAGTTTAAGCGTAGTAAGATTTGCTTTAGTAAATTTTTTTTCATATTTTTTAATTGCGGTGTCACCATTTTTTTTAACATCATTTAGAATGGATTCAACTATAGTTTTGTTATTTTGAGGCTGTTTTGGGACTATTCTTGCTGCAAATTTCTCAACATTTGTAACTTTGATTATTCTCATCAATTTTCTTCGTCACGTTTTATCTCCTCAAGTTCAAGGATTTGCCTAGGTTCGTGAACTACAAGGCCTTGTGCAATCTTTCTTAATTTAGGAATAAGTTTGTGGAATTCTTCTTTTTTAATTACAGTGTTTATTCCAAACCATCCTTCTTCACTGAGTGGGCTTACTGTAGGTTTTTTCAAAGAAGGCATCTGTGTCAATAGCTTTTTCAGATTTTTTTCTTCCACATTAAGGTAAATGTGTAAATATTTTCTTCCATGAACTGCACCTCTCATCAAAGTCACAATATCAAAGATTTTTTCACGTTTTTTAGGATCTTTCAATGATTTTTTATTTACAATCAAATGCGCAGTAGAGGTAAGAACTTCATCAACTATTTTGAGTTTGTTTTGTTTTAGTGTTGTACCTGTTTCTGTAACATCCATAATAGCATCAACATCCTCAGGAGGTTTTGCCTCAGTTGCACCAAAAGACAAATGAATTTGAACATCTTTGTTATTTCCCAGTCTTACCCAAGGAGTAACAATCAAAGGATCTTTTGAACCATAGTATTTTTTGTAAGATTTTGATTGTTTTAGAAATTTTGAAGCGGTTGTAAGATATTCAGATGAAATTCTAAGTGTTTTTTTCTTTTTACCATAATCTGCAATCATCTCATCAAGATTTTTGTAATGATATTTGTCAGGAAAAGCAATTACTAATCTAATTTTGCCATATTCTAAATCTAAGATAGGTTCAACATCAGAATTTGTTTCTTCTACCCAATCCTTACCAGTAATACCTACGTCATACAATCCTTCTGCAACCAATGTTGGTATTTCTTGTGGGCGAAGCATTTTGACAACAATGTTTGGATCATCTAGATAAACTCGATAAGTTCTACTCTTTCTATTTACTTTAGTCCAAGATTTTTCTAATAGTTTGAATGTAGCTTCTTCAAGACTACCCTTTGGAATAGCAAATTTTACTTCAGACATTTTTAATTTTTTCACTTTTTAGGTATATAATCGCATGTTTAAATTTGCTCAAGTAATTCTTTAGCTCTATCAAGTGAAATTTTCTTTTCTTGAATCATTTTTTGAACAATTTCATCTATTTGTTCAGGTGTAGCACCTGCAGCAGCAGCCAGATTTCTTGCATGTAGACGCATATGCCCTTTCTGAATTCCTTCTGTAGAAAGAGCTCTAATTGCACTATAATTTTGAGCCAAACCAGTAGCAGTCATAATACATGCCAATTCTTTTGCAGATGTAGCCCCGAGAATTTTTGTACAAACTTTAGCCACGGGATGAACATTTGCTATTCCCCCCACAATGCCTACCGAAAGGGGCATTTCTAAGGTGCCAACTAGATTTCCATCTTCATCCTTGCTCCACGTACTTAGAGAGCGATATTTCCCGGACTGTGCAGCATATGCATTTGCTGCAGCTTCAATAGCTCTACTATCTTGACCTATAGCATTTGCAACAGCTATAGTTCCATTCATGATACCTTTGTTGTGAGTAACAGCTCTATACACATCATTATCAGCAAATTCAAATGCAGATATGATGTTATCAACTACTTGCTTGCCTCCAACTGCTTCCTTTTCAAATACAGCTTTTGCTCTAGCTATTCTTCGTGTAGAATAATTTGATAAAATTCGAAGTAGTGCTCTACCACCAGTGATGTTTTCAATTAGAGGAGAAATCGCCTCACACATGGTATTGGTTACATTGGCACCCATTGCATCACCTACATCGATTAACAATTCAACAATGAGCATTTTTCCAGAAGGTGTATCAATTTCTTTACATGAAATCTCTTTGGCACCTTTGCCCATTTTAGACAAAGTGTTACTTTTAGAATTTGCCAGTTCAAGAAGTTCATTTGAAGAATTCTTAATTTGTGAAATGGCAGATGGTATGTCAACATCTAACATCTGTATTTGTCCAATACTGAATGATTCATTTGCAGAAACTTCAAACCCGCCTTTAATTCGTGCAATTTTAGCTCCCTTTGACGCTGCAGCAATTACAGATGGCTCTTCAATTACCATAGGGACAACATAGTCTTTACCGTTTATCTTGAAATTTGTCGCAATTCCTAATGGAAGTGAAAATGTTCCAATTGCATTTTCAACCATTTTATCTGCCTTGTCAAAAGATATTCCACCGTTTTCGTTTTGCAAGATATCCAAATCTTCATTTGAGAGGTTTGCAAAGTTTGCAATAACATCTAATCTCTCTTTTCTAGATTTTTCAAAGAATTTTGAAATTGATGAGTCAGGCATTTTATTTCAGTATCCTCAATAATTTATCATCCATACTATCTGGAAAACCTTTCCCGTCAGTATTTGAAGTAATCACATAAAGACTTCCATCCTGACCTTCAACTACATCACGCACACGTCCTATACCGCTAAGAATTGATTTTTGAGAACTCAATCCCTCTTCAAAATCTAGTTGATACAGATTTGCTGCTCTCATAGAAGCCATTATGAATGAAGATTCAAAATTTAATGCGTCTCCAGAATAAAACAATATGCCACCAGGTTCTATGCTTGGATCATAGCAGAGAATTGCGTCTTGAAAATTTTTATTTCCAGAGCATTGTTGTTCAGGCCATCCATAGTTTTTTCCTGATTGAATTAGATTAATTTCATCGTTTTTTTCCGGTCCAAATTCTGCTACAAACAGATTTCCATGATCATCCCAAGTCATTCCTTGAGGATTTCTATGACCTAATGAATATACTGGCGAGTTTGAAAAAGGATTATCAACAGGAATTGAACCGTCATCATTTAATCTCAAAATTTTTCCAGATAATGAATTAAGATCTTGAGGAAGATGTGATGCATCAGAAACAGTTCCAGTCCCTACGTACAGTTTTTCATCAGGTCCAAATTTAATAAAACCACCATTTGTAAATGAAGAACCAGGAATTTTATCAAATATAGTTTCTGCATCAATTAACTTATTTTCAGATTCAGTAATTCTTAGGATCTTATTCCACAAATTTCCATCCTCATCATATGTTAAAAATACATAGAGATGATGATTATTTGAAAAGTTTGGATGTAATGCAATACCTAACAGACCACCGTCAAACACATCAGCTGCACGTAATGTGGCTAATGGTGATTCTAACAAAGTATTATTTTGAATGACTCTAATCAATCCATCTTTTTCTGTAACAAAAATTCGATTGTCAGAAACAGCAATTGCACGTGGTTTCTCAAGGTTTTCAGCTATGATGGTTACAAAATCACTTTTAGAATTTGAATTTATTTCAGGTAATGGAATAGGATCAGTTGGAGATGTTAAAACCAAAACAGAGAAAATTATTGCGACAACAATTACAGCGGTTTGTATTTTTTTGTCCACGAAAAGACAATCTTTTCAAATCATATTAATTACTTTCAAGAATTTGATAAAGCGTATATACGGCTCGACTTCATTTATCTTCAGCGGGGTGGGGAAGCCAGGTCATCCCGGCGGGCTCATAACCCGCAGTTCAGTAGTTCAAATCTACTCCCCGCTACTTATCATATACACAAAACCATGAAAGAGAATTATCAAATGTTGTAGACTTGTTTATGATTCCAATTCTCTGCAAAGGTCTACTAAGGTGCCTATGTGCGGAAATTTCTGGTAAATATAGTTGGTTTTTTATTTTTCTTGAATTTTCAACAGTGATTTTTTTAGAGGATTTTAATCCACAACGAATGCACTGAAATCCTTGATTCAGTCCTTTAGATTTCATTTTTTTGTTGCATTTTTTACATTCAGGATTGGATAGTAAAGTATTCTTTATTAGAGAGATTACGTCAAGGAATTCCAAATTGATTATTCGTGGGAAATTTTTTGAGGCTTTTCTAACACCTCCGCCTACACATATCTTATCACCTTTTAACAAATTAGATGCAACAGTAGTCATGCCAGTTGGTTTGTAAACGGCACACCAAAATTCATGATTTTTAGAAATGATTTTAAAAAACACATGTCCGCCTTTTACAATTTTTGGTATGTCAGATACAATTCCAGTAATCTTTCCAGATGCATACGGTTTCATGTTTTCAAAATTTAATTCATTTTTCAGATGATCACCAGTTCCCTGATTTGATTTGAAGATCATATAACCATCTAATTTTTCATTTGTTTTTAGAATTTTAGTAGCATGAACTAAGGAATCTACATCTTCTCCTCTAACACCATAAAAAACAGGATCAGGCCCATGAGGTGTGATTAAAATTCGTCCTTTTTTAGTATCAAAGCTGTTAAACGTATTAGGAGAAGTTTTTTCTTGCATAATTTTTACACTATCAGCGGAAATCTTTCTTTCCTTTCCAAATTTTGGTTTTTTACGATAGCTTAAAAGTTCTAATGTATGATCTTCAAAGTCATAACCAATTGCACCTATTGCACCTATCAAGCCTTGACCATTGCCTTGATAATGAATCTCAAGATTATTTTTTTTAGCAAATTTTTTTGCATTATTTCTATTAATCAATTGCCATAAAGCTAATTTGCTAAATTTTGTAAATTCGGGGGGAATCAAATCACTTTCAAAAAACACCAGTCCTGGATTTGCTCCATTTTTAGTATCAGAGTATTTTGAGACTAGATTTTTAATTTGATTTTTTATTTTAGATGGATTTTTTGTCTTTATTTTCATAGAAACAGCCCCATTCCCTCTTGTTTTCCATGGAATGTTGGGATTAAACCGCACCAGTCTAGGAAAATCTAAAAATTCTATTTTTTGTTTTTGTAGTAAATCAACAATTTTGTACGCAAGAAAAGTTGTACACATTCCTTTAGGCGAATCAGTATCATCAAATCCAACATTAATGACAGTTTCATTTTCCATGGTTTGCTTTAGTTGATCAGACATTTTTAGTTGTTGTAAGCTTCAGTTGATTTAAATTAATAATGTACGATTCCAAGCTCAATTGATTGTAATAGATGAAGCAAGAATTTTCAAAGAAATAGAAGAAAAAAATCCAGCATCAGTTTCATTAAATGGCCCAGATGGCATGTTACCTCAGGTTCAGGACATGGCAATTAAAATTTCAAAAAAATATGGAATACCAGCATATGTTTTAGCAGATACAACATGGGGAACTTGTGATTTGAATACAACAGGTTCAAAGATTTTAGGAGCAGAAATTCAATTTAATATTGGACATACAATTAATACAGAATCATTAGAAAAAAATTTAGTTTTAATTGATGCCTTTGATGATGTAGAATTTGACAGTGTAGCAGAAAAATGTACAGAATTACTAGAAGGAAAATTAGTTTCACTAGTTACAGATAGTCAACATTTACATCAAATGGATAAAGTTGAAAAGATTTTAACAAAAAATGGGATTAAAGTAAAAATTGGAAAAGGGAAAGGTCAATTAAATGACGGACAGGTATTTGGATGCGAATTTTATCCTGCAACAGAGTTGAAAAAAGAAGTTGATGCCTATGTATTTTTAGGACAAAGTAATTTTCATGCAGCTGGAATTGCATTGTCTACTAATTTGCCAACCTACATTTTAGATCCATACTTTAATGAGGTAAGGGAAGTGACAGAATTTGCACGTACGTTAAAAAAGAAAGCAACTCTAGCAATATTCAAAGCCGCAGAAGCAAAATCATTTGGAATAATCATTGGGTTAAAAGAAGGACAATTATCAAAAGTGTTTGGCTTGAGATTTAAAAAAGAATTAGAAAATGAAGGAAAAACAGTTCAATTATTTGCACTTACAGATATTACAAATGAAAGATTAAACAATCTTAGAGGAATTGATGCATTCATTCAAGTTGCATGCCCAAGAATTTCTACAGATAATCAATTTGACAAGCCAGTATTATCAACACCACAGGCTAATGCACTTCTAAAAGTTTTACGAAAAGAAAGCATTGATGAATATTTAGAAATTCCACACTGGTTATAGTTATAAAACTAATTTTTTGAATCTTAGATTATCTGAGATCTTTTCAAAAGATTTTGATTTTTTTGCTTTAATTTTGTATTGAATTCCTTGAGAAATTGCATATTCAAGCAGATCTAATGCTTCATCATTTCTAGATAACATCACAAAATTGCAGGATTTATCAAACAATACATCCCCATTGTGAGGATAATCATCTAGAATTTTATCACAACATGCAACAGATTCATCAAAATTTCCCATTGAAAATAAAATTCGTTCTTTATGGTAGAGTGCAATGTTATATTTTGGATTATTCATCAAAATCTCATCACATATAGATAATGCATCATCAAAATTTCCCTGTTTACGAAACGATGAGACTTTGTTAATCAATACAGACAAATCATCAGGGGAAATCTCCAGAGCAGCATCATAATACTTCATGGCATTGTCATAGTCTTTCAATTTACTTAGAGCATATCCTTTATTATTCAGAGAACTCAAATGTCTTGGATTTTCATCTAGAATTTTATCGTAATATGTAATTGCTTCACGTAGTTTTCCCTGTAAAAATAATCTATTGCCTTCATCTAAAATTGAATTTGTTTTTGGATCTTCCATGTCAATCAAGACCCAGGTTTGATTAAGATTTTTCCAAACAGTCCTTTGCCTTTGAGCATCTTTGTATGAGCAACAGCTGCTTCTTCTAAAGGATATACTGAATCAATTATTGATTTTATTTTGCCTTGTGACATCCAATACATGCCCTGTTCTAGCTCTGCCCGAGTTCCCTGAGTAGAGCCTAGAATATTGATGCCTTTAAAGAAAATATGACGCAGGTCAGTCTTGGCATCATATCCAGTTGTTGCACCAGTTGTAACTATAGTTCCACCATAATTTAACAAAGTTAGTTCTTTATTCCAATGTGTTCCACCAATGTGTTCAAAGATTACGTCAACACCAGGTACATCACCTGATGATTTTGGGATTGTTTTTGCAATCAAACGCACTTCCTTATGCCAATCTTCTTTTCTATGATCCACTGCAAAATCTGCTCCCAATTCCAATAATTTATCTAGTTTGTCAGGACTTGCAGTAGCAATTACAGTACATCCAAAAAGTTTTGCAATTTGAATTCCATAATTGCCAACTCCAGAACTACCACCCATAATCAAAACAATTTGTCCGGGTTGAATTCTTGCTCTACCAACTAACATGTGCCATGAAGTCAACAAAGTCATTGAAGCAGCAGCTGCTTCATCATAAGATACACCTTCTGGGATTTTTACAACATTTACTTCTGGAAGATGTGTGAATTCACAATAACCTCCCCAGAGTGGGCCTGTTTCAAAACCCCAAATAGCTCGTTTTCTACAATCAAATTCTCGTCCATCAGTACATGCTTTACAAACTCTACAGGACATGTTACCATGCGATACAACTCTATCTCCAATTTTTATATTTTTTACATCACTTCCAATTGCTATTACTTCACCTGCTGCATCAGTACCAGAAATATGGGGTAATGGAATTGCTAAAGGCTTGCCTCTCATTCCCCAAATATCATCATAGTTTAGAGCAGCTGCTTTTACTTTGATAATCACCTCATTAGGTTTTGGCTCAGGCATTGGAATATCTTTAATTTTCAGGATTTTAGAAAAATCATCATCATCAGTATATTCATCGTATACCAGAGCTTTCATGATTTTCATCAATTTTTTGAAAATATATGATTTATCAATCTCCTAGCCACAAACAATTATAATCATAAAAGCAAAATTCTCAATATGTCTGAAAATGCAATATTTCCAGGAGACAAAATAGCATCTATTGAAGAATATGAAGCAGGAAATAATGCTTTTGACGATGGAGATATGGTAAGAGCAGCAACAGTTGGAGAAAAAGACATTGACAAGATAACACGAACTGTCAACGTAAAACATCCAAAACTTCTATCAATCCCAAAAGTAGGAGATATCATAATTGGAACAGTTGTTGCAGTAATGTCATCCATGATTGCAGTTTCAATTGACTACATTAATGGAAAACCAACAACATCAAAAGTTGAGTGTGTTTGTGGAACACGAAATTTAAGAATTAGAAATGTTGCATTAGTTAATGATATTGTTACGTTAAAAATTATCAATCATCTTAATGGCACAATTCATGCATCAATTAGTGAACCAAATTTAGGGATTTTATTTACCAAATGTAGAAAATGTGGAGGAAAGGTTGTTCCAATGCGCGATGCAATAAAATGTACAGACTGTGCATGGATTGATGAAAGAAAACTTTCTTCAAATTTTGGAAATAGTGATTTCGTAAATTTAAGAGGCTAAGAAATGATACATGTTTCGTTCCAAGGTGAACGAGGAGCTTATAGTGAAGCTGCAGCGAAATTATTTTTTAATGAAGAAGTTAAGACAGTTCCCCTAACTACATTTGCAGAAGTATTAGAAAGTACCAGTAATGATAAAACACAATTTTCTATTTTGCCAGTAGAGAATTCCATAGAAGGAAGCGTAGGCGAGAGTTATGATTTGTTATATTCCACATCTCTTAATGCAACAGGTGAAATCTATCACAGGATTGAACATTGTTTAATTGGAACCGGAAAAATTGAACAGATAGATACTGTTTATTCACATCCACAAGCTTTGGGTCAATGCAGAAAATTTATTGAAAAAAACAACATGAAAACAATTCCAGCATATGATACGGCAGGAAGTGTAAAGATGATCAAGGAAATAAACAAAGAAAATTGCGCATGTATTGCTAGCAGAGAAGCAGCAGAAATATATCAAATGCCAATCATTTTAGACAATATTGCAAATAATCAGAATAACTATACGAGATTTTTGATCTTATCAAAAACAAGTAATTCAGAGTCAGGTAACGACAAGACATCAATAATTTTTTCAATAAAGCATGAACCAGGCTCATTATTTAGAATAATAGAGAATTTTCATAGAAACAATGTCAACCTAACAAAGATAGAATCAAGACCAACAAAAATGAATACTTGGGAATATAATTTCTATGTAGATTTTGAAGGACATCAAAACAATCCTAAAATCTCTGAAATGTTAGAAAAGATAAAACAAGAAACTCTATTTATGAAAGTTTTAGGTTCATATCCTTCTGCAAAATTAAGCTAAAACCCTTTTGGTTTTCTTAGAGTAAAACCCATGCTAAATCCAATGATTACCATTCCAGATGTAATCACCATGAGATCAAATGTAAACCAAATAGGATCAGAACTACGAATCAATTTCCCAGTAATAGATAATTCAGTATTTCCTGTATTTTGAATCAGGATTTTTGTCTCACCATCTTCCAAGTGAACCCAATCCAAGGTAAGTTCCTTTTTGTATGAAGTATGTGGAATTTGTAATCCATCTGCAGGGCTTTGAAGTTTGAGATCAAATGCATCACCAACTATTTTCAAATGTTGTGGAGTAGATGCAGGAGCAGGGATTGTATAAGGTATAGTGTCACCTACTCCTAATACATAATCTTCATTAATTGTAATTGTCCCAATATGTGAAAGTAAAGAATAACCACCAATTGCAATAATTGCAGTACCGACTACTAATCCAATAACGGTTCTTTTAGAAAGCATGGTTGAATAAATCTGGATACTGCTTAAAAAATTATCTACATCAAAGAAACATCATGAGGCTGGCTTTCTGCAAACCCAGCTCTTGACATTTTGATAAATTCTGCATTTTCTTGCATTTGAGGAATTGTATGTGCACCACAGTAACTCAAGCCAGAACGTACTCCTCCTGTTAATTGTTTTAAGATATCAGTTACAGTTCCTTTGTAAGGAACCATTGCCTCTACTCCCTCTGCAACATAATCGTTAAGATCATCATCAAGTGATATTGTGCCTGATTCTTTGGATTTTCTTCCAATAGATGCAGCTAAAGATGCCATTCCTCTATAAACTTTGAATCGTTTTCCATTTTTAGTCAAAACAGTACCAGGTGATTCATCAGTTCCTCCAAGCATACTGCCTACCATAACTGTAGAAGCGCCAGCAGCTAACGCTTTAGTTGCATCACCGGATGTTCTGGTACCACCATCAGAAATTATAGGAATTCCATGATCCTTGCCAATTTTTGCACAATCCATAACCGCAGTTAATTGTGGCACACCTGAACCTGTAATTACTCTAGTAATACAAATTGAACCAGAACCTACACCAACTTTAACGGCATCGACTCCTGCTTTAATCAAATCTTCTGCTCCTTGAGCAGTTGCAATGTTTCCTGCAATTAATTCACAATTTGGAAACGCCTTTTTGATATTACGGACTGTGCTCATTGCATTTTCACTATGTCCATGAGCAATGTCAACGACAAGAACATCTGCTCCAGCTTCTAAAAGAGATTCACTTCTTTCTAAAAAGTCGCCTTTTACTCCAACCGCTGCACCAACCAACGGTCTTCCTTTCTTGTCTTTAGATGCGTTTGGAAAATTGGCATTGTTTGTAATATCCTTACTTGTAATCAAACCTTTGACAATTCCTGAATCATCAACAATTGGCAGTTTTTCAATTCTGTGCTTATGTAAGATCTCTTTTGATTCATCCAAAGTAACTCCTAACTTTGCTGTTACAATATCCTTAGTCATCACATCTTGAATTTTATTTGCTTTATTTGCAAATAGTAAATCTCGTTCAGTTACAATTCCTATTAATTTAGAATTAGAATCAACAACTAACAATCCAGAAATCTCTTTATCCTCTGCGTAAGTTAATGCATCTTCAACGGATTTGTCTGCAGAAATTGAATATGGATTTTCAATCATAACACTGCCAGAACGTTTAACCTTGAGAACTTCATTTGCTTGCTCTTTAATTGTCAGAAATCTATGAATAATTCCAATTCCTCCAGCACGAGCCATTGTTCCTGCCATAGAGGACTCAGTCACAGTATCCATGTTTGCACTCACAAAAGGAATGTTAATTGATAAATTTCGAGATAATTTTGTAGTTAGATCGGTCTGACTTCTACTAGTAATATCTGAATATTTGGGTACAAGAAGAACGTCGTCAAAAGTTAATCCTTCTTTGAATTCCAATGAAACCTTGTTGAGAAAGTAAAATATCGATTATAAGCCTTTGTGTTTATTGAGTAGTTTGGATGTGATCGTTATCGTATCTTTGGTCGCCTCTACATTGTGAGTACGTATGATATCAGCTCCGTTCATAACTGAAATAGTTTCTGCTGCAATAGAGCCAAAAATTCGATCGTTTGGATTTTCTTTTCCCAAGATTTTTCCTATAAACGATTTATTGGAAACGGAGATCAGAATAGGAAAAGTCTGTTTTATAGAATTTAGATTTTTCAGTACAGATAGATCTCTTTCTAGCCAATTTGATTTGATTTTTGTAAAAAAGGGGCCTTTGCCAGATTTTCTAAAAAAACCAATAGCAGGATCTAATACGATTTTTTCAGGAGATATATTGGATTTTTTTGCTATTTGAATACTATCTCTAAGTAATTTTTTAGATGATGCTATAGGATTTCCAATTACAATCTTTGGGGAAAATGCACATAAAATTAAAGATGGGGAAAATTTTGATACGACATCTGGCATTTTTTCATCGTATTTTAGTCCAGATACATCATTGATTATTTCAACTCCATGTTCTAGAGCATCACTTGCAACAGATGCTCTGCAAGTATCAACAGAAATTGGGAGATTTGTTGAATTTTGAATAATTTTGATTGCATCAAGAATTCTTTTTGATTCAGTTTTTTCTGAAATCATTGTAGGCAGATATGGAGCAGTAGACATACCTCCTATGTCAATAAAATCGGCTCCTTGACTTTCCATCAGTTTTACAGAATTTTTTATATTTGTTTTACTAGTATTGACAGATTTTTTATAAAATGATTCAGGACTGGTGTTTAAAATTCCCATAATCCGGACAGGATTCTTTCCACCTACGCTCACATTTGCAATTTTTGCCACATGGTTTATCAAATCTAATACAATTTTAGTGATATGATGGTTTTAGGTTGGAAAAAGAGGTATTCTGATATTTTAAGAGAGTTTAGATTTAGTGAAAAAGAAGATAAAAAATCAGCCATTCTTTTAAATTCAATTTTAAAAAAATCCGATATCGATAAAAAAATTAAAAATATGGTAAAAGGAAAAACAGTCTTTGTTATTGGTTCAGGCCCATCATTGTCATTAGCAATTCCAAAATTAAAAAAATATAAAAAAATCGTTAAAATTGCTGCAGACAGTTCAATTAAACCACTTGTAGAAAATGATATCATACCAGATATTATTGTCACAGATTTGGATGGAGATGAATATACATTAAAAAAAGTTGGAAAAACAAATTCCATTTTTGTGGTACATGCACATGGTGAT
>Ga0224506_10001600_pt1 | contig 16060 bp, 13 predicted proteins | sample SF_Jan12_sed_USG_2_FD_169108 | JGI IMG/M metagenome (GOLD analysis project Ga0224506, IMG submission 169108) | Sediment microbial communities from San Francisco Bay, California, United States - SF_Jan12_sed_USGS_8_1 | ecosystem: Environmental > Aquatic > Marine > Sediment | place: USA... | reverse complement strand
GGTAGGTGTTGAAGCCCGCCACAGCCCTCTGTTGTCGCCGCTTAAGGCGGGCGAAGTGAAGATCACTTTGCAACACGGTGAAGAGCAGTCAATCTTTGTGTCTGGTGGGATGCTGGAAATCCAGCCTCACGTGGTGACGATACTGGCGGATACAGCCATTCGTGCCAAGGACCTGGACGAAGCTGCAGCCATTGCAGCCAAAGAACGCGCCGAAGATGCCCTGAGGGACAACGCCGGTGAGGTTGACTACGCTCAGGCCCAGATCGAACTGGCCGAAGCCATGGCTCAGCTGCATACCATCCAGCGCGCTAGAAAGCGTTTGGGTGCATAAAGGCTGTTTGAGCTGTCGACAAGCTGTACGAAAAAAGGCGACCTTCGGGTCGCCTTTTTTTTGCCTCTGCACTTAGAATCCCTTTAGGGTTCGTTAAGTGCACCTACGCTTCGTTACGGCAACGCATTGGAGATGGTCAGGGTACTCATACCCAAGGGCACCGGTAATAGGTATCAAGATCCTCCTATCGGAGTTTCATGAGGTATGCCACGCTTCACTACGGCAAGGCCTGTAAGGGGTTCTTAGAGACGGAATAAAAGTATACCCCTTCGAGTATCTGGAAAAAGTAAAACGACGACACGCAGTAGCGATTTAGATACGATAGAATAGTAATCAACGAGTTATCAGGGATTATCCATGTCATTAAGTGTCATCATCCTGGCCGCCGGCCAGGGCACCCGTATGCGCTCAAGCAAGCCCAAGGTATTGCATCAGATTGGCGGTAAAGCTATGTTGCAGCGCGTACTGGATAATGCCCATAGCCTGAAGGCGGATCATGTACATGTGGTCTATGGTCATGGCGCTGAGCAGGTTCTGGAAACCATTCAAGACTCAGACATAAAGTGGGTTATGCAGGCGGAACAGTTGGGTACCGGCCACGCCGTAGGTCAGGCCATGCCGGGTATCGCGGATGATGAAACGGTGTTGATCCTTTATGGTGATGTACCGCTGACCAGAACTAAGACTCTTGAATCATTAATCGAGGCTGCAGCCAGTGGAGTGGGTCTGTTAACCGTTATCCTGGGTGATCCTACAGGTTACGGCCGTATCATACGCAACGATTCAGGCCAGGTTCTGGCGATCGTCGAAGAGAAGGATGCCAGCGAGGAGCAAAAGCGCATTGCTGAAGGTAATACCGGAATGATGGCCGTAAATGGTGGGCTGTTACGTCGCTGGTTATCCCGTCTGGACAATAGTAATGCCCAGGCGGAATATTATCTGACCGATATAATCGCCATGGCGGTCAGTGATGGCGTAACGGTAAATGCCGTCCAGGCTGACAGCGTGATTGAAGTATCTGGAGTAAACAACCGTATTCAGTTGGCAGAGATGGAGCGAGCCCTACAACGACGTCATGCCGAGGAAGCAATGACGGCGGGTGCGACCCTTGCCGACCCGGCCAGATTTGATCTGCGTGGTGAACTTAGCGTTGGTGAGGATGCCACTATTGACATAAATGTGGTATTTGAAGGCAAGGTAAGCTTGGGTAATGGCGTCTCTATAGGCCCCAACTGTTATTTAAAAAATGCAACATTGGCCGATGATGTTCATATCCTTGCCAATACCGTAATAGAAGATGCGGTGATAGGAGCAGGTTCACGCATTGGGCCCTTTGCTCGCATACGCCCGGATACAGAATTAAAAGGTAATAACCATATTGGTAATTTTGTTGAGATCAAAAAATCGATCATCGGTGAAGGTTCCAAGGTGAATCATCTAACCTATATCGGCGATACCATCATGGGTAGAGACGTGAATATAGGTGCTGGTACCATTACCGCCAATTATGATGGTGCCAACAAATACCAAACTATCATTGAAGACAATGCTTCAACCGGCTCCAACAGTGTTTTGATTGCTCCTGTGAAGGTAGGCAAAGGTGCGACACTGGGAGCTGCAACGGTGCTGAGAAAAGAGGCAGCGGAAGGTCAGTTGACAATGTCGATGATCAAACAGAAAACAATCGAAGGCTGGAAGCGGCCGGTTAAAAAAACTTAAAAGATCTCAACGCAAAAAAAAGCATTGTGAGCAAAAGAGCAATACTATCGTAAGTTATATTTTTGCGTATTGTTATCACTTGCGTCACTTGCGTCCCTTGCGTTAATAGCTCTTAAGGAAAAATTTATATGTGTGGAATTGTTGGTGCCATAGCGGAACGTGATGTAACCCCCATCCTGCTGGAAGGACTGCGTCGTTTGGAATATCGTGGATATGATTCTGCGGGTTTGGCGGTGTTGGACAGTAAGCATCATCTACAGCGCGCACGTAAGCCTGGCAAAGTGGCGATGCTGGAACAGGCGCTCTCTGCCTCGCCGATACATGGCACGGTTGGTATTGCACATACCCGTTGGGCCACACATGGTGAACCGACGGAGAGTAATGCTCATCCACATATATGCAACCAGACTGTCGCCGTAGTGCACAACGGCATCATAGAGAATCATGACACCCTCCGTGAGCAACAAAGGGCAAAAGGTTATACCTTTACCTCTGATACTGATACTGAAACCATTGTTCATGAGATCTATGAAAATCACATAAATAAAGGTTTGGATCTTCTTGCTGCGGTACAGGCCACGGTGAAAGGATTGCATGGTGCCTATGCGCTTGGAGTCATTAGCAAACAGGATCCACAGCGTTTGATTACGGCACGCATGGGCAGTCCTCTGGTGATAGGTGTAGGCATAGGTGAATACTTCATTGCTTCGGATGTCGCTGCACTATTACCGGTAACCCGTCGTTTTATTTTTTTAGAAGAAGGCGATGTTGCAGACCTGACACGTCAGTCTTTACGCATTTTTGATCGGACGGGCAAACAGGTAGAGCGGGAGATCAAGGAGTCCGAACTATCTGCTGATGCTGTAGAGTTAGGACAGTACCGCCACTACATGCAAAAAGAGATCTTTGAGCAACCACGTGCCATTGCCGATACTTTGGAAGGTCGCATTGTCAATGATCAGGTGATAGAGCAGAGCTTTGGTCATCAGGCCAGTGAGATCTTTGAACAGATCAAAGAGGTTCGTATCATTGCCTGTGGTACCAGTTATCATGCTGGCCTGATTGCCTCCTACTGGTTTGAGTCGCTGGCGGATATCCCCTGTCGTGTGGAAGTGGCTTCAGAATTCCGCTATCGACAGCCACACCTGCGCAAGAATACCCTGGTGGTAACGATATCTCAGTCCGGTGAAACCGCCGATACCCTGGCAGCTTTAAAAGAGGCCAAGGCATCAGGTAATGTTCACTCCCTAGCCGTGTGCAATGTGGCAGAGAGTTCATTGACCCGTGAATCTGATCTGATACTGTTAACTCGCGCAGGTCCTGAGATTGGTGTGGCCTCTACCAAGGGCTTCACCACACAGCTTACAGCACTGTTACTGTTGGTGCTTGTTCTGGGTAGAAGACATGGAATCAGTGCCAAACGTGAGAAAGAGTTGGTACATCACTTGGAGCAGGTAGCCGCAAAAGTAGAAAAGGTACTGGAGATGGATGAAAGCATCCGTCTCTTGTCTGAGCAGTTTGGCGATAAGGAACACGCACTGTTTTTAGGCCGTGGCACCATGTACCCGGTGGCGATGGAAGGTGCACTAAAGCTTAAAGAGATCTCCTACATCCATGCTGAGGCGTATCCTGCTGGCGAGCTAAAGCATGGGCCACTAGCTTTGGTAGATAGTGAGATGCCTATCATCGCCGTAGCACCGAACAATGAGCTGTTAGAGAAATTGAAATCTAATCTGCAAGAGGTACGAGCAAGAGGTGGTAAGCTATTTGTATTCGCAGATGGAGAGGCAGGGTTTAAATCAGAAGTGGATGTAACAGTGTTAGATGTTGAAAGTATCAATGATGTGATAGCGCCGATAATCTTTAGTATTCCACTACAGTTGCTGTCGTATCATGTAGCTGTGATTAAGGGTACAGATGTGGATAAACCGCGAAATTTGGCTAAAGCAGTGACGGTAGAGTAGTGTTTAATTACGTAGTTCTATACCCAGAATTCGTTGTTTAAGTTCTGCGATGTGTGGCATGAGTTCAACACTAAATTTTTCTGTGTCTTTAATTTCGCCATTATAGTAATTATCTACTAGTAACTCTATGGTGCGTGCTGTGTTGCCGATGTCCTCAAAGCCATAGATACTTGCCGCACCTGCCAACTTGTGTGTTTGGAAGCGTAATTGATTTAGTGCCTCATCATCATGGCTTTTCTGATAGATTTCCCATGCATCTAAACAGGTAGTCAGTCGTGCAGGAAGTTGACGACGAAAGTTTGCAAATAGTTCTTCTAGTTTGTCATCAAAATTATCCATCTGCATCCGGTTCCATATGTCGTTGTCGTATATCGAGTATATCGTCCAGTATATCTGTAAACAGGTCAACCAGATCTGCTTGAAAGTGCATGCCTTTTTGTTCATGCAAAAGCTTGAGTGAATCCTCGACCGTCCAGGCTTTTTTATAGGGCCGCTCGGTAGTTAATGCATCAAAGACGTCGGCGATGGCCACGATGCGTGCGGTAAGAGGGATCTCATCACCGCTGAGTTGCTTAGGATAGCCACTACCATCCCATTTTTCGTGATGTGCCAAGGCAATTTCGCTGGCCATTTTCATCAAGCTGGAGGTATGGCCGGAAAGAATCTCTGCTCCAATAGTGGTATGGGTTTGCATAATATTCCATTGCTCGGGATCAAGTTTTCCAGGTTTGAGCAGAATAGAGTCAGGGATGCCGATTTTGCCAATATCGTGCATCGGGCTGGCATTGAGTATATCTTCTGCTTCGATATCACTCATGCCGGTTGCTGACGCCAGTCTTTGTGAGTACTTACTCATGCGGATGATGTGTAAACCAGTTTCATTATCACGATACTCAGCGGCACGCCCCAACCGCTGAATCACCTCCATTCTGGTGTTATTCAGTTCTTGAGTACGCTCGCGTACTTTTTCTTCCAGTATCTTGTTTTGATCTCGCACCTGATTATGTAGCAGCCTTACCTCCAGCATATTTCGTATGCGAGTAAGAACTTCCAGTCTATCAAAAGGCTTGGTAAGAAAGTCTTTGGCCCCATGCTCCAGAGATTTGATGCGGGTGTCACGGTCTGTTTGCGCAGTAAGTACCAGTACAGGCACGTAGGTTTGTTCTTCTTCAGCTTCGTTTAACGCAGCCATGACTTCATATCCATTCATAAATGGCATGGTGATATCAAGCAGGATCAGATCGTAGTGATGTTGAAGATACATATCGACGACAGGACGTGGGTCTGTGGTGCTGTGAACAAAGCTAAAACCCTGATTCGAGAGCATCTTCTCTAAAAGCAATACATTCGGTGGCTGATCGTCAACGATGAGAATCTTTGCATTTAGAATGGCGTTAGTCATTTCCATTTTATCACCGTTATGTTTTTAGTCTGTATTAGATTTGTAGGTATTGATGACGGTTAAAAAGTTCTTCACATCTAATGGCTTGGTTAAATAGTCATTAAAGCCTGCCATCATGGCTGACTCGACATCTGCAGGCATGGCGTTGGCACTGATTGCGATACGAGGAATGTCTCTAGTATTTGGGTTGTTATTTAATGCACTGCATATTTCCATGCCACTCATACCTGGTAGATTGATATCCAGCAGTATCAGATCAGGTAACAAATCGGTGGCGGTGTTAAGACCTTCTGTCCCATCTGTTGCAGTAATAAGAATGATATTCGGTATGCGTTGTAAGATATTCGACACAAGTTTAAGGTTTGCTGGATTGTCTTCCACATAGAGGATGCGAAATGCCGTGTTGGTAGAGGTCTGCAACAGTTCTTGCAGTTCTGGTTGTAGCACATCGGAGTCGATATGCGTAATGGCGTCATCCTGTGGAAGGTGGATGCTAAAGCTTGTGCCGACATTTACCTTGCTGCTGACATCGATATAACCATGCATTAATTCTGTCAAGCGTTTGGCAATGACAAGGCCGATACCCGTCCCTTCGGTAAGTGTATTTTCTGCGCCTAGTCGATTAAAGGGTTCAAATAGTTCGGAAAGTTTATGTTCAGGAATGCCATAGCCTGTATCATTTATACTAAAAACAACCTCTTTGGTCGTTGATATCTCTTGCTTGAGTGTAACCGTGCCACCAGTACGGTTGTACTTAATGGCATTGGTGAGCAGATTAAGATAAACCTGCTTGAAGCGTATACGGTCCGCATGGATATATAGCGGCTGTATCTCAGGTTGGTATGAGATAGTGATGTTATATTGTTCTGCCATTTGTTCGGTTAACTTGAGGCAATCTCTGATGACGTCACAGGCATCAACGGCTTCCATGGAGATACTTAACCTGCCCGCTTCAATCTTGGAAAGATCCAGTACTTCATTGATCAGTTCCAGTAGATGCCAGCCAGCGGTCAGTATTTGAGCGGTGCTGGTTTGATGGGATTCAGATAAGGGATCATCTGAATCAGACTCCATCAGTTGACCAAAACCGAGGATAGCATTGAGTGGGGTACGCAATTCATGGCTCATGCGAGAGAGAAATTCGGTTTTGGAGCGACTGGCCTTTTCAGCCAAATCCTTGGAGAGTTTTAACTCCTGATGATCCTGTATGCGTTCACAGTTCACCAACCGCGCATGTATCAGGCTACTACTGGTGGTAGTAAAGGGTTGGAGGAAATCCACGACCTCCTGGTCATAGCCCTCAGGCCGGTTTGCAATCCCGTACATGCCGATCATTTTCTCGCCGTAGTAGAGTGGAACGCCGAGAAAGGCCTTTAGGGCAGGATGCCCCTGTGGAATGCCTGCAGCTCGGGGGTCATTGCTGGGGTCATTACTAATCACCACATTACCGGTGGTAATTACTTTACCAAATAGGCTGTTGAGGTTGCGGAATTCCATACCATCAGGGGCATTATCTGCGTAGAAGGCCCGCGTTTCATCATTCCATGCGATGTTGGTGATGCTATTGGTTTTTAGATAGGGAATGTCCTCTTCCGTGTAATAAATTTCACCAATAAAGCCATAAGCACTGTGAGTCAGCTCCAGTAAACCCACTAGCATTTGTTCAAAGATATCAGAATATTCCTCTGACCTAATGGCCGCAGAGGTGGAGTCATTTAATAAATCGAGCAGACGTTCGGTAGTTTTTCGTCGACTAATGTCCTGCACAACGCCGATCATGCGCAATGGTGTACCGTCTTCACTACGTAGCACATCACCTTTTTCACTCAGCCAGCGTACCTTGCCATCGCTGCGTACAATACGGTGTTCGATGTCATACTCGGCGCTTTTCTCTACACAGGCGTTTACAGCGCTGGATACCAGCTCGCGGTCATCGGGATGGACGGCTTGGATAAAATTTTCATAGGTGGTATCCACGACATCGTCATAGCCAAATAAGGCGCCGATCCGTTCAGACCAGAACAGTTCGCCAGTTTGTATGTCCCAGTCCCAGTTACCGATATTAGCCGCTTCCTGACTACGGCGCAGGCGCTCTTCACTAATACGTAAAGATTCTGTGATCTGTTTTTGCCTCGTGATGTCGGTACGAATAGAGATATATCTATTCGGTAGACCGGAGTGGTCAAGCATTGGTGCAATCGTTGAGGCAACCCAATAATCGTCACCATCCTTGCTCTTGTTTTTGATCTCTCCCTGCCAGGTCTTGCCAGTGCTAATGGTCTGCCACATCTCGGCAAAGAAATTACGTGGATGGTGACCGGAATTTAGCAGATTATGTGAGTGACCGATTAACTCTTCGTGATTGTAGCCACTAATGTCAAAGAATTTCTGGTTGGCATAGGTGATATTGCCCTGAAGATCGGCGATGCTGACGATGGCATGTTGATCCAGCGCTATCTTGAAGTGTTCAAGCTCGTTAACGACTTTTCCCAATTCGTTAAAAGCCTTGTTATAGGAGCGAGTACGTTGGGCACGAATTTGTACCGTCTGTATCAAGATATTAGGGCTGACAGGTTTAACCAGAAAATCATCAGCGCCCAGACGCAAGGCCTCGAGATGTTTATCCAGTTGGGTTTCTGCAGAGAGGAAGAGGATAGAGGTAAACTGCTGTTTAGGATCCATGCGGATCATGGCGGCCAGTTCCAGGCCACTATATACGGGCATATGCATATCCTGCAGGATAACCTCTGGCTTAAACTGCTGGATTGTCTCTAGCGTTAGTTCGGGATCTAGAACCACCCCAGTCTTGATGCCGATCTGTTGCAGGGTATGGGCGGTATAGGTTGCGTGCTCCGCATCGTCATCAACAATCAAAACACGATAAGGTTCACGAAAGGTGAGAGAAATCAACAGTTCAATGGTGTGTATAAGTTCGGAGAAGTTCACCGGCTTTTGTAAATAGTAGGTGCCACCAGCTTGCTGTGCCCTAAAGCGGTACTCCAGGCTGTCCTGATCAGAGAGAAAGATGACAGGCAGTTCAAGATCAATTTTTTCATGCAGATGAGCAACAAAATTGGTTCCTGCATATTGATCATCGGCAAAGACAATATCAACAATAAGCACGCTAGGTAGTTGTTTTTGTATTGCTGTTTCTAATGCTGATAGCTGGGAAAAGGTTTTCGTCTGATATCCTGCATTGATCAGCAGGGTTGAGATCTCATTTAACAGGCTTTCGTCGTCATCAACCAGGTAGATAAGTACGTCACTGGCCACAGTGGTGCTGAGTTCCAGGTGTGCAGAGAGTTCATGGCTTACTTGTCGAGCCAGTTGTTCGTAATTATTTTCCTCAATATCCAGATTGATAGCGGCGATGTATATATGGAGTTTATCGGTGAGTTCAGCGAGATCGATATGCCCTTGTTCGTTTAGATAGCGTTCAGCGGCTTTGGCATGTTTACTGATGTCCATGTAGCCATAGGTGGAACTGGTACCGGCGAGGGAGTGAAAGGCAATAATCAGTGAATCGAGTTGTTCCTGATGATTGGCTGCACCAAGTAATAGTGCGGTTTGTTCTATCTTTTGCAGGCGAACAGGTAAACCGTCAAAGAAGCTTTGGCGTAGTTTTTCCAGCTTTTGGCTTATATTGGTAGGTTCATTCGGCACAGCAACAAAGCTCCAGTGGCTGGTACAAAGCAGCGATAATATGGTTTCATACTATCGCCTGGTGGGTTTTGAAGTAAGTACAGAGAGACGGATTTTACATTGTTTTTTCAGATGCTTAGCTATGAACCAAAGGGATTTGTTAGTGTTCAGCACTAGCCAGTCTGAGATTTGGCCCAGATGCTACGCAGATTGTCAGAAAGGGTCATCGGGTCAAAGGGTTTGGCGATAACATCGATGGCACCCAGCTCCTTATACTCCTGGACCTCATGCGGCTGTACCTTTGCAGTCATGAAGATGGCCGGAGTGGAGGCAATCTCAGCAATCTCACGCAGCGCCTTTAGGGTGCTGGGACCATCCATGCCGGGCATCATTACATCCAGCAACAAGAGGTCCGGGGCAAAGGCAACGACCTTGCTCAGGGCCTGATCGCCATTACTACAGACTTCCAGGGTAAAACCACCGATCTCCTCCAGTGCCAGTCTGGTCACCGCCTGAATATCGGGTTCATCCTCGACGTAGAGTATTTTTTGTAATTCGCCCATTTAAGTCTCCGAAATCCTTAGTAATTACGACAGAATATTACACTAACTAGGCACGAAGTCCATTGGGTGTATAGAGGTTTTACAAGATCAGCGATTAGGCGGCGGCGATTTGTTACTATGCGCGAATGGATATCACCCACCTGATAGATTCTCTCAATGACTCGCAACGCGAGGCGGTCTGCGCCCCACCCAACCATATGTTGGTGGTAGCTGGTGCCGGCTCGGGCAAGACCCGTGTATTGGTACACCGCATCGCATGGTTGATCCAGGTGGAGCATGCCTCCCCTTATGGCATTCTTGCCGTTACCTTTACCAATAAGGCGGCGGGAGAGATGCGTAACCGCATCGAGTCATTATTAAATACCCCTGCCGGAGGTATGTGGGTAGGCACCTTCCATGGTCTGGCGCATCGTATTTTGCGTGCCCACTGGCGCGAGGCAGATCTGCCTCAGGCGTTCCAAATCCTCGATAGCCAGGACCAACTTCGTATGGTGAAACGGGTGATTCGTGACCTGGAACTGGATGAGAGCCAGTGGCCGCCGAAGCAGTCGCAGTGGTACATCAGCGCACGCAAGGATGAAGGCAAGCGCCCACAACATATCGATACCGAGGGTGATCCCTATACTCAGACACTGGTGCGTATCTATCAGGCCTATGAAGAGGCCTGCCAGCGCGCCGGGGTGATAGATTTCGCCGAGATCCTGTTGCGCGCACATGAGTTGTGGCTTAAGCACGCAGAGATTCTGCGTCATTATCAGCAACGTTTTCAGCACATTCTGGTGGATGAATTTCAGGATACCAACGCCATTCAATATGCCTGGTTACGTTTGTTGGCGGGGGAATCCGGCAAGTTGTTTGCGGTGGGAGATGATGACCAGTCTATCTATGGTTGGCGTGGAGCCAAGATCGAACACATCCAGCGCTTTGCCCAGGACTATCCCTCAACGACAACCATCCGTCTGGAGCAGAACTACCGCTCTACCGGCAATATACTTGCCGCCGCCAATACGGTGATCAGCCACAATACTGAACGTTTGGGTAAGGAGCTATGGACCGACAGTGGCTCGGGAGAACCCCTCTATCTCTATCGTGCCTTTAATGAGACCGACGAGGCGCGCTTTGTGGTAGGGCGGATTAAGACATGGGTGGATGACGGCGGCAGCCGGAATGACTGTGCTCTACTCTATCGTTCCAACGCGCAGTCCCGGGTGTTGGAGGAAGCGCTTATGGCGACCGGCACCCCTTATAGGGTCTATGGCGGACTGCGTTTCTTCGAGCGTGCCGAGATCAAGAGTGCGCTCGCCTACCTGCGACTCATTAGCAATCGAAATGACGATACCTCTTTTGAGCGTGTGGTGAACACCCCCACACGGGGAGTGGGCGGCAAGAGTGTGGAGGCCATTCGCGAACAGGCAAAATTGTATAAGCTCTCCATGTGGCAAGCGGCCTGTCGTATCGTAGAAGAAAAGCTGTTACCGGCCCGCGCCACTAACGCCATAAAACTCTTTATTGAGCTGCTGGAAGAGCTGGCAGTGGCCAGCAAGGATATGGTCCTGCACGAACAGGTGGAACACATTCGGACCAACAGCGGCCTTATCGAACACTTCGAAAAAGAGAAGGGTGAGAAAGGTCAGGAAAGGCTGGAAAACCTTGAAGAGTTGGTCAATTCTGCCCGCAGTTTTATTTATGAAGAGCTGGAGGAGCTATCAGAATTGGATGCCTTCCTGGCCCATGCGGCGCTGGAATCGGGTGAGGGGCAGGCGGAGGTGGGTGAAGACTATGTGCATCTGATGACGCTGCACTCGGCCAAGGGTCTGGAGTTCCCTCTGGTGTTTGTTGTCGGTGTCGAGGAAGGGCTGTTTCCACACAGTATGTCAAAGAATGAACCGGGACGTATGGAGGAAGAGCGACGTCTCTGCTATGTGGGCATGACCCGTGCCCGTGAGTTGCTTTATCTGACCTATGCCGAGGCCCGCCGTCTACATGGCAGCGACACCTATCCGTCTCCCTCGCGTTTTATCAGTGAGATACCGGAAGAGTTATTGGAAGAGGTACGTGCCAGCGGCAGCTACGGTTATGCCTATTCCACCCCGGCAGTGAGTCAGAGGATGGAGGCAGCGCCCGAGGGATTGCAATTGGGCCAGGCGGTGGAACACCCAAAATTTGGCCGTGGTGTGGTACTGAATTATGAAGGCTCGGGTAACTCCGCCAGGGTGCAGGTGAACTTCGAATATGAAGGGGCCAAGTGGCTGGTTTTAGCATATGCAAACTTAAGTCTGGTTTAGGCCTTGTCAGTGGTGGGGTTTCGGTGTCTATAATGGCTTAATCATCACTCATTGCGGTGAGATAAGATGAATAATAAGTCAACCAGAGGATATTTTAACGATGAAAAGACGTGAGTTCGTAAAAACCCTGGGGGCCGGTGCGGTCGCCGGTGGTACCGTACTGGCGGCGCCTGCTGTTAGTGCCAAATCAAACCAAACGCGTAACTGGAAGATGGTGACCACCTGGCCGAAGAATTTCCCCGGTCTGGGTACTGGTGCCAACAACCTGGCCAAGCTGGTTACCGATATGTCTGGTGGCCGTATCAATGTGAAGGTCTATGGTGCCAAAGAACTGGTTCCACCATTTGAAATTTTCGATGCGGTTTCACGTAACACGGCGCAGATGGGTCATGGTGCCTCTTACTACTGGAAAGGCAAGAGTCAGGCCGCACAATTTTTCGCCGCTGTGCCCTTCGGTCTTACCGCGCAAGAGATGAATGCCTGGATCTACCACGGTGGTGGTATGGAGCTGTGGCAGGAGATCTATGCCAAATTTAATCTGGTTCCTACCGCAGCACTAAACACCGGTGTACAGATGGGCGGTTGGTTTAACAAAAAGATCAACTCTTTGAAGGACCTGAATGGTCTGAAGATGCGTATCCCCGGTCTCGGTGGCGAAGTGCTGAATCGCCTGGGTGGTACTGCGGTATCCCTGCCTGGTGGTGAGATCTTTACCTCACTGAAGTCTGGTGCCATTGATGCGACCGAGTGGGTGGGTCCTTATAACGATCTGGCCTTTGGTCTGCATAAAGCCGCCAAGTACTACTACTACCCAGGATGGCATGAGCCAGGCACCACCCTTGAGTGTTTCATCAACAAGGAAGAGTTCGATGCCCTGCCCAAGGATCTGCAGAGCATTGTGCTGAATGCCTCCAAGGTCGCAAATCTGGACGGACTGTCGGAGTTGACCGCACGTAACAACGCTGCCCTGGACACCCTGGTGAACAAGCATAACGTTAAGCTGATCAAGTTCCCCGATGATGTACTGAAGCAACTGCGTAAGGTCTCGGATGAAGTCGTTGCCGAAGTGGCGAAGAATGATCCGATGTCACAGAGGGTCTACGACTCCTATATCAAGTTCCGTGAAGCAACGATGGCCTGGCATGACGTTTCCGAACGTGCCTACCTCAATGCTCGTGCGCTATAAGGCGTAGCCTTAGACGGGTGATAAGAGCGGGCCTTTATGGCCCGTTTTTTTATGCGTAAAAATATATTCTCTTAATTCAGCTTCTATTCAGCTGGCCTGATTTAGGCTACTCACATTCTCAATAATCCCCAGGAGAGTGTGATGTCAAAAACAAAACAAATTGCCGTATGGGATCCCTTGGTGAGGTTATTCCATTGGACTCTGGTGCTAGCATTCTCTATTGCTTATCTTACAGAAGACGACTTTCTCAACCTGCATGTGTTGGCCGGTTACTACATTGCCGGTTTGTTGATGGTGCGGATTGTTTGGGGGCTGATAGGGACAAAATACGCGCGCTTCTCGGATTTTGTCTATGCACCAAAGATCGTAAAGCAATACCTGAAAGATATGTTAAAGCTCAAGGCTAGCTCCTACGTTGGACATAACCCTGCAGGCGGGGCGATGGTGGTGGCTATGTTGATAACACTTAGCCTGACGGTGGTGAGCGGACTGGTGACGTATGGTGCCGAGGAACAGGCAGGCCCTTTGTTGGCATGGGTGAGACATTGGAATGGTGACTTGTGGGAGGAGCTGCATGAATTTTTTGCCAATCTTAGCTTGAGCCTGGTAGTCATACATATCATCGCGGTGGTGATGAGTAGCCTGTTACATAGAGAGAATCTGATCCGTGCCATGTGGACGGGTTATAAAGAGAGACAGGAGGATGAGTCATGAAAGTCTGGATATTGGTGGGCTTGATATTTTCCAGTACAGGCTGGGCTGCTGATGCGGCCACTTCGCGTCTGGATGAATATGCACAGATTGTTAAGACACCATTTAGTGCTCAGCGTGGTCAGCAACTATGGATACATAGCTATGATTACAACAAGGGCGTTAAGCAACGCAGTTGTGCCAGTTGTCACGGGGAGGATTTGAGCGAATCCGGTAAGCATGTGCGTACAGGAAAGACGATCAAGCCGATGTCTCGGTTGAGCAATCCCTCCGCACTAACGGACGAGAAAAAGATTGAAAAATGGTTTACGCGTAATTGTAAGTGGACCATGGGCAGAGAGTGCAGTGTCGAAGAGAAGGGTGACATATTGACCTTTCTATTATCAGGAGCAGAGAAATGAAACGTCCCATACTATGGTTAGCAATAGTTCTGTTATTGGTGTTAAGTGTCAATGTGTACAGTGATGATGATGAGCATAAATGGAAACAGTGGTTTTCTGGCGCAGCCAGTGATATCCGTCCGGTAACGAATCAACTCTACAAGCAGGAGTGTGCCAGCTGTCATATGGCCTATCAGCCAGGTCTGTTACCTGCTGCCAGCTGGAAAGGGGTGATGAGTGGTCTGCAGGATCACTTTGGTGAAAATGCAGAGTTGAATGCAGAGGACGTGGCGATTATTCTGGATTATCTGCAACAAGATGCGGCGGATAAGAGTAACTTTGGTAGAAGTGCCGCATTCGCACGCAATACCAGTGAGCAACAGTTACGCATTACCGAGAGTCGATATTTTGTACGTAAACATGATGAGGTGCCCAGTCGCTTTATCAAGGATGAGCGCATTGGCTCATGGAGTAATTGTATTGCCTGTCATGTTTCCGCCGACAAGGGCGTCTACGATGAACATGATGTAAGTATACCCGGAGTAGGACATTGGGACGACTAAATACGTTTCTGTTGGTGAGTGCCGTTTTTATTACCGGTCTATGTACACCGGCATGGGCGGATATGGGTATAAAAGAGATTCGTCAACTGGTAGAACAGGCCAAGATATTGCCATTGGAGCAGATGATACAGGCGGTGGAAGCCGAGATGGCCGGGCGAGCCATTGAGGTGGAGTTGGAGCAGAAGGACGGCGTGTTCATCTACGAGATTGAATGGCTGGATAAGCAGGGACGGGTATGGGAATTTACCCTGGATGCGAAAACCGCCGTGATACTCAAGCAGGAGCGTGACTGAGCATGCGCCTGTTACTGGTAGAGGACGATGATCAATTGGCAGAAGGCCTGAGCCAGGCACTGACAGCCGAAGCCTATGTGGTGGATCGTGCGGACAACGGTATAGATGCACAATATATGGCGGAACAGCAGGAGTATGCTGCGGTGATACTGGATCTGGGCCTGCCCGGCCGACCGGGCTTGGAGGTATTACGCAACTGGCGTGACAAGGGGATCTTGTATCCGGTACTGATCCTGACCGCCAGAGACAGCTGGCAGGAGCGAGTTGACGGCCTACAGGCCGGTGCCGACGATTATCTGGGCAAGCCGTTTCACCAACAAGAGTTACTGGCACGTTTGCAGGCATTACTGCGCCGTACTACATCACACAGTCAGCCACAGTTAGCCATTGCCGGTATCCAATTGGATGAGATAAAGCAGTGCATAGAGGTCGACGGTAAAGAAGTTGATCTGACCGCCATGGAGTTTCGCTTGTTACGATATTTGATGCGCCATGCTGGCGAGGTGATCGCCAAGCAACGTCTCTATGAAGCCGTTTATGACTGGGATAGCGAACGAGATATCAATATTATCGAGGTCTATATTCGTCGCCTGCGCGAAAAATTGGGTAAAGAACATATCGAAACTCGTCGTGGTCAGGGTTACCGCTTCAGGCTGGAAACATGAGCTCATTACGACGACGCCTGCAACTGTCTTTAAGTCTTACCCTACTGTTGATGCTGGGCCTGTTTGCAATCGGTACTGGCTTCATGGGTGAGCGGCTGATGCACGAGCTGGTGGCAAGCCGACTGGCGGATGACAGTGAGGCACTGTTGGCAAAGTTACAATGGGATTCAAATAAGCCCAGCTTGGTTGACAGCCACACCCTCTCTTCATCCTATCAACGTGCATACAGTGGGCACTATTTTGTTTTACAGACGGCGGGACTCCAACTGCCATCACGCAGCCTGTGGGATCAAGCCTTTTTCCTACAGGCAACAACAGAGGTGGGCACATGGGCGTTATATGAAACAGACGGGCCA
>Ga0224506_10001598_pt1 | contig 16069 bp, 13 predicted proteins | sample SF_Jan12_sed_USG_2_FD_169108 | JGI IMG/M metagenome (GOLD analysis project Ga0224506, IMG submission 169108) | Sediment microbial communities from San Francisco Bay, California, United States - SF_Jan12_sed_USGS_8_1 | ecosystem: Environmental > Aquatic > Marine > Sediment | place: USA... | reverse complement strand
TTACCTGGCTTTTCCTTAAACTCAGGGCCTTATCTACGACTCTTTCACCATCAAGTTTGACCGCCCCCTGTTTAATCATCCTAAAGGCATCAGAAGTACTACTAGTAAGACCCGCTTCCTTTAACAGGGAGGCAATCCCAATACTGCCACCATCAAGAGTTAGAGTCACTTCTGGCATTTCATCGGGAATCGCGCCTTTAGCGAACCTAGCTATAAAGTCCTGTTGCGCTTTTTCGGCGGCCCTGGCGTCGTGGAATCGGGTAATAATTTCCTCCGCCAATAAAAACTTAACGTCTCGTGGATTTCTGCCATCCCTGATTTCCTGCCGGAAGGTTTCGATTTCACTCATGGGGCGAAAACTGAGTAGTTCGAAGTAGCGCCACATCAATTCGTCGCTAACCGACATCAATTTACCAAACATGTCATTAGGCGCATCTTCTATACCAATATAGTTATTAAGTGACTTGGACATTTTCTGCACGCCATCCAGCCCTTCCAGTATCGGCATCGTCAAAGTAATTTGCGGCTCCAGGCCCTCGGCTTTCATCAACTCGCGACCAACCAGTAAATTAAATTTTTGATCGGTACCACCGAGCTCAACATCCGCTTTCATTTCCACCGAATCCCAGCCCTGTACTAATGGATAGAGAAACTCGTGGATAGAAATAGGTAGATTAGCCTTATAACGTTTAGAAAAGTCATCGCGCTCCAGCATTCTCGCAACGGTGTGCCGGGATGCCAGACGAATCATGTCTGCTGCAGTTTTATCTCCGAACCAGGCTGAGTTAAAACATATCTCGGTGGTGTCCGGATCCAGAATCTTAAACACCTGCTGCTGATAAGTCTCAGCATTTTGTTTGATCTCGTCTGGCGTTAATGGCGGGCGAGTTGCCGACTTACCCGTCGGATCACCAATCAAACCTGTAAAGTCACCAATCAGGAACATGATATGATGCCCCATCTCCTGGAACTGGCGCATTTTGTTAATTAATACCGTATGCCCAAGATGCAAGTCTGGCGCAGTCGGGTCGAATCCAGCCTTGATTTTTAAGGGTTTTCCACGTTTTAGCTTGTCTCGCAACTCGGTTTCGACAAGTATCTCATCGACACCTCTTTTGATTTGCTGCATTGCATTTTCCACAGAAATCATGTTATACCTCTTTTTAGGAACTGAATTTCTTAAAATAACCAATAGCTTACGTCAACCTTCTAATGAACTTTCAAGATATTGATCTAAAATCAAACCACTCACCCGGGGCAACATCTCGCAATCGCCCCGTGGTGCGTTCAAAATTTCGAATTAAACTTCCGTTTAAACTTCTCATCGTATCGACTGCGGTCGTATTACTGGGCTTTAGTGCGAGTAATTGGCAACCAACGGCCAAGGCTGTGGATTCTACCTTCAAGTCTAATCGATTACACTATGCATTAGACTTACCTGAAGCGTCGATTTCACTCGAGGCCGACATACAGAAGTCACTGGAGTCGGCGGCTGAAAGCCCCTGGACGACGGTTACCATTCAATCTGGCGATACGCTAGCTTCGATTTTTGACCTAAACGGCATCCCGGCATCCACCACTTATGCAATAGCGACCTTAAACGATCAGGCCAGATCCTTACGTCAAATTCAGCCAGGCCAGAAAATTCATTTATTATTCGATGACCAAAATCAGCTTAGCCGGATGAAATATGAAGCCGATATCACCAAGACTCTTTTGATACAGCGCGGGGAAGATCAATCTTTTAGCTCACAAATCATTAACTCACAGCTCGACGCTTATCCGGTTTATCGAGAAGGCATTATTCAAAGCTCGCTATTTGAAGCCGCTGCTGAGAGCAATATTCCAGAGAGCGTCATCATGGATCTCGCCGGTATCTTTGGCTGGGACATCGACTTTTCGCTGGATATTCGCCAGGGCGATCGTTTTGGCATCGTCTATAATGAGCTATATAAAGACGACGTCAAAATCAGAAACGGTCGAATCCTCGCTGCGGAGTTTGTTAATAACGGAAAAACCTATCGCGCGGTTTATTACACTGACCCGAAAGGTGATGGTGACTATTTTGACGAGTCAGGCAAGAGCATGCGCAAGGCATTTTTGCGTAGCCCGGTTAAATTTGCGCGCGTTAGTTCTCGCTTCAGCAATAAACGATGGCATCCGGTACTGTCTAAATGGAGATCCCACAAGGGCGTTGATTACGCAGCCAAACGAGGCACTCCCATCCGCGCATCCGGCGATGGTAAAGTGTCATTCGTCGGCACCAAAGGTGGCTATGGCCGCACCATATTAATCAGGCATGGCGGACGTTATACCACCTTATATGGACACATGAACGGTTATGCCAGGGGCATCCGCACAGGAACAAAAGTTAAACAGGGGCAAATTATCGGTTATGTGGGCAGCTCTGGATTAGCGACTGGTCCGCATCTGCACTACGAATTCCGTGTCAATGGCACTCATCGCAATCCATTAACGGTCAAGTTGCCCGAAGCAAAACCGGTGCATCCGTCCTATCTGAAACACTTTAAAGAGAAAACCAGCGTATACCTGTCAATGCTACAATTGATGGAAACCACGGTAGCCGCTAATACCAACTAAGTCTGGTGGATAAGGCCTCCAACATATACATCGGCTTAATGTCCGGTACCAGTCTGGATGGCGTCGATTTGGCAATAGTCGACTTTAGCAATCATCCACCGGAATTAATTCACTGCTGTACTCGACCCTATGAGGCCTCGTTACAGCAACGCCTTCGCCAATTGACCCGTTCGGAAACAAACACCATCGATAACCTTTGTCGGCTCGATATCGAAGTGGCTCGATATTACGCCGAAGTCATCAATCAAACATTGAAGTCATCAAATATTAAAGCCGATTCGATTCGTGCGATTGGCAACCACGGGCAGACCATACGCCATAGCCCGGTGATAGATCCTACTTATACGCTGCAAATTGGCGACCCAAATACCCTCGCAGCACTTACCGGAATCACCACAGTGGCAGATTTCAGGCGCCGGGATATGGCTCTCGGTGGTCAGGGCGCACCATTGGCACCGGCCTTCCACCAGTTTTTATTTCACTCCTCACAAAATAATCGAGCTATTATTAATATTGGTGGAATTGCAAATATTACCTACCTGCCAGCTGATCCAGAACAGGATGTTATTGGCTTCGATACCGGCCCAGGCAATACTTTTCTGGATTACTGGATTCACCATCGACAGAAAATCCGGTTTGACCACAATGGTGACTGGGCTGCTAGCGGACAGGTAATCGACGAATTACTTCAGGCGATGCTGGCGGGTGAGGACTACTTCCGGCAGCGACCAGCAAAATCCACTGGCACCGAATATTTCAGCCCGGCCTGGTTAGGTCGCTATCTCGGTAAAGATTATCCTGCTGCAGATGTTCAGGCTACTCTAACTGAATTGACCGCCACCACTATCGTGACTGGCCTCAGACAATTGCCAGAGGAGGTCGAGAATTGTTTCGTTTGCGGCGGCGGGGCACATAATCTGCATTTAATGCAAAAGCTGCAACAAAAACTACAGCCCTGCAAGGTCTCCAGCACGACAGAACTGGGTATGAATCCAGACTATGTAGAAGCCGTGGCTTTCGCCTGGCTGGCTCGACAAACTCTACATCATCGACCAGGTAATCTCCCCAGCGTAACACTGGCCAGCACTCCGGCGATCCTTGGCGGGATCTTCCCCGGTAAAACAGGCATTTAAACCACACCCCTCCGCGCCCCCCACCAAACCAGGAACTATTTCCCATTACGGCCGAAACAAATACCCCGTTTCCCTGTCTATGAACTATAATAGTTAAGCAATTGAACTCACGAAATGCGAGTAACCCAATGAAAATAGCATGGAGCATGTTAATTTTACTGGCCGCAGGGATAACGCAGACCAGTATTGCCTATGCAGATTTCATCGGCATCAATATCGGCAATAACGGATGGCTAAATAAACAACCGCAATCAATCAATAGCTACGATGACTCGATCGACCTGGTCGACAATCTCGATAACAACGAAAGATCTCAGTCACTGGTACTAATCCTCGAACACCCTATTTCTGCTGTCCCTAACTTCAGATACCAGTCGTACAACCTGAACAACTCCGAATTAAATAGATCAGGCGTTAATCCAGGTGTCAACGGATCGGATGGTGAAGCCGGGAATCGACTGCCGTCATCATTTAGCCTGTCGCAGGATGATATTGTCCTCTATTACGAACTATTAAATACCAGCCTCAATCTTGATATGGGTATAGATCTAAAACGTCTCAATGGGGAGGTTGAATTTTCTGGCATCGACAATGCTGCTGTCAGGTTAGATGAAACCATTCCATTACTGTATTTATCGGCCCATTATAACCTACCCTACGATGGGTTTTATTTAGGCGCTAACTTCAACAACTTTAGTCTCGGCGACAGTATCGTTGAAGATTCGACTATAAAGCTCGGCTATCAATCCGATGCCGGACACGGGTTTGAAGGCGGCCTGAAGTCGTTTTCATACGAGTTTAACGATACCGATACCAACCTGGAATATGATGGTCTATTCTTAAACGGTTATATTCAGTTTTAAGATGGTAAAAACTTCTACCCGGAAAGCCGGTCGTGCGCCTGCTTTTTTATCCTTTGAAAAAGGCTATATCGAGAACGAAGCTCCACAGCCGCAGGTAGACTTGGCATTAGGGTTATTAACCACGAACATAGAACCTTCAAGCCCCTCGGTAAAATCTACTTCCGATCCAGCGAGGTACTGGTAGCTCATCGAATCGATGATCAGGGTTGCACCATCGGTTTCAATTGTTCTGTCATCACCCTTAACCTCTTCCTCAAGGGAGAAGGTATATTGAAATCCTGAGCATCCACCGCCATACACCGAGACTCGCAATTTGAGCTCTGGATTACCTTCTTCTTCCATCAGGGCATGCAATTTACGCGCAGCAGCGCTGGTGAAATCAAGCACCGTACTGGCAACCTGTTTCGTTTTCATACCAAAATTGGCATCGATTGTAATATTAACCATAATTTACTCTGTCGGGTTGATACGCAATTTAAACGCAATAATTACCCAGAGAATGCTGCCATTTTGGCAAAATTCAAGGTTTTACAGTACTATTTTCCGTCACTGTTTCGCTATTTTCATTCCATTGCGTTGACTTATCTTCCAGCGCCTTTTGTGGTTGCAGACCGTCTGGCTGATGAACCAGACCACCATTCACTTCGGCACCAATCGCCATTTCGATCAGATTATAGTAAACACTACCTTTTATCCGGGATTTTGGTGCCAGCTCAACTCGAATTGAACCATAGACGTCACCCACAATTTCTCCATTCAAAACCATATTAGGCACTTTCACTTCGCCTTCAATTCGGCCGAACTCGCTTAATATTAATATTGCGGTACTACCTTCCTCTGCAATCACATTGCCATTGACTTTACCATCTACATGGAGACCGCCAGAAAATACCAAATCACCATTAATTTCGGTGCCCTGCCCAATCAGAGTATCGATACGCGCTGCACTAAATGCTTTCTTTTTACCAAACATGCTTAAAGGTCCTCGGACATCACTCGTGTCCATGAAATCGTTTCAGTTACTGATTCTACCTTTTTTGTCGATGGAATAATGTTAATTTCTACCTCATATGGTGTGAAATTTTCTGGTAACTCTATTTCACCTTCGAACACCTGAAAATATCTAAACGAAAAGCTTCCTGCCTTACCATTATCTTCTTTCTTTATATCGACCAGCTTTAATTCACCACCCTCGGTGTTATTTTCACCACGGAGCGTTACTTCGAATTTCCCCTTCACTTTTTGAGTGCTTTTACCGTTCTTTGTTAAAACCAGTTTGTAGCTATACAAATTTTGAGAGTTTTTCGACAGCACTTCGAAACTTTGCAAATTAACCCCTAATGCCGCTGTGCTAGGGGAAACGATGCCCTGATAAAAAACCAGCTCTTCCTTTAATTTCAGGATTTCCTGCTGATTCTGAATGATCGTCTGATTCGCCAGTTGATAAGCACCGTGTTCGATTTTACTATTACCTGAGAGCTGTGCATTCTTCTTTACCAGACTGCTATTTCGACTTTCCAGATCAGCGATCTGGCTTAGTAGAGTTTCACGCTCAAGGCGTAAATGCTTCAGTTCATATGACTGATAACCTCGCCCGATGGTAAAAAAAACGAAGAACAGTATTAGGATAATGGCACCACTCAGCCATATTTTCCAGGGCTTATACTGCTTTACCTGAAAACCACGATGACTGTATTTCAAGGCATCATCCCGGGTGATTCGAGGCCTGTAGTTTCGTCGATATCAAACATTAAGTTCATATTTTGCACCGCCTGCCCTGCGGCACCTTTAACCAGATTATCGATCACTGATAGCACCACATATTTATTGCTTTGTTCCAGATAATGTACCGCAATACGACAAAAGTTGGCACCTTTGACGCTACGCGTTTCAGGATGCGAGCCCGCTGGCATAACATCGACAAAGGCCTCATCGCGATAGAAATCTTCAAATATCTGCTGGGCATTACCATTGCGACCTTTGCCATCGGCATAAACCGTCGCGTGTATGCCTCGAATAATGGGTAGCAAATGCGGCGTAAATACCAGATCCGCCGAGGGTGATAACTGTTTCAATACCTGCTGGATCTCAGGTAAATGGCGGTGCCCGGCTACACCATAGGCCTTAAACGAATCGGTAACTTCGCAATAGGCAGTGCCGACACTGGCTTTGCGTCCCGCCCCGCTGGTACCTGATTTACAATCTGCAATAATGCTCGCCGGCTCAATCAAACCGTGCTCCAGAAGTGGCAACATAGCCAGGATAACCGCAGTTGGATAACACCCGGGATTAGCAACCAGTCGTGCTGATTTGATTGCATCGCGATTCATTTCAGGCAAGCCATAGACCGCCTCTTCAACCAGATCAGGGCAGGCATGTTTTTCGCCATACCATTTTTCCCAGAGTGGAATATCCTTGATTCTAAAATCAGCCGCCAGATCGATCATCTTGATGCCCGCCGCTAACAGAGCCTCGGCTTCTTTCATCGCTGTCGCATTGGGCGTGGCGAAAAATACCAGGTCGCAGTCGCGATAAGCATCCATTTCGGGCTCGCTGAAATCAAGATCGACTATACCGCGAAGATTAGGATATTCGTTTGCCACCGCCGTACCCGCGCCAGAGCGAGAAGTAATCGCTTGCAGGCGGACCTGCGGGTGAACAGCTAGCAATCGCATGAGTTCAACCCCTGTATATCCTGTACCCCCGACAATACCCACCTTAATCATTTTGCTAGCGAAACCTTTGCGGTTAAAATGTAGGCAGCATTATACATAGATCACTTGTCCAAACCATCGGCCAGTAACAAAAACACAGCGCTAATTATCCTGGCATCAGGAATAATTAACTAAATCAACCGACTCCTCAAAGAGGCGATCAATGATCTGGATTAAAGCATTACATATTATCTTCATGGTAGCCTGGTTTGCCGGGCTATTTTACCTGCCTCGACTATTTGTTAACCATGCTATGAGTAACGACTCGGCGGTTCAGGCACAGCTCGCGATCATGGAGAAAAAACTCTACCGCTTTATCACACCCTGGATGCTGTTAACCCTGATATTTGGTTTCTGGCTACTATTCGAGTATGCCTGGCAGGCCTATGCGAGCATGTGGTGGCTGGATATCAAACTCACTCTGGTCGCTATTCTCGTGGCCTACCATTTTTACTGCGGAAAGATAATCCGCGAGCTCGCCAGCAACCCTCATCACCGAAGCCACATCTGGTTTCGCTGGTTTAATGAGTTTCCGGTACTCATTCTGTTTACGGTGGTAATACTCGCTGTGGTTAAACCCTTCTAGAGGGGGACAGCACTATTTGCCTGCTCGTATTAACCCACCCAGTTCTCTCTGGTCGAGTTGACTGGCATACAATTTCCGCACTTGCGCCGGGTCGGTCATCAAAATAGCCTCCGCAAGTAGCGATTCCAGTTCCGCGAGACTAAAGGTTTTAATGACTTTTTTGGCTTTCAGTAAGCTCCCAACACTCATCGAAAGGCTTTCGATTTTCATTCCCAACAAGGCCATGACACCGAGTGGATCGCCCGCCATCTCGCCACAAACACTCACCGGGGTATCAGTTTTCGCAGCACCCTGGACGACCTGACACATTGCCTTTAACACAGCAGGATGCAGGGATGAGAACAGTCCAGCCACATTTTCATTGTTGCGATCTACCGCTAACAGATACTGAGTCAGATCATTAGTACCAATCGACACAAAGTCCACCAGGCTGCAAATGCCTTCTATCTGATAAACCGCCGAAGGCACTTCGATCATCGCCCCTACTCGAGGCATCTGTATCGCTCTGTTGAGTTCATCTTCGATTTCATCCCTTACCCGATGTATTAATTTGAGAGAATCTTCCAGTTCACTCTGGCCACTTATCATCGGGAGTAATATGTGTAAATTATTCAGCCCGATGTTGGCACGCACCATCGCACGCACCTGAGTGAGAAATATCTCAGGATGGTCAAGCGTAATTCGCACACCACGCCAGCCCAGAAATGGATTTGCCTCCTTGATCGGGAAATAACTCAATGGTTTGTCACCGCCGACATCGAGCGTTCTTAAAACTACTGGCATGCCATTAAAAGTCTCCAGTACGTTTTGATAAATAAGGTACTGCTCTTCCTCGCTCGGAAATCGATCACGGATTTGAAACGGTATCTCGGTTCGATACAAACCGACACCTTCTGCCCCGCTACGCAAGGAGGGCGAGTGATCAGCCATTAATCCCGAATTCACATACAGAGATATTCTGTGGTTATCGGTAGTAATAGCAGGTTCATTTTTGAGACTGAGTAAATCTTTTTCAATCGCTTCTTCTTCGCGCAGGTATTTCTTATATTCAGTCAGCAATTTCCGGTTTGGATCGACGTAGGCGAAACCACCGTAACCATCGACTATCACCTGCATACCATCCATTTGTTTAACGGGTAAATTCGACATACCCATGACCGCCGGAATGCCCAGGGCATGCGCGAGTATGGCCACATGCGAGGATCCGCTGCCATGAACCGATAGAATCGCACAGAGACAATCCAGCGGCACATCGGCCAGGTCGGTGGCAGTAATTTCATCACCGACCAGTACGGTTCGGTCTGGAAAATCGATATACGGACTTTGTTCCAACATCAGCTTTCGTAATACTCGTCGCCCAAGATCGCGTATATCATTGGATCGCTCCGCCAGATACTCATCTTCCATTTGCTCGAATACACGAGCATGATCCTCGACCGTATCACGCCAGCTCGCAGGAGCCCAATTACCCTCGCCGATTCGCTTATGCGTATCATCGATGAGCGAACCACTATTAAGCATTTGTGCGTAGGCGACAAATAGCGCACATTCCTCCTCCGGCAAAGCGTCTCGCATGCGCTCAGCCTGATCGGTTAAATCTTCGCGAACCTTGCGAATCGCCTCGTTAAAACTGCGCAGTTCAGGCACCTGATCCGTGACTTTTTTATCCGGCACAGATTCCAGGTTCACACCGCGATTGAGCACTATAGCCTCGCCAATCGCCATACCGGGAGATCCAGCAACTCCCTTCACGATATGGGTAACGGGTTGGCTTTTGGTCTCACCGATAAGCTTGAATCTGCCCTGACTCTCAGCATGCTCTATCGATGTGGCCAGTTGCGCCGCCAGGGTCGTCAGAAAAGCCTCATCATCTTCATTGAAAGCGTCTTCAGCTCTTTGGATCGCGATCACTCCGAGCACCTTACGATGCGAAACAATCGGCACACCGAGATAAACCGGGTAACTGCTTTCACCCGAATCGGGAACCAGAATGAAGTTTTTATGCTCGGTGGCCTTAATCAGGTTAATCGGTTCGGCGCGTTCGGCCACTACGCCGATCAACCCTTCTCCGAAACGCCGCTGTACCCGACCTATATTTTCCGGATTAAGACCATAACTCGCCTTTAATATCAACACCGGCGATTCCGTATTTGTGGCAAGAAATATAGTGCAGGCATTTGCGACCAGATCTTTAATCAGTCGCTCAGCGATCAAATCGAGTGCATGCTGAACGTCAGGCGCCCGACTGACATCCTGAATAATGCCCTGCAATCTATGGATCATCGATGACACTATATTCGCCCTCCGAACACGCTCGTTAATTCTTCTCCGGTATTATTGATCCCTGTTGAAACAGGACGCTAAATCGTGACAGGAACTCGTGGTTCCGTTTCGAAATTACTACATGAATTTAACCTTGAGGCACCTGGCATTAATAGCAGGCCATTGACTTTAAAAGGTGATAAATCCTGCTATGCCAGAATACACTTCCCGACAACTGCCTCAGAACAACTCATTATTAGCAAGATTGTCTGTCATTGGCAAGCGGGATTCGAGCTGTGCCAATGCACACTGATAGACTCGACGTTTGAAAAACACGACACTTTCAACAGGATGCCAGTAGTCGACCCACTTCCAGTGGTCGAATTCCGGTTTGTTCGATACTGAAAAGTCGAAGGCCCTTTCATCCGATAATAATTCCAGCAAAAACCAGATTTGCTTTTGCCCGATACAGCGCGGCGAAGAGTTCTTACGGATCAGCCTTCGGGGCAATTTATAGCGTAACCAGCTATTGGTCGAGGCGAGCAAGCCAACATCTGTCTGCTTCAGGCCTGTTTCCTCCCATAACTCACGATACATCGCCTCATCGGCGGTCTCGCCCGGACTAATACCACCCTGCGGGAACTGCCAGGCATCCTGTCCGACACGTCGCGCCCACATGACCTGCCCCTGCCGATTGCAGAGAATAATGCCTACGTTTGCCCGATAACCATCGCTGTCAATCACGTCGCCAACCTGTCCCAATTCCTATAATATGATGTACCAGATATTCTGACATAGAACTTCCCGCACACCAACCCAAACGAGGCTTCACTGAATAAATGGCATTAGCAATATTCGATCTCGATCACACCCTGTTAAACGGCGACAGCGACTACCTCTGGGGTGAATACATGGTCGCCCATAAAATCGTCGACGAAACGGAATATAAGCGACTTAACCGGTTATTTCTCGAAGATTATCAACGCGGCGAACTCGACAACCACCAATACTTACAATTTGCCCTAAAGCCCCTGACCCTGCACCCGATAGAAAAACTCTATGACTGGCGGCAGGATTATATCGAGAACTGGATAAAACCCAGGATAGCGACAGGCACCCCGAATTTGCTCGACAAACATCGGCAACAACTTGATGAAATGATTATTGTCAGCGCGACCAATCTATTCATTACCGCACCGATAGCCGAACTGCTCGATATCCCTAACATCCTGTCTACCGAACCTGAAATTATCGACAACCGCTATACCGGCAATTACCTCGGCACCCCGACTTACAAAGAAGGCAAGGTCACTGTATTAAAGCAATGGCTGGAATCACGTGATCACAATCTGGATGACGCCTATTTTTATAGTGACTCGATTAATGACCTGCCGCTACTCGAACAGGTAGCCCATCCAGTCGCGGTGAATCCGGACGACGCACTGGAGGAGATTGCTCAACAAAGGCATTGGCCGGTTAAGGATCTGAGAAGCTGAGATCAGGCCTTCGGCAGCGTAACACCCTTTTGTCCCTGGTACTTACCACCGCGATCCTTGTACGAAGTTTCACATTCCTCGTCGGATTCAAAAAATAACATTTGCGCAACGCCTTCATTGGCATAGATTTTTGCTGGTAACGGCGAAGTATTTGAAAACTCCAGCGTCACATGCCCTTCCCACTCGGGCTCCAGCGGTGTGACGTTGACAATGATTCCGCAACGAGCATAAGTTGACTTACCCAGACAAACCGTTAGCACGCTACGCGGAATACGAAAATATTCGACCGTGCGCGCTAGCGCAAACGAGTTTGGCGGAATAATACAGATATCGGATTCAACGTCGACAAAGCTATTGTCATCAAAATTCTTCGGATCAACGATGGCCGAGTTAATATTCGTGAATATCTTAAACTCGTTCGCACAACGTACATCGTAACCGTAGCTCGAGGTGCCATAAGAAATAATCCGGCCACTGCCCGACTCTCGAACCTGCCCCGGCTCATACGGCTCTATCATCCCTTCCGACTCTGACATGCGCCGGATCCAGCTATCTGATTTGATACTCACGAACTAACTCCAGAAAATAATTCACACATTCTAACAACCCTTTACCACTTAATTAACCGGCATCAACCGATACATTTTTCCAGCGCGCCATTAATGCCTTCACGAAATCTTTATCCTTGCCATCGGTATTCGATAAAAATAATAACAGCTTACTCTTATCGGCTCGAAATACTTCAACCGTGGTATTTTCATCGAATGACTCCGACCAGGATACCTTGATATCAGTTATCTCTTCATACTCGGCAATTTCCTGATTAAAACCATCCTGGTCATCCAGCCAGTACGAAAACACATGCCGGTCACTCAAGCCATTACCATCCCCACGAATGTTAAGAAATGCATCACTATAGAAGTAAATAACTTTATCGCCCGGATTTATTATCCCCTTGCGCTGCATAAACTTGATATCCCGGTTTAGCAACCGGTCACCAGCTACCACGCTTTCACTCGGCAATAAACCGATTTCGGAGCCTAGCAAAAACAGGCTCAAGGGTATAAAAAGTATCACCAGCAAATAATGCCTGACCCGCCAGACTGAATTATGTGCAATGGCAGCCAGCTCATGCCGATTCACCCGATTAATGATATGCAGCAATGGTAAAGCTAACACCGCACTCAACAACTCGAACGGCAGGGCATAGACACTGTCGATGCCGGTAGCAATGACCACCAGAAAAAATAAAATCGCGAGCATGATAGCTGTCTTCTGCCCTGGGACTCGAACGCCGGAGTCGCCATCTGCGTCAGACTCGGCTTTAAGCCGGGTGAATAGCGGGTAATACCAGAACAGGTAAAAGAAACTCCGAAACACCGGCATGATACCTGCCCCTTCTTCGTTATCCTTTACGTAGCGCCAGTTTTTATAAAACCAGTAAATTGGGAACACCCCCCAGGTCAGAATCCACATCGTAATAAATTTAACGTCGGATACCGGATAATATTTCATCGTACCTGAGTAAGGGTTACGCCGAGCATCCAGATACCATAACAACAAGACAATGACTAAAATTAAAATATAAACGAGCAGTCCAAGCAGGAACCAGTCTTCTTCAGTTTCGACCAGAGACTCTGGCTGATCCAGGTAGTCATAAATTCCATAATCAGTTTCTTCTATGGCCGCTTCCAGAGCCTTTAAATACCGAGGGTAATCTGTGACAGGAACATGGTCAGTCTTACTGATATAGCTATAACTAAGTTTTAAAAACTTAGTCGACTCATCATAATTCGCTTTGCTCCGGTACTCAAAAAACTCATTGATTTCGCTAAACTCTTCTGTCTCAAAGTCCCAATTCTGATCCGACAACTCCAATGTTATGTTATGCGTAACATTCACCGGGTGCTGTAATTTGTAATCCAGGCTGCGCTCAATCAGCTCGGGTTTAGACAGGTACGAGTTAATCGCATTACTATAAATCCAGCTAACGTAACGCTGCTTATCTTCGTCAAGTTCCCAGAAACCTTTAATACGATATTTTTCACTCAGCAACAAACGAAGGCTTTCGGGATCGGATTCAAACTTCGGGCCCTCCAGGTTTTCAATCCCGGGGTAGTAGTCCTGGTAAAATTCCAGATAATCTTTTCGAATCAGATCAACCCCATCACTTTCTACATAGCGGATCTGTTTTTCGGCACTTAATCCAAAGTACTCTGTATTGGAAGTAAAAATAACATCATCCGTGTTTTCCCCCGATAGATAGAAGTAATCGCTGGTAACCTGACCGGTTCTGGGCTCTGGGTTCATGGAAACCAGCCCGTCTGAAGTCGCATTCAATACCAGAGCGAGACCGTAATCGGCCTGATAAATGTTTTCCAGTTTGCCGTATTGATATTGACGGGTTGGGTCCAGCCAATAGGTTTGACTATCGTGCTCAACGGCTACCACCACGTGATTGAAGGCATACTTCGAAGGCAAACGATTAAGCAGTGCATTCTTTTCACTCGTACTAACCAGCGCCGGGTAAGCTTTAATACCTTTTTCACGCAGAATGGAAATTAGCAATACCGCTTTATCCTTACAGTCCCCGTAGCGGCGATCCAGAGTAACTCCAGCTGGCGAAGCCTGATGAGAATTTTCGCCTAGCTCAATGCCCACATATCTGACTTCGCTTTGCACAAACTGAAGCGCCTCGGTAATCGTATCGGCCTCGGACTGACCCTGACTGGAAAATCTATCCGCCAGTTCAACAATCGCTGGTTCCGACTGAATCACCGGCTCGAACAGCCCCATCCCCCAGTCGGCTATGCTGCCCCAGCTTTCGCTATCGCTGAGGTAGACACTCGCATAAGGATTAACCCAGGAAGGCGTGTCATCCTCCCAGTAAAGAGACTTTACATCCCGACTATCGAGCCGATATTCGATACCACCATTGACAGGGGACTGCTCGAAAGTCAAATCTGTATTTAATATTTTACTGTTCAGTGGCTTGTCCTTTTTCCACAAAACCCGAGTCATCACCTGCGCCACCGGTACCGACCATTGCAGGTCGTAAGAAGCATCGAAGCTACCATCCATCACCGGATTAGTGCCCGTAATGGTAAAGCTGTAATCGATCATATCGCCAACCCGCAGATCATCGAGCAGGATATTGATAGTTTTTTCACCGTTATAAATCTGCTCTTCGAGCTCCTCTTCCCTATCCAGTACCTTGATCTGAGCGCTGGTGAATTTATCGATTACCAGACCATCACGCTTCACTACCAGCTTATGTAACTGAACCTTTTCGTACGAAGGATCAAAAGAAACGTTTATCTGCGATTCCGAATCCAGGCCACTCTGATTAGTGATCAGAGTGACATAGCGATAAAAGAACGACGGCTCGCCGGTCGCCGGGACTTCTATCTGTCTGTCCACTAGCAAATAATGCACCCCGTTTCTGATTTGAGCGTCGGGTAACTCCTGGGTGACCGGAACCTGAAGATGATCGACCCAGTCCGGTGTATTGGCTAGAACATATTCCGAGGCCGCGTGTACCGGTGCCACTAGAAGCATCAATATACTAAATAAAATGCGCATAGATACCCTGTATAAAAAATTCGCGGCAGTATATCGCTAAATCGGTTTGTCATGAAAATATTCAAACAAATAGTCGCTCAACATTTTAACCCGACGGGAAACCAGTCTGCCGGGTGGATAAATCGCATACATACCAACCGAGGGCCTGCTGCACTCGCTGAGTACCGGGACTAATTCACCCCTATCAATATAAGACTGCAAATAAAACAAAGGCCCCGCCGTAATACCGAGACCAGCGGCAGCCATTTTTGCCAGCAACTCACCATTATTGGCACTGATGCGATATTTCACTCTTGGGCTGACACGTTGACCACGATAGGTAAACGACCATTGCCGACTCGGCGTTATATTGCTATAGACCAATACTTCATGACTGGGCAGCTCGGCCGGATGCAGCGGCTCACCCTTTTTTCGCAAATAGTCCGGGCTCGCGCAAATAGCCATATTGACATCGGATAGCTTACGCGCAATCAGGCTCGAGTCCTGTAGGTCACCAATCCGTATCGCCATATCAAAACCCTCTTCAACCAGGTCTATCTGCCGGTCATTCAGCTCAATAACAACTTCGAGATTGCTATGCTCGGCCATGAACGCCGCTATGGGTGTCGCCAGATGACCGATACCCATTCCCAGCGGCGCAGCCAGTTTTATGCGACCCGACAAATCGCATTGGGAGTCGGACACCATCTGCTCGGCATCGCTTAAATCTGATAAGAGATTGATAGCACGTTGATAAAAGTGCTGCCCTGCATCCGTTAACGATAACTTTCGGGTGGTTCGCTGCATGAGCTGTACACCCAGGCGTTTCTCCAGCTCGCTAACTCGCCGACTC
>Ga0224506_10001597_pt1 | contig 16083 bp, 13 predicted proteins | sample SF_Jan12_sed_USG_2_FD_169108 | JGI IMG/M metagenome (GOLD analysis project Ga0224506, IMG submission 169108) | Sediment microbial communities from San Francisco Bay, California, United States - SF_Jan12_sed_USGS_8_1 | ecosystem: Environmental > Aquatic > Marine > Sediment | place: USA... | reverse complement strand
TTCATAGGGTGGGCTTACCTCGCCTTCCACCACGATCAACTTATCCTTGGCCAGTTGATCTCGATAGCGTTCAAATTCTTCGCCAAACACGGTAGCTTCCTGGCGACCACTGCGATCATCCAGGGTGATAATGCCCAGCTTGTCGCCTCGGCGGGTGTTCTTGATGCTCATGGAGACGATAAGTCCGGCCACCACCACGGTCTGCTTGCGCTCTGGCGTCATCGTGCTAAAGGCACTCAGGCGCATACTGATAAAGTTGGCCAACTCATCCAGGTGACGATCGATAGGGTGACCGGTCAGATAGAGCCCCAGGGTCTCCTTCTCCTGCAACAGTCGGCTGCCCTCATCCCATTCAGGTTCCAGTTCATAGGCCCCTGCCTCGCTGGCAGTCTCGGCCACAGGTGCCATCATGCCGAACATATCCTCCTGTCCGGCGGCACTGTTCTTGTTGGCCTGCTCCGCCATCTTCAGAGCCTTGCCCAGGTTGGCCATCAGCGTCGCACGATTGGGTCCAACCTCGTCCAGTGCACCGCCACGGATCAGCGCCTCCAGCACACGCCGGTTGACCTTCTTCAGGTCTACGCGATTGCAGAAGTCGAACAGGTCCTTGTAGGGACCGTTGGTCTCGCGCTCCTCGACCATGTTCTGGATCGCCCCCTCACCAACACCCTTTATCGCACCCAGGCCATAGAGCACGGTGGTGTCATCCTTGACGGTGAACTTGTACTGACAGAGGTTGATCGCCGGCGGTACCACCTCCAGTTTCATCTCGCGGCACTCGTCGACCAGGGTCACCACCTTGTCGGTGTTATCCATATCGGCGGACAGTACTGCAGCCATGAAGGCGGCCGGATAGTGGGCCTTCAGCCACATGGTCTGGTAGGAGACCAACGCATAGGCGGCCGAGTGGGATTTGTTAAAACCGTAACCGGCGAATTTCTCCATCAGGTCGAACAGCGAACCGGCCTTGTCCGGATCAAAGTCTAGCTGTTTCGCCCCCTCCATAAAGATTGCGCGCTGTTTGGCCATCTCCTCGGGTTTCTTCTTACCCATCGCCCGGCGTAACAGATCGGCGCCGCCGAGGCTGTAGTTACCGATAATCTGCGAGATCTGCATGACCTGTTCCTGGTAGACGATAACCCCGTAGGTCGGGGCGAGCACCTGCTCCAGCTCCTCGAACGGGTACTCCACCGCGGCACGACCGTGCTTACGGTTGATAAAATCGTCCACCATGCCCGACTCCAGCGGACCGGGTCGGAACAGCGCCACCAGCGCGATGATGTCTTCAAAGGTGTCCGGCTGCAGGCGCTTAATCAGGTCCTTCATGCCGCGTGATTCCAGCTGGAATACCGCGGTGGTCTGACAGGCCTTCAGCAGTTCAAACGAGGGGCGGTCATCCAGCGGGATCGTCGCGATATCAATTACATCGCCGGTCTGTAGCTTGATGTTCTTGATCGCCCAGTCGATGATGGTCAGCGTACGCAGGCCGAGAAAGTCGAATTTGACCAGCCCTACCGCTTCCACATCGTCCTTGTCGAACTGCGAGACCAGACCGCTGCCGTTCTCCTCACAGTAAATGGGCGTGAAGTCGGTCAGTGCAGTGGGGGCGATGACCACACCACCGGCATGCTTGCCGGCATTACGGGTGATCCCTTCCAGTGACAGCGCCATGTCGATTATCTCGCGGACATCCTCGTCCTCCTCATAGCGCTTGCGCAGCTCCTCCTCCTGCTCCATCGCCCTGGTCAGAGTGATACCGACCTCGAACGGGATCTGTTTGGAGATCGAGTCTACAAAACCATAGCCATGACCCATGACCCGGCCCACATCACGCACCACCGCCTTGGCCGCCATCGTGCCGTAGGTGATGATCTGCGAGACCTTTTCCAGGCCATAGTGCTGGGCGACGTACTCGATCACCCGATCACGTCCCTCCATACAGAAGTCGACGTCGAAGTCGGGCATCGAGACACGCTCGGGGTTGAGGAAGCGCTCAAACAGCAGGTCGTATTCCAGCGGGTCCAGATCGGTGATCAGCAGCGCATAGGCCACCAGTGAGCCGGCACCGGAACCTCGCCCCGGCCCTACCGGCACACCGTTGTTCTTGGCCCACTGGATGAAGTCCGCCACGATCAGGAAGTAGCCGGGGAAGCCCATTTGATTGATTACATCCAGTTCTATCTGCAGACGTTCATCATAGGGTTTACGCCGCTCGGCAAAGTCCGGTGCCTCACGACCGAAAAGGAAATCGAGACGCTGTTCCAGCCCGTCACGGGAGAGCTGATTGAAGTACTCCTCCATCGTCATGCCGGCAGGTACCGGGAAGTCGGGCAGGAAGTTCTCGCCCAGGGTCAGGCTGACGTTACATCGCCTGGCGATCTCAATGGTGTTTTCCAACGCCTCGGGGATGTCGGCAAACAGCTCCATCATCTCCTGCGGGCTGCGCAGGTATTGCTGCTCGCTATAGAGTTTGGGGCGGCGGGGATCATCCAGGGTGCGGCCATCGTGGATACAGACCCGTGCCTCATGGGCGTCGAAGTTCTCCTGCTTGAGGAAGCGCACATCGTTGGTGGCGACCACCGGCACCTGATGCTGCAACGCCAGCGAGATCGCCGCATGGATGTAGGTTTCCTCATTTTCACGACCGGTTCGCTGCAGTTCGAGATAAAATGCGTCAGGAAACAACGCTATCCATCCCTGCAGCAGCTCCGCTGCCTGCGGCTCGTTACCCGCCAGCAGTGCCTTGCCCACATCCCCCTCACGCCCGGCCGAGAGGGCGATCAGCCCCCCGGTCTGGCCCTGTAGCCACTCCTTGCGCAACATAGGGATGCCACGTACCTGGCCCTCCATGTAGGCCCGGGAGACCAGGCGGGTAAGATTCTTGTAGCCTTCATTAGTACGACATAGCAGCACCAGACGGTGGGACTGCTGACTATCCTCCTCATCGAGCAGTAATACATCGGCACCAAAGATCGGTTTTACCCCGGCGCTGGTAGCCGCCTTGTGAAACTTTACCAAACCGAACATATTGTTCTGATCGGTCACTGCCACAGCAGGCATACCGCCATCGGCACAGGCCTGAACCAGAGGTTTCATTCGGACGAGACCGTCCACCATGGAGAATTCGGAATGGAGTCGAAGATGTATGAAGGTTGCTTGCATGCGGGTAGTGTTCCCTACCCTGCCCGCAGGTTCAAGTCTTGACAGAAGAAGAATTTCGCTACCAACGGGCTAACCCATTGATAAGGCCTCAATGCGTATAACACCCCGTATAAGTCAAGACATAATTGGCTACTGCGAAACTCCTGCTCACAAACCAAAAGTGCTTTGCGGACAACCGTTCTCCACCAGCCAGGTTTCCGGCTTGTGAATTCCATAACCCTGTGCATAATCCACACCCAGTTCACGCAGCAGTTTTACCGTGTCATCATCTTCGACAAACTCCGCGATCACCTGTAATCCCATTACATGACCAATTCGGGTTATCGATTCCACCATTGCATAATCTATGGCGTCGGAGGCCATATCCCGAACAAAGCTACCATCGATCTTTAGATAATCCACAGGCAAGGTCTTCAGGTAACCGAATGAACTCATACCACGTCCAAAATCATCCAGTGCAAACCTTACACCCAGCTCTTTCATGGTATGTATAAATTGCGTGGCATTCGTTAGATTAGAGATGGCGGCCGTTTCGGTTATCTCAAAACAAATACGTTTGGGATCGACAGTGGACTCATCCAGAAGAACACGAGCGTAGTCGGCAAAGTCCGCATCCTTTAGTGATTGACCGGAGATGTTGATATTATACAAACACTCGCAAGCCTCAATTGACTCGATCATCTCCAGGGTTCGTGTAAATACCCACTTGTCTATCTGTGGCATCAACTCATAACGCTCTGCCGCAGGAATAAACGCCATCGGTGGAATGACTTCTCCGGATTCACCATGCAATCGTATCAAGATCTCACGATGTTTTGCGCTATCTGTATTATCCAGAGACACTACATCCTGTACAGCAAGAAAGAAACGTTCCTCCTCCAGTGCATTACGTATCCTCTGCACCCATAACATCTCGCCGAAACGCTGAGCCAGTTCACTGTCGTCATCTTCATATATGTGAATTCGGTTGCGCCCCTTATCCTTGGCTACATAACATGCAGTATCTGCATTCTTCATCAATTCTATAGCACTAATGCTCTGATGATTGATTGGCACCAGGCCGATACTGATACCTATGTCGAAGGCATGTTCTTCCCAGACAAAACGAAAATCCGACACCATGTTCTTAATCTTTTGCGCAATAGAACTGGCTACATCTACAGGACAATCGAACAGCAAAACACCGAATTCATCACCACCCAAACGGGCCAGCAAGTCCGTGTCGCGCATGCATCCCTTCATCACAGTTGCCAGTTGTTTAAGCAAGTGATCACCAGCAAGATGCCCACAACTATCGTTTACAATCTTGAACTGATCCAAATCCATATAACATAGCGCGTGTGTTTTGTTGTTTTTTCTCGATTGACTAAGTGTTTCTTCCAGTTGTCTTTCAAACTCACTACGATTAATTAAATCAGTCAGTGAATCGTGTGTTGCCTGATATTCAAGTTGACGACTCAGTCTGCGCACATGACTTACATCACGTAACACCAGTACAAAACCCGTATTTTCGCCGGCTATATCATGTATCGGTGAGATTGAAATCTCGACCACATACTTGCAGTTATCCTGACTAACCAGTGTTAGTGGGTCTTTATGAAGGACGAGACCATCGGGCACACTCATATTCCAGAAAAGACCTTCTGGAATATCATTGATGTTTTCACCTTCAACATGGAGTAATGATTGCAATGCTCTGCCATGGGTTTCTGACAAGGATCGTCCGATTAACTCTTCAGCAACAAGATTGGTAAATTCAACCAACCCCTGTTTATCTGTGGTGATAACAGCATCACCGATAGAATAGAGCGTTATTTCAGCCTTCTCTTTCTCCTGATAAAGAGCTTCTTCTGCCCTGCGTTTATCTTGCTGATAAAGAAGTCGAAAATGTGTCAACCAGAATATCAAAGAACTGATGAATATTGAGATTATTACAGCCAGTATCATATTGGTTTTATCCAAATCCTCCCAATATAGTGTTTTAGTTAACGCCAGACTGAATTGTTTATCATCAAAACTTATTAGATACTGATTGTGGTACGTTGGTAATAAAATCTCCCGCCAAGACCATGTCTCTGCATCAGTCACATGCAATTTTTTTATATCATCGACAAGTTCCAGCTTGGCATTAGAAAAATCCACCTGCGAAATTGATTTCAGAAGATCATCGACACGCACCAACACCGAAATCACTTTAAAGGTATTCTCTTGTCGGACATTAAAATCTATCGGTAACACAGACTTCGCATACACCGCTTTAAACAGCATTAGACCCCGGCCACCATCAAGCAAAGTAACAGGATTTGAAATTGATGACTTGCCCGTTGTAATGGCACGTTTAAATGCCGCAGTTAACCGGCTATCCGAGAGTCCATCCAAACCAAGATACCGTGCATTTTTGACGGACAGCGGCTCCATAAAAACCAGTGGAAAATACGTATCCTTTTGTGTTGAAGGTAATAACTGGTTTTTAGAATCTTTGGTAAAGCTTTTTATCAGAAAATTCACATATCCGGATTCATGCATGGACAACTCAAAGCTTGCCCTGTCTGAATCGGAAACCCTGGAAAAATATTCTACTGAATTGAGATATGGATATTCTTCCAGCATTTCATGTGCATATTGACTTAACTGATCGTTATCCACCTCTCCCATCGTTTGAAAAAGAGCCGCTATACCATCCAGGACAACCTTACTGTTTTTTAAATTATTATTGAGATGCTGATAGTAGGTTTGTGATTGTTGAAAAAGAATATCATTTGTCTTGTTGACACTCGAATAGACAACAAAAAATATCAACGACAACGTCAGTATTGAAGATATTACCGCTGCCATTAAGTATGCGTTATATTTTGACTTCATAATAATTTTTATTCTTTATAAATTCTGGACTTGATCTTTATAACCATAGGTATGTGAAGCCCGGTATTATTTGTCAATTCCTCATTACGCCATAGATTCCAGCGCTGATTGGGAACTATAGGAATGTCTGAAACATGCATTCCATACAACACATGAGAGGCCACCTTTGCAGACCATTCACCCTGTTCTTCCGGGTCCTTGGTCACGCCTATCATTGCGTATGGCATCATCCATTCATAGACGGTAAAACTCGGGATACTGGTATTTGTGACGACTTTACGGGCTTGCTTATCATTCCAGTCAATAATTCCCGCATTATTATTGACGATTATAAAGTCCTGAGACTGTGACAAATGGTACTTGTCTACCCAGTCTTTAAATGTAGATACCAGCTTTGCCTCAAGTTTTATCCCTTTACTGGCAAATATATTTTCATAACGTTGAAAATCTTTCGCTTCTGTCATTACATTGGCGGATAGAAATACCCCCCTGCGTGCATTGGGTACAGTCTGACGAACAAACTTCAATAGAGACTCAATAGGCATCACCTCAACCATGCCAGTAGCATTCGTGTACGGATAACCATATTCCTTTACACTCCAGTTTATGCCACAAAAGACTACCGGAATTTCACTGTCTCGATAGTAGGGTTTGATAACAAATTTTGAAGCATTATCATCGGCAGCGATAATGATATCCGGTTTCCATTCATCAACCAGATGTTTCACATCTATGGCTCGCTGTTTGATATTACGAATATCTACATCACGTTTACTATCCAGATAGACACTACGCAACTCACAACGATTCTTTAGATGTTTATAAACAGAGGATTCGATACCATCTGACCAGGCATACCCAACGTGGTAGGAAGAGATGAACAGACATCGCTGACTATCCTCAGCCAATGCAGGTGGTGAATTCTGTAGTGTGATTCCCAACCATAAAATCAGTAATGCGATAGTTCGCATGCAGTTTGTCCCTTGTTAATTATTATCTCACCGCAAACGAACGAGTCTTACCCAATCCTTGACTAAGCCATACGGTGATGAGAACAAAAGCCTGATATCAAGTAACGGCATTGAATATGCTGGAATTCAACTCTTTATTATCTATTTTCCATCTATTCAAATGAGCCGAAGCAATACTATCGATTTCATCGTTTACTTCATACTGCATATATCGATAATTCTGTAAAATCTCGATGTGACATTTGTAAACTATCGACAAATAAGATCATTAAAGCTTTGTTATTCCTGTTATTCAATAATATAATTGAATACATATTTTCTACAGGTAAGTTACATGAGCCCTTCTGATTATCACTTCGGTATCCGCCCAAATCTGAACCAGTTTGTCCACCAACTACTACAGGTTTTCTTTGTCGGCCTGACCCTGGGTATGACTCGCACCGTTATCCCCGCACTCGCTGAAGCAGAATTCAGTGTGCCCAAGGGATCGTTTATGATGTTAATGGCCTTTGTTGTCGCCTTCGGTTTTGTGAAAGGTTCGCTAAATTTTGTTGCCGGGCGTCTTTCAGAAAAGATTGGTCGTAAGCAGGTATTAATCTGGGGCTGGGTTGCAGCACTGCCGATTCCGGCAATGATCCTCTATGCTCCCAGCTGGAACTGGATCGTTGCGGCTACCGTATTACTGGGCATCAATCAGGGACTGGCATGGTCTATGACCCAAACCGCGAAACTGGATATCACCCGCGCAGATCAACGAGGCCTGACTATAGGGTTTAATGAATTTGCCGGTTATTTCGGTGTTGCCGTCGCAGGTGTCATTACCGGTTATCTATCTACCATCTTCGGAGCCCGTGAAGGACTTATGTTGTTTGGTACTGCCGTGGTTATTCTGGCACTATTCAACAGCATTACTTCCATTACAGACACCCTGCCCTGGGCAAAGGCAGAAGCAGCCCTGCATGCCAGTGGAGTCGCTATATCCCATACACCGCGTTACCCGAAAAATATATCTGCACAACCTACGACTAAAGAAGTATTCACACTAATGTCCTGGCGTGACAAACGTATGTTCGCCTTCAGTCAGGCGGGACTGGTTGAGAAATTTGTTGATGCCCTGATCTGGGTATTTTATCCCGTCTATCTGTATAACCAGGGGTTGAGCCTTGCAAGTCTGGGCTGGATCGTCGGTATATACGGTTTCGTCTGGGGTGGTTCGCAGTTCTTTACCGGACCACTGTCTGATCGTATCGGCCGACTCAAACCCATAGTCTGGGGTATGTGGATCTGTGGTGCAGGAGTGGCTATGACATTACTCGCACAGGGCATAATCTGGTGGAGCATCAGCGCGGCTGTGACAGGTTTCGGAATGGCCCTGCTCTACCCCAACATAAGTGCCGCAGTAGGCGATATTGCGCATCCTAACTGGCGTGGTTCGGCAATTGGCATCTATCGCTTCTGGCGTGATCTGGGTTATGGTATCGGTGCCCTGGCCTTAGGTCTGGTTGGGCACTTTACCAATAGCATCGAAATGGGCTTTTGGTTTACCAGTGTTGCCATGTTTATCTCTGGTACCATTGTCATGATTTGGGGCGAAGAGACGCATCCGCGTCTTAACCCGGCACAGGAATAACCTATGAGCGTATTCGAAGAATATCTGGTAAAACTTGAACAGAATCTGCCACATATCAGTGTTGATGAACTAAAGCAGTGGCAGGAGGATAAACTGGAATTTATCCTCGTAGACGTTCGCCAGGCAGAGGAATTCCTTGCGGGTCATATACCTGGAGCAATAAATTTGCCCCGACCTAATCTAGAACAGCACATAGAGGAGCGGTTATCCACTCCGGATCAGGTCATCGTAATAAACTGTAGTGACCGTGGACGTGCTCAACTGGCCTGTCACAGTCTGCGTGATATGGGTATGGACGGTAGCGTGTTGAGCGGTGGCTTTCAAGCCTGGATGGATGCTGACATCGATAATGCTGCCTGATGCTTAATCCACGCGTTCAGTCTTGCGCTGTAGCAAGGCTCGAAAGATATCTCGCCAGCTGACAATTCCTACCGGTTTGCGTTCACTATCAACGATAGGGATGCAGGAGATCGAATACTTCTCGAATACTGCAACGGCATCCATCACCGTTGCATCCTCAGTCAGCACAATGGGGGGATGTGACATGATTTTATTTACCGTGTAATCCAGCGTTGCGGTATCCACATCACGTTCAGATTTTGTACCCAAAAAAGGGCTGGATGCCTTAAACAGATCTCTGTCAGATAAAACTCCACAAACCTTTCCATGCTCTACGACAATCAAATGGTGAAAATGAGCATGCTCAAATATTGTACTAACCCGCAGCAGGGTATCACTTGTGCTAATTACCACAAGCTCACGACTCATAATGCTACTTATCTTCATATAGTTCCCTGACTCAGTACACTCTAAACGTTACCACAAAATAGTAAATAGTCTGTATCTGACAAGTCTATCCCGGATTCTGTTTCAATATCATTGAGTTTTAGCAATGCGCAGCTATAATTCTAGACGATTCGATATCTCCAACAGATTAAGATCCGGATCTCGTATATAAAAAGAACATATAGGACCTGTAGCACCTGTACGTTCAACCGGCCCCTCTTCAATAACAATATTAAACCGGCGAACATGTACCATTGCCTCATGTAGGGGGGTATCTGTTAGAAAACAGAGGTCTGCTGATCCGGGGGTGGGTAAGCAGGACTTAGGTTCAAATTCCATTCCGTGTTGATGCAAATTTATCTTCATATCACCCAGTACTAATGCCACTCTGCCTTGATTAAACGTAATAGATTTCATGCCTAATATAGTTCGATAAAAATCTTTTGTCATCTCAATATCTTTAACCGTTAAAACCAGATGATCCAGTTGTAATACTTGCATTGATATCCGCCATATCCCGTATGAGGTTACACATCTAATAACCGCCATAAAATTTTGTGGCCCAGCAGGGAGGCTTGCTAGTACTGCCAGAAAGACATATCCATCTATTCACATCGCCATATAAAGTTGAATATTGGCATTACTATCCGTGTCTGAATAAAACTCCAGCTTTATCTGCTCACCAAACCGATACTCAAAACCCACTGTCTCGGTACCACGTATGCCATTACCTGAACCATCATCGTAATCCATCATACTGGCATAGAGACTCCACCTGTTTATTATTGCCCCTTTCACTCCAATCCCCAGTGCAAGCTCATCTTTTACTGCGGGATTAAAATAGGTATTTGCAGGAATCAAGCCCAGTGTCATATAGAATGCCAGGGGCAATTGTCTCTGACGACTTTCCAGCTGGAAATCTAAAAGGGTACCCCAGGTATTTTCACTGACATGTCCAGAGCAAGTATAATTAGATACACGATGAAACAGTGTCTGTAGACCATAACCTAATTCCCAATTATCCATGCGGAAAAATCTTGCCATGCGTATATAGTGGGCACATTGACTGATAAGCTGGGTGTGGTCATCCACCCACCAGCCAGGTTGCCAATTGGCATAGGTAACAAAGTATGACTCACCTACCGCCGTCAAGGCCAGACCAGAGGCTCTGGAAGTGGCAATTCCCAATTGTTGAGCTGCACTGTAACCCGTTTTTGCAGCCAAAACATTATTTGACGAACGTACCCCGGTATTCATTAACTCCATTGCATAAGATGGGCCCTGATTTATAGTTGAAAAAGGTATTACTGAGAAACGAGTAGTACCCAACTGGCCGGCATGGAATTGAACCTTGGATGAGAGCAAACCATTGAGCTGCGTACTGGCTGTTCTGGACTCAGCACCAAATATGCCTATCTCAAGTAAATAACTAACATTTTCTGCCAGCTCACTACCCAGATAGAGTGATGACTTGTTGGGCCAGTCAAATGAATCATTGCTCTCTTTCGAGCCCCTCAGATAAGCAAACTTCCCAACAAATGAGGGCATAAAACTACTGGAGTAATATTCTCTATCTGCACGTCTATCTGACTGGTAGCCACTGGCAGAAAATTTTCGCCCTTGAGGATTGAGTGCAGGATAGTTTGCGTAGTGGCAACTGGAACAAGACAAATCTGTTTGACGAGAAAAGGCCGGCAAGGCACTGCTTTGCTGTGATAGAAGAGCCATACATAAGAAAACTACAATGATAGATGTTCTGGTTGTTAATATTTTCATCCCCTCCCCCTTCTTAGTTCTTAAAGGTGAGTTACATTTTAAGCATAGCAACAAAACAGCTCACAGACCGTATCGAACTATTATATAGAGCATTAAGTGCTTTTCTTAAGTGTATGGCGTAAGAATAACCACTAAATAGCTATCATACAAGGTCAGAGAAAGACGGAGAGAAACATTCTGTTTTCCACGCTTCCTAAAAATAAAAAACACCTGGAATAACAGTAATCAGTACGCGTTGAAATGTAATATCATAGACGTAAGAGCGGTTACGTTGGATAGTGTATTGCTACTCCATTCACTCGGCCGCGAGCTCATGTAATTTCAATATGGAATTCCAGTTCCGTGTAGTTGCAACCTTCTGCAGGTTTTTCTCAATAAAACTATTTGACAGTTTGCTCTTACCATAACCATTTGGGCAATAGAGATAAATCTCCCGACCATCATTTACCAGAACTTCTGGAGCAGCTACGCACTCCAGTAACCTCTGCATCTTCTCCTGTGATGGAAGCGACACTAAAAAGTGTAACCAGAACTCTGCTACCATCCTTCTCCAGATCAACATGAGAAAAAGGACAATATTTTATTATCTGCGTCAGGTTATTATGAGTACGTATAACTGCCAATACATTAAGACCATATTTACTGGCTATGGCCTCTTCGATATCCGCCGCCAGTATCTTCATATCCTTCTCTTCAGCCTCGAAAATCACATTGCCACTTTGTATATAGCTTATAATATTTTCGAAGCCTAGAGACTGATACAGGGATTTCAACTCATCCATAAGGATCTTGTTCTGACCACTTACATTGACACCACGAAGTAGTGAAATGTATCTCATACTTATCTCGCTTTTACATCCTGTAAAGTTTGCGGACTAGCTTTTCTTACAGCCATCCAACCTGCCAGAACAATAAGAACTGCGCCAAAAATGAACATCAGATCCAGCGTTTCACCCCAAAATAGATATCCATATATAGAGGCAAATACCACAGAAAAATAGGTGAACGGTCCAACACTGGAGGTAGAAGCTACTGCATACCCGCGGGTGAGCAACAATTGACCCAGGCTACCAAACAATCCTATGGCTAATAACAGCCACCACTCTTGTCCGCTGGGTAAACGCCATACCCATAGCATAGGTAAGAATGAAACCAGCGCCCCTAGTACGGTAAAGTAAAAGACGGTACGTAGCATAGGCTCGGTTCTCCCCAGACGGCGTACTGTAACCTTGGCAAATGAGGCAAACAAACCACCGAGTACACCGATCATCGCGACAGCAGATGTTTCGCCATTAGGGTCCAACACCAGTGCCACGCCGATAAATCCCACCGGGATCGCAACGATAGCCCATGGAGTACTGGCCTCCCGCAACCAGAGCCATGCTACCAGAGGCATAAACATTGGGGTTGTCATCTTCAACAACACACCATCGGCAAGAGGCAGATTTGCCAGGGCATAAAAAAAACAATACATAGCAGAGACACCAAAAATGGCACGCAACAGATGCAGATGCGGGACCTTTGTTTTTAATGAGCCCGCGCGACTATGCAGTAGTATCGGCAGCATTACCAACATGCCCATCAAATTACGCATAAATACCAGCATCTCGTTCGATACGGTATTCGATGCATATTTAACCACAGCCCCCATTGAGGCAAACATGAGTTCTGATATAAGTATCAGCAGTGCGCCGAGCAGGATATTCTGTTTATAGAGCATAATATGGCGTGTCCTTTTGGTACACGCCATATTATCATTAGAGTTTGCTGTATGTGGAAAAGGATTTACTTTTTAGGCAGAGTTTGCATATGGCTCAGAAGATCTATCTGCTCTTGTTCGTTCAATAGAGGAAGCATCGCAGGCATCTCATCTCCCACGCGCCAACCACGGTGCATCCCCATTCCACTGCCGCGGTGCATATGAGCCATGGTCATGATCGCACCGGGGTGTCCATTTCGTATCTTGTGCAAAACTTCCCAGGGATTCTTGTTTGCTATTGTACCGATATACTCACGGACACTGGCATCATGGGCCAGATTAAAGGCTCGTCCATCAGAGTTATGACACTTGACACAATTATCGTCAAACAAGGACTCACCCTTTGCAGCATTGCCGTTAACCGCCTTGCTTTTTGCATCGATGTATTTGGACATATCCATTTGCCCATGGACTACAAAGCTGGCTACATTCTTTAAGGCACCATCAAGCATAACCCTGTCGTATTGATGGTTTTTATCCTTCAGGATCTCGAGAACCTTATTCTCATTACCATCACGGTAAGCCTGTATACCTTTAATACCGGTATAGTGACTGCCCTTTTGGTAGGCACCGTCCTTGCCTTGATAATCCCAACCATGACACTCCTTACAACGCCAGGTATTAGCTCCAGACTGCTTGCCCTTTGCAGGGTAGGCTTTATGCGTAGCTACAGGCTGTTTCAACTCCATCTCTACCCACCATTTGTCATAGATACGTCCCCCCTCTGCGACCTCCTCCAGATCTACAGCCTGCACGGCAAATGGAAACAAGAAAATAAGGTAAAGAAATCCGTACCGTAATATCAGTTTAAACATGATGGCTGCTCCTCTATAGTGTCAATAGAGAGTTAAGCAGGTCTGGGCCGAATCTCAAGCACAACTAAAAATTCTCTGTCTCTATAGAGCTCGGAAACAACCACAAAGATGCCTACGCCTCGCACAAGTGACACAAATCACCTACAGATCCGGGAGTTTTTGCATGCGGTAGTAATTAAAATGTTGTTGCCTGTTTGCCGGTGTTATATGAATCTCGCTCTGCTCTTCCAATAATCTATAACCACGGCCAAATTCTACCAGCAGTTTCTCTGCATTGTATTGCACAATATCAAGTCCACTACACTGTGTGGGCCCGCCTAATGCAAACGCAGCAATAATGACATAGCCACCGGGTTTTAACGTATTAGACAAAACATCCAGATATTTTTTCCTATCTGATGTATCGGTTAGAAAATGGAAAACTGCACGATCGTGCCAAAGGTTGACTTGTCGGGGTGTAGAAAACTCGGTGATATCACTTTCCAGCCAGGTAACATCTTTGGCCATATCCTCTAATCTCTGCCTGGTGATTTGCAGTGATTTTGATGAAATATCCAGAACCATAAGATGCCGATAACCCGCTCGCAGCAGATAATCGACCAGATGAGATGCTCCGCCCCCTACATCGATAATGGTAGCGTCAATAGATAAATGGCATCGCTCGATTAAGGCCAGCGATACCAGAGGCTCTTTCTGGTACCAGCTAAGTGCAGTTGATGACTTGTCAGAATAGATCTCATCCCAATGTTGTTTCCGCTCACTCATCGACAACACCTCACGCTAAGCCTCTAAACTAAGGCTCAGTATAGTTCGTTGACAGATAACGTAATTGATCTGAGTCAGTTATGACGGATTCACAATTTGATGAAACAGACTGGATTCCCGCTTATAAAATCCTTCTGTATGATATGACTCATCCAGTTGAAGATATTCATAATCCAGATGGTGAAAGAGTTCGTGTATAAGTGTGCGAAGAAATGTTTTGAAGGCCACGACCTGTTTTCGAGATGCGGTCTTCATCCACACACTGATGGTATGTTTCTTATCTTTATAGGCAGGTTCATAGTAACCGTGTAACTCATAATATTCATTTGATGGTCGGGTAGCCAATACCTTTACCTTGACCCTGGGCACATCAAATTCACTGGTAATGGCATTACTGATTTGCTGGCATATACGTTGCACCACGGTACTTCTTCCTTCAGGCAGCAAACGATTTAATTCACTTGTGAGTTGCTGAAGGTTTTCCAGATCTTTAACCATCAAGAGGCGAATCTGATCGCTTTTGTCATAGATCCGCTGTTGCTTGCGGGAAAGTTTATGATAATAAGTGAAAGGCATATTTACATTATTTATGTACCAGCCTGTTAGCCCGGCAAATGGGCTAGCCAGAAATGTGACGGACTATTTGGCTTTAATAAAGGCCGCTATGGAATCAACAACATCTTCCTCTATCCCTAGAAATCCGTGGTAGGACATGGCCTGACATGGTTTGGAGATAGGGTCGTCACCTCCACGGAACATCTTCAGAGTCTTGCGTGCGCTGCTCGTGAGCATACCCATAATCTCTTGCCCGCCCTCAGGTGGCGTCTTGCGGCATGCATCCTCTTCATGTGCCACCACCATTACCGGCATGGTAAGTTGATCCAGAGCCATATTTGTGACCGCGGTGCCTTCATTATTAGCTACCGTCATACTGGAGCTCAGTACCAGTCCATCCGCCTTGGGATTTGAATAGAGTGCTACATTGGTCGCGGATTCCGTACCTCGGCTGGTCCCCACCAGCCAGACCGGAACATCGGCCTGTTTTTTCAGATACGCTATCACTTGCTGTATATCAGTAACATGCTCTTTACTATTGCGAAAACCACCGAGCATACCGCGTTTGCCCTGTTTATCCGAGGGCGCATCGACGATTGCAACGGTAAAGCCATTCAGTGCAAACTCCTTACGGGAGCGCACCAGAAAATTTGTCCCTTTGCCTATGGTGGCATCACCAAAGGAATCTCCCAAATCGAGTTTACCCTTACCACCGGCAAACAGAATCACCGAGGCCTGAGGCTGTTCGTGCTTATTTATATAGACTTTCAATGTAACTCCCGGACGGGTTTCCAGGTTCAACAAATCCTCTGCTTGCACTAAAACAGGCTGTATCAATAGCACTATAAATAGTGAAAATATTTTCATCCCTGTTCCTTTTTATTACGACATATTTTTATGTTTGTTATTAATCTAGCTCAGGACCAAGCTCATATTCCACTTCGATAAAACCATGGGCTTCCAGGGCATCTAGTACGTCCTCGCGTGAATAGGAGCCCGGAT
>Ga0224506_10001596_pt1 | contig 16085 bp, 14 predicted proteins | sample SF_Jan12_sed_USG_2_FD_169108 | JGI IMG/M metagenome (GOLD analysis project Ga0224506, IMG submission 169108) | Sediment microbial communities from San Francisco Bay, California, United States - SF_Jan12_sed_USGS_8_1 | ecosystem: Environmental > Aquatic > Marine > Sediment | place: USA... | reverse complement strand
CGACACGTGCTTGTTGTGCACGAAACTTTGGTCGATTGTTTATCGCTAGCGACTGAAGTTGTAGTTCATTTTTTACCGAAGGTAAGGTAGTGACGGATAGCCGAGGAAGATTGATTTGTGTATTCGATGGACGATTTAGTTGTGCATTAAGTTGCACAGCTTGGCTTTGCCGCTCAGCTCGTAAGCGTAGCAGTTCATTATCGAGTTTTGCCAGCTCTAAATCAGCCAAGAAAACATCCTGCTGCAGGCCCTTACCGACTGCATATTGCGTCTGCGCTGTTGTTACCAATTGTGTTAATAACGATTTATTATTTTCAACAGTTTCGATGGCACGATCTAAATAGAAAAGATGCCACCATCCGCGCTTAACTTGTCTAATAAGCTGCAATCGAAATTCATCGGCTTCTTCGTTTTTCGAAATCGCAAAAGCCGAGGCCACATCTGAACGTAAACCAAGTTTGCCGGGAAATGGTAAGTCTTGCGATAAACCAATTTGCATTTGAGTCATTGCTTCCTGCGACAGACTAAAACTATCTACCGGGACATTGGCAAGATTTATGGCTAAACGTGGATCGGGCAAGGCGGACTGTTGCTCTGCAAGTGTTGCTGCAGATGAGGCTGCCGCTTGTACGGCCGCCAATCCTGGATTTGGGCTGAGCGCAATTTTTATTGCCTCATCCAGCGCCAGTGTAATGTTGTCCATGCTTTGAGATGCTTGAACTCCAGAAATACACGCAGATAAAAGCCAAACAGTTGCAAGTTTCGCAACACACGATTGTGAGTTTGTTCGCATACAAGCCTCGTTTTAATTTTAATGAGTGATTGCCGCAACGAGATGTCGAGTTAAATGTCACTGCTGAAAACAGGCTTATCTACTCGTTGTTTAAGATGTCGATTTTTCAGTTGAATATTCATCGACAGTGCACATAGCATCTCTATAGCATTAACCGTTGACCGATACAAAGGATTCGGCAGACACAAGGCGCAAGAACGCCTTTATTAGCCATGGAGTTGTCGTGGAGGTTTTATCTCGACTGGTATTGCAACACCAGCGAAACCGGTGCTGAAGTTAAATTTAATATCGCTTATAACAAGAAGACTGTTACTGCTGGTTTGAATAGCAGTGGCATGACAAAAGTTACACTTAACGCAACCTTTTTCACATCCAGCATCGTGAGAATCTGAGTTTTGCTCTGTTTGATGGGCAGTTTGTAGCTTGTTATCTGCTGCCAATTGATAAATCTGATTATTCATATCTCCATGGATCATTGCTTTCTCACCCTGATGATGCATAAGCATCGGGCTGGCAAAAGCAATTTGCAAAGGCAGGAATAACACTGCTATTATCAGCGTCAAATTCACCGCTTTTTTACCCATACTCAATTGAAACATTCTCAATAACACTTTAATAATTAAAAAGTTAGCTTATTCAGCAATCATACTTATTGTTTTAAATACTAGCTACACCACTTGCCAAAGGCTTCGATTTCATAGCATTTACGTTAATAGTACAACTTAAGTGTAGAACATAGGTCAAGTCAATATTTTATTTTTCAAGCGGTGGCAGACGCTTATCTGTTGTCCGGCTAATACAAACATCCACTGCTTAATTCTTACTCGACACCAACTGTGCATATTTTTGGGACTTGCTGAATCGAAGATCAAGTTGCCTATTTAACCAATGCATCTCAGTCGAGCCTATGAAATCTGAGATCCGCCCCCAGTTATCTTAACTTATCTCGAACAGCATTACGTTCCTTCTTGTGCCTGCCGTCTTAACAAATTTGAAAGTTCAAAAGCGCACCCGTAAAAAATTAACAACTGAGTAATCATCATCCAATGCGACCTAGGTTTGTGGATGGTTTATTTTGACGATCAGCAATAGAATGTTCTGGGCGTTTCAATGTTCGCATATTTCATAGAAAATAAATTGATACCAGCATCTCCAATTTACACTTTATTTTGAAGTTTTTTCAGTGCATTTCCCAAGCGTTTAATGCCGATTTCGGTTGTTGGTTTATCGGTACACGAAAAGTTTAGGCGGAAGGTATTGCCGTGGTTTTTATTCACATAGAATGGCGTGCCGGGTACAAAAATTACTTTTTCTTTTACGGCGAGATCAAATAGTTCCATTGCTGAAACTTGAGGTGGAAGTGTCACCCATAAAAACATACCGCCCTCTGGTTTCGTCGATGTAACATTTGAAGGAAAATATTTGTCTAAACTCGCCAGCATGCTTTGACATTGCTCACCATATTGCTGCGCGACTTTGTTTATATGATCTTGAATATTATTTTTTTGCAAGTATTGGTAAATAATGTATTGAGTAAAATGGCATGTGTGCAGATCAGATGCTTGCTTGGCAATTAATAACTTGTTTAGGATAACATCAGGGGCAACAATCCAACCAATACGAAAGCCTGGCACAACTATTTTTGAGAATGAGCCAAGCATAATTACTTTTTCAGGTAGGTAGTGCGCGAATGATAATGCTGGTTCACCTGAAAATCGCAAATCACCATAGGGATTATCTTCGATCAAGAATAATTGTTTGTCTTGTATAATTTGTGCAATCGCTTGCCTATTTTCATTGGTGTAGGTGATACCGGATGGATTTTGGAAATTTGGCACAGTGTAAATAAGTTTTGCTTTGTTTTGTTGTAAAACATTTCGCAAACCGTCAATATCCATGCCTTGCTCAGAAACCTGCACAGGTAAAAAACTGGGTTTATAAAGTGAAAACGCTTGAATCGCGCCGAGATAACCGGGTTCCTCAAGCACAACACCATCACCATCGTTAAGCAAAACCTTTCCCAACAGATCAAGTCCTTGCTGGGCACCGTTAGTGATAAGAATATTTTCAGGATTAACACTCAGCCCTTGTCTATTATAATTTTGAGCAATATATTCACGAAGTTTTATATAACCTTCCGAGTTACTGTATTGAAAAATATCGTTTCCATAAATCTGAAATACTTCATTTGTTGCATTCGTCAATTCATTAACCGGGAATAAATCCCTGTTGGGTAATCCACCGGCGAATGAGATCACTTCCGGGTCTAGGGCAACTTTCAATATTTCCCGTATAAATGAACGAGGAACATCGCTTATGCGATCTGCAAATATGTCATTCATGAGAATCTTTTCTTCTTTCGGTGATAGCACCAAGTTCAGTGGTTTATCCGCAACAACGTTTGCACGATGCCAGGGGCGACCCGTGTTTTAATGTTTAAATTTTTACAATCTTTTTTTACCAAACTAGAATCTTAATTTTTTGTTGATTCATGCAAACGTTTAGTGTTAACCAAGCCTATAGCACCGTGTCATAACATAAAGTTTAAGCCTTAAACAAACCGAAAAACCTGAAAACAGGTTTTACCTGATTTAGTTGAGGGCCATTTAAAACAGTCCTTATCTTGGCGTTTCCCATTCAAATCCATGCCTAGAAATCGTAACCGATAAGCCGATGACTGGCAATTTAGAATTTTGTCGGAAATAAGCGGGGTCAGATACCCGTTTTTTCGAATATTAGCGAAATCCAAGGTCACTCAAGAGCGTCGACTCCCCTGTTTAACACTAGCGGAATTTCTCTATCTTACACATTTCAGCCCAAAAAATGGCATTGTTTACTTTGAAAACATTAGCAATTTATTTTGAATATGTGTTTATGCTACATGGGTGATCAGAGCCTAGCTGTTTTCTTCTGGCTGTTTTGATTGCCGTAAAAGAACTACCGTAGTTGCAATATGCAACAATGTGCATGGCAAATTAAAGCCTGTTGCCGTGATAAAGGCCGAGATCGACTGGCTCGTGACGGGAAGTGCGGCGACGATCAACGTGGTTATCATAAGGTAGCCCAACGGACTGATCAACACTACCCATCTCGGATAGAGTGATCGCCGTGAAAGAATTAAAAACGCAACTACGCAACCAAAGATCACAACTCCGGCGACCAACGTGTAGCTAGTAATATTAAAAAACTCACCAACCTGATTTACTATCTTCTGTTCGCCGCTTCGAGCAATAGCTCCTGCGTAGAGTAGCGATGCATGAAGCGATGCGCCTATGATAGTAATGTAAACTGAAAACACTAGAACCAACAAGCGTAAAGTCATGTTGGCCGGTGCAAGAGCAAGAAATAAAAGCAACCAGCCAAAAATGTGAAAAGGAATAAAAAATTGACCAAGTGTGCTGCCGACAAGGTGATCTTCATGGGATTTAGCGCTTAGAATATTTGCAACACTATCTAAGCTAACAGATGTTGCTGTGGACATTGCTAGATTGGGAAGATACGCCGAGTAAATGTCTGCAAGAACTGACATAGCACCGCCAAAAATGGCTAATCCACCCAGCAACAGAATAGTATTTCGCTGTAGAATAATTTTTTCTAGCAATTTCTTTCTCCCTTCACGATCCTTTGTGGTTTTCTGGGGGCGGCTTTTCTATTTTCGTAAGTTGTAGTAATAGTTTCTTTCCACTTGCAGTGAACAAAAACCATCCTAACAAGTAACCACCAATGATTGACTGAATTAGCCCGTTGAAAAAAAATAGTTTGGGATTGCTATGCGCGCCAAAATAGTGAAAGCTTTCGTCGAGGTTTAGGCATAACAGGTTGCATGCCACACCCAATAGACTTACATAAATAAAGACTGTGGCAATAATGGCTGAATTGGCATTACTCAACCGATCAATAACCAACAAACTGACCAATGACCCGGAGGTGGCTCCCATTCCTAAGCCGCAAAATAAAAGTGCCCAAAGCGACTTGAATAATAAATTCCCATCAGGAAATAGAATTATGCCAAATAAAACCAAAAGGACTGCTTCAGCAAAAACACATAAAACAATGGATAAGCAAATTGGACGTAGATATTTATCACGCAAAGTTAAATAGTCCTTCATAACACGGCCACATTGCTTCCACTATAAATTTATCAAGTTATAAGCTATCAGACTAAACTATTTGTAAATTATTACAAACTACTTTCAGAGGCATTTTCGGCCACAGGTAGGCGTTGCACACTGATATGGATCAATAATCATCGTTCCACCTAAATATTTGTAGCGTAAAGTCAAATATGCGGTGTTATAGAATTTAAGTAATGAGGGAGCGTCACAACATGAAACATCAATTACAGCGAATAAGCATAAATATTGTTCTTTTAATCGGGTTGATTCACCTATTTGCAAGTACTGCAAGTGCAACTTCTCCAGAATCAGCGCAATCACCATTCATTTACGAAATCGAGAGCTTGTTTCCAATGTACTTTATGGACGGATACCATATAGCCGCAGGCGTAAGATGGAAGGATATTCGTGTTCGTGCCAGTTGCATCGATGGTGGGTACTATGATTATGAACCGAATAATCAACGATTCGAACGGAACCTTGGTACTGGGTGTGGGCTTTTTTTAGGTTATTATTTGTGGAAAAATTTGCATGCGTATGTTTATGTTGAGGCACAAAACTACATCGTACACGATAGAGACACGCGTGCCAGCGAACGTTTCGATGTTATTGATATAGGTCCCGGTCTCGGCTATCAATATTTCTTTTTCAGTAATGTTTATCTTCAACCCGCTATACATCTTTATTGGCGCAAAAAACAGGAAAAGTATGTTGCTGGGATCAAGTACACGCTACGCAATATTGATGTGTCGCCTACCGTGCGTGTTGGTTATCGATTTTAAATTTAGTTTTTAATCGGACAGCAACAAACATAGGAAATTAAGATTTTTTTGTACAATTCCAATAAGTGAGGTCGGACACCCGTTTTTTCTATTATTCGCCAATTCTGTGCACTTACCCTACTAAATTACTCGCTATCTTATGCCTATTGAGATCTGTTGTTTTTTTGTTTAATTATTTACGCTGGAAAAAATTTAAAACCGCCCATGGTTTTGCAATTAAAACCGCTATTTGCGACCAAAGTGAGAACCAAGTCGGTCACCTATTATATAGTCCGCCTCATTCAAATCATGATATCCTATAACATGATGATCGCATTAATAGGCGCGGTGTTTTCGCCCGATTTTTTAAAGCGATTTGAAGAAGCTTCTCTCAACGATAGACCTTTGGTTTTATGAAATCGAGGTAAGAAAAATAGGAGCTAGCTATGAAAAAAAACGCCATGCAACTTGTCGTTCTAGTGATTGCCTTTTTCAGTATCACTAGCGTGTCGCGAGCCGAATTAGAAATCCGCTTACCTGTTGCCGATCTACCATTTAATAGCCAGGCCGATCTCACCACGCCGAGCATGCAACAGTCACTAGCTTTACATCTCGGTTTTTATCAGAGCATACACACCGCAATTGAAAGCCGCTGGGGTAAACGTTACCCTTGGTGGAGTCGCGCGGCTATTTACGCAATCGATATTTATACGGTTGGTACGCCGATAGGCCAGACCTGGCTGCATGAAGAATGGCATCGGGCGGGAATAGGTGAATTTGGCATGAGCAGTTACAACGACACCTATAATTTACCGGGGCCAGGCGAACCCGTCGCGGTATCACACATCAATGAGAATGACCTGATCGCATTAAAACGAGATCACAATGCGAATATGATTCGAAAATCATCAGCCGGGCTTGAAGCTCAACTTTATGCCAATTCAATCATGGAAAAACATTCTTTTTTCTCGCATGTCGAAACCCACGATGAACTTCTGTTATGGGGAAACGTACTGTTAACCGTGTACTATATGAATCAATGCGCCGGTACAGCCGCGAATGATGTCACCCAAGAACTCTATGAAGCGGAAAATGGCGATTTAAACAAACGTGATCTCGTGGGCATGGATTGCAATGCCTGGGTTTATGATATGCATCGTCCCGATGAAGCACTCAGTGATAGAGGCACTTATCCCGGCGGCGGTGGGATTGACTGGTATATCAGTTGGGACGACATGACAATAGAAGAAAAAAACTACATGAAAAAACAGGCCAAGCTTTCTTATTTGAATTTGATTGACCCTTTTCTTTTGCGTTTTAAACGTTTTCAATTCACACCGACAGGACACGACACAGCAATAAATTGGAATGCCAATGTGCGCCATTACATGGCACCGTTCGGCAGCAGCATTGATTTCAATCTGTTCCTGGAACAAGGCAATACCAATCTCTATTCCACATTGCACTGGTATCAAAATCAAGCCGCACACTTTGCCGGATTAGAAGCAGAACTGTATCGATATCCGACCAATTTATTCAATGGAAAATTGTTTGCGACCGCACGAATCGCCCTGTGGTTACAACCCAAGCATCTTTTATTTAAAACATCACAAGCCAGTCCTGGCGCATTGCTAGGCACAAGCCTGTCCTACCGGATTTTAAAACGTATGGAAACTTTTATTGATATCGATGCAAAAACTGCGGGCTGGGTCGCAGGAAATGTTTATTTGAACAAAAATATCAGCGCACGATTGGGCATAAGCTATATAGTGCCGTCTTTCTGAAACCTTGTGGGGTCAGTTATTAGTTTTTTCTTATAGTAGCAAAAACTGGTAACTGACCCCACATTAGTTTAGTTGTGTGGATGTTGGCCGCTGATCATCATCCAGTGATGGTCTACATGGTGACCACCATAGGCCATTAAGCCGATATAGCCTAATCCTCGAATGATTTTAACTTCATCGGGATTTACTGTGGTGACACTCAAGTCAAAGTCATTGCCGTTTTGTTCCACGAGCATATCAAAACCACTTTCTTGTTTAAGTTGCGCGGGATGCGCAGCCAAGGCTCGTTCTACCGATACCAATGCCACATCCGGTACTTGAATGTTTATTAACGCACCACCATCAATGTCGCTTTGTGAAACCACGACTACATCTTCGGTAAAATGTTTCATGTCGATTAAGTGTTGACGCAAAGCTTCGGTATCAACTTTTTGCCAATCGGTACTCTCTGATGCAAGTAGTCGATTCACTGCTTCCTGAATGGTGCCAAAAATATCATGACCCGGCTGGGTGAGGCGCAAACTTTGTGTGCCGGCATCGGCCGCTTGCGTATTGGCGCAGGCTTGGAGAATAAATAGCGCTACGATGACTAACAAAATATTTCTGATTGGTTTTAGCATATAGACTTCCTTGCTCATGTGGATTGAGGGGCTTAGTCTATACCTGCATGCTGCCTAGCGCATATGATCCAAATCATATTCAACAATTGGGGTCAGAGAACAATTTCTTCTAATATTAGAGAAAACTGTTCTCTGACCCCAATTTATGGTGAATTTGAATATGATGTTTGCTGCGAGTGATTTTTTCTTGTTTTTCTAATTTCGCCAATACTCGATATAAAGTCTCATGGGTTAAACCCAACCGGCTGGCGAGAATTTTTAAACTTGAATCCATGCACCACAAACCTTGGTCGTCCGCTTGCAAACGAAAATAACTCATGAGTCGTTGTTCGGCGGAGCGAATACTACGAATTTCCGTTAACATACGTTGCTGCTGAATTTGTTTGGATAAAAGTTGAATATATCCTAGTGAAAAGCGAGGATTATTTTCTAACTCAGCTAAAACAACGCTTATCGACAATGCATTCAAACTAGTATCTTGGGTGGCAATCGCTGTGCAATGATAACACTGGGTAAATAACGAGGCTTCTGCCAAGATTTCGCCTTGATTCACAAAGTGAATAATAGGTTCGGTACCATCGGTTAAGTAACGCACCATTTTCACCTGCCCGGCTTTAATTTCAAACACACGATGAATACGCTCACCTGCATGAAAAATAATTTCACCTGCTAGAAACGATTGTTCTACAATATTCTGCGTAAAGTTTTGCTTGAGAAAATGCATAGTCGCAAGATTATCCCATTTGCTTGTGATGATGCTAATGAATATTCTAAAACATTGTCCGGGTGTAGGACCAGGTTACATGAGAATAGACAGGATTACGAAACCACTATGCCCCATAAGCTTGTATAGTATTTGAGGGGAAAAGCTTTGGTGTGGGGTGATAGATTCTTATTTGCCAATAACAACTAGTATTGCTCTCAGCGCAAACCTTAGGGCTATAATGTGCGCCTCATTGTGGCAAGACGAAAACCGGTTGCGTTGCTGGCCTATTTCCGTTTGACTAATAACAAGTTGCTGCAAGCGTTTAAGACTGAAAATATTTTTATGCAATAACTGCGTCTATGAAATCTAAATTGGATTTTAACGGCAAGTGGTGAAAAAAAAGAGCCTGAAGAATCAGGCTCGATTTGTTAACACTGGTAAAGACAATTAACCTAGTAAATTTCGTCCACCGAGTAATAAAGGCTTAACGCCTCGACGACGATTTTCACTGACCTCGGCTTTTCTCAATAAACGTTGAGAAACGCGACGTATTTGTGTATGGATTTTGGCCCAAAGTAATCCATCGGATTTTGATGAATTCGCCCCATCTGTGACGACTGCTAACGGACTGGGTCGATCACTTAGCTCACGTACTAAAAATAATTCACCCGCACCAAGTTGATCCTGTAAAAAGCGAATACCTTTGCTGCTTAATGTTTGGGTTTCTTTCGAACGTTTAGAAAATAATTTTGTCGCTAATGAACTATAACGTAATTGACCATTCGCTTGCGCTTGTAAAAATTCTGCAAACGCTGACGTTGGTGATACCACATGATTTAAATCTCGATCTCGTAATTCAGTAATCGTCGTTAATTTCATCCTATATCCCCCTGACCCTGTTGTCGTTATTGGGTAACCCCCGCACCTAATACTTTTGGGTTAGTTGGAATCAGTATAATGCGACTTTTAGACTTGGTAAACAAGTTTATGCACCATGATACAGAGCTTTACAAATTCGATAACCAATTGTTTTATTTGAATAAATAAGCCATTGATCGCATCAGATGCAAGTATTTTCTGGTAATACCTATAACCAAATCAATGAATATTTGTGAATTTTTGGGTGTTTCTACTTAACAACACTCTAGCACTCCAGCGCAAACACGGAATTTGCCGTTGATGAATAATTGTGCAAATAAACACAGTGCTTGGGGAATAGTACGTACTCACCAACCCAACCAATCCGGCCTCTTGCGTTTGATTTACAGCGAATCGTATTTGATAAAGCGATGGCGCTAGAACTAGGTTTGCCCCGTCCAGGCTACATTTTTCATCTCTGCATTTTTGCAGCACAGCTATGTAATCCAGCCACCGACGTTAAGGCGATTCTTTTGCTCCAAGATCCGGCGCTACACCATTAAATTTCAGCGCCACCCCTTGAGCGTCGCTCCAACTAAGTGATTGGCTAAGACTCAAGGTCTTGCTTTGATGATCAATTGCCATCACTCTCGCGGTCGTGGTTTGGTTTTGTAATTGAATTTCATCACCGGCTTGCATTCCATTGCCACTGCTAAAATAAAAACTATCGGCAACCGGCAGGTTAGTACCACTGCCTGCGCCCACTGTTTGTGTGAGAAATTCGCCAGCATTAATCTTATTGCTTTGTGCACTGAGGGAAAGATAATTCTCATTGTCTAAAACAAATAATGGGTCATCTGTACTATTGTTTTGTAACAAATTTGCAGTGGTGTTTTGATTGACAATATCTGCAGGGGCCGTCCCCGCACAATCCAAATTCGCAAAGAAAATATTATTCTTCACAATATTATCAAAATAGCGCTCAGGATCATTATCATTGGAACCCCAAAAGCCAAAACAGTGATTATTGTAAAAGGTGTTGTGATAGATTCGATTGTGCTGATTATATAAAGCCTCATCAGGATACACTTGAACACCAAGTGCACCACCCAAATTATTAAAGAATAAATTATTCCTTACAATTCCATTTTGCCCGGCGAATTGAATCGCATTATAGTCCCACGCATTCGTCGAAGCGCGAGTCTGCATAAACTGATTATGCTCGATTAAATTAAACTTAGTGGCATTCAAGCGACGTGTTTGTTTTGTATCATCGTAAAGCGACTCAATCACGCCTTCGCAATCGAATACTTCCATTGCTTTTTGACTAGCATTTTCAAACACATTTTTACGCACGCTATTTTGACTGGAGCAAGCCAAGACCAATAAGGTGTGACGTGCATTGAGAAAATGATTATTCTCGAGCAAGTTTTTATCTGCATGTTCCAGCATGACATTATCATTTCCATCTTCAAAAATATTATTGAATAAGTGATTGCGATTGCTATCAACCATCTTGAATCCGCCACGGGTGCCGGTATCTCGCGCTGCACGAAAATGGCTATTTCGAATTACATTATCATGCGCATTATATAGTTGCGCCCACATGGCGGCGTTATCTACATTAAATCCATCCAACACCAAGTAATTCACATTGCTAAGCTCTAGTGCAGGCCGCAAACCGCCCGTGGTGACTGAAAAAGATACGTTTTCACCGGGGAAATTTTTAAATCGAATAGGCAAGGCTTGTTCACCGGAAGCCGTCGGTGCAAACGGCGTATTCCAAGTGCTTTGACGAATTAATACGGATTCACCCGGCTGCACATTGCTCGCTGCCGCAGTTAATGTTTGATATGCCTTATTATTGCCCGCGCCACAAGCACGATTTTTTATGTCATAAGTATCGCAGCTTGCCGCTGTTAGGTTTTGATCCACATAATGATCGGCATTCACTAAGGGCACTGACCAGGTGTCCCATAAAGTGGTCGAGCCTGCGGTGTTGCTGTCGTAACTATACATTTTAAATGTAGCGAAATTACTGTCGATACTGACAATCAAGTAGCTGCCACTAGGCGTATAAATGCGACCTGCATCGGCTTGCCAGAGAGTGCCTTGCCCCTGCAAGTTTTCCCAATCGGCTGGCGTACCCTCGGCACCGTTTACATCATTGGCCACCTCCCAATATTTGCGTTGATAAAGCGCCTCACGATTTTGATTCAGCAACATACGCGAACGCACATGGTCGTGTCCGTGAAAATAAGCAATCACATTGTGTTTAGCCAAAAGTTGAGTGAGTTCTTGAGTATGAAAATTACTATTGTGCTCACTCCAACCTGGCGGTGGTGGCGCGGGACAATCATAATAAGAACTTGGTGGATCATAATTATAACAAGGTGCCAATAACGCCACATGACCAAACGCAAAAATAGTTTTCTGAGTTGTGGTTTCTAAGTCTTGTTGCAGCCAGTCCAATTGCGATGTGGTGGGATCAAACACCTCTGCGCCATTTCTATCCCAAACGCCAGCGCTACTATCGCCAGAAAGATTTTGTGCATAATTATCCACAAAAACAAAATGCACGTCATGATAATCAAACGAATAAATTGTTCCAGGATCGACGGTTTCACTAGCGGCCTCACCATCTATTTGCAGTGGGCCGCGTTTAAAGTTTCGCAGTCCTGGCAGTTGTTGCGCAAGTTTGGACTGCGCCGGGTCAGCCGACCAATTAGTCGCCCAGTTATCCGCCCACCATTGCATATTGCTCGCTGACTCCGCGTCATGATTACCTGTAGCAGGAAACCAGGGAAATGATTCTAATCCACACGGATGTTTTTGTGTTAAACGACTATCTATAAGCCCTCGCACGCGCTCAAAGGTCGGCGTATCTCCAGCCGATGTTAGAAAATGCACATTAGGATCTTGCTCAACAATTTCACTTAAAACCCGTCGCATACCGCCTTCTTGACCCGAATAATTATCACTGAACAAGGCAAAGGAAAAATTATTGGCATTGCAATCAACACTTGGCAGCAGCGGATCGACAGGTGTTATTTGTGCCACTTCTGTTTTAGCGCTAATCGCATTTGAAAAAACCGATTCGCGTGCATTGTTATAGGCGCGGACCTGATAGCTGTAACTGGTGTCGGCTTGTAGTTCTGTATCGCTGTATGTGAGTAATGCAGTAGTGGTAATCAGTTGTCTATCACGAAAGAGTTGATAACCCAACACATCAACACTGTTTTGCGCGGCAGACCATGACAAATTAATTTGATTTGCTGAAACCACTTGTGCTTGTAAATCGCTTGGTGGATCGAGTGGAACAACGACGGGTGTTGTATTGATCGAAATAGTATTACTGGCTTGTGAGTGGTCACGCTGACTATTAATGGCGACCACATAGTATTGATAGTCAGCGGAGGGATTAATGTCATTGTCAGAAAACTGAGTTTCCGTAACTTCCGTAATCAGGCTTGTATTACGATAAATCAAATACGCCACAACTTCATCATCAGAGTCCGGTGCAAGCCATTGCAGAAATATCTGATTATCCGTCTGCACCTCGCCGCTCAACTGTCGTGGTTGAGCATCATATGCCAATGTGCTGGCAACAACAGGCAAACTTTTATCCGATTGATAACGGCTAGTGGTGACACTCACAAGTTGATAATGGTATTGAGTTGCGGCAGACAAACCTACATCTTGGTAAACATTTTGGCTGGTTTCGGCAATGATTGCATCATTGCGATAGATTAAATAATGAGACAGTGTTTCCGAGGTATCGGGCGCTTCCCAGCTTAAATCAATTTGATGATAACTGACGGCATTTGCCAGAATATTTGTGGGAGGTAATAAATCTATAGTCTGGTCATTGATGCTCTGGCATGCTGATAAAAAAATAACACACACAAAGAAAAGCAAATGTTTTGCAGGTTGAACATTCATGTTAGTTGACTCGTCCATTAGATTGATTATTTTATTAATTGAGCAGCATAATAAACGCTGAATTTGTACCCACAAAGCCTAGCGATGATTCGCATGGTATTCTGTAGGCCAGATGACAATTCAAACGAATATTAAAACTATCGCTTGTAATATTTTTACACGCAGACAAAAAATAGTACAACATCAACTTCATTGGCAGTCTATAGGATACTCAAGGTTGTACACCTATGGGTTGTTGTGCAAAAAACACGCATTGCATGGTCGTTGCTTAGTGCCGACATTTGTCATGCAACAATCAAAGTCCGATTCACCGTGCAAGTATTCAAAGCCACACCACAAACTACTCAAACTCACCGCACTGACAACGCCTCGCAGTCTGTGAATTGCTGTTGCGATGAAAACAAAAAAATTACTTGCATCGACTGACCTTAGCAGCCCTACTGGCAGCGCATTTTCGATGAACATTCCATCATACAAACAATATGCTAGAATTTGGCCTTTGACGCACAAGCCGAGTGTTATGTAATTGCAGGCCTTACACCTTGAGCACGGTCTTTGCGACTCAAGCACGCATCAATATAGGGAAGCGCCCCTAGTGTGAGCTTGTAAAAATGAGCATTAATAGTTGGGAGGCTAATCATGGACAACATTACATTGCGCTGGCACTGGTTAGGGCTTGGCGCACTGGGATTATTGGTCGGCTATTTCGTCGCGCTTAGCGAATCCCCTGTTGTTGCTACTTTACTGCCACTTTTATTTGGCGTTATTGCGGCAGCGAGTGCATTTATTCTTGGGAAAACCAATATTTCTAAGCCTGATGAAGCCGAAAAAATCAAAATTTGGGGCATCGGCTTTTTTTCATTTTCAGTGGCGGTATTAGGCGCTGCCTCACTCGGGCTTTTGCTTAAAAACATGGTATATGATAAGAACTCAGCGCCGCTCAATATCGCCGGAATTAATGCTCAACTCTCGACAGAACTTATTAGTCTTAGGAAACAATTGCAAATTCTTGGTGCATCAAGCGAGGAACAAACAGCCATTATTGGCCAAGCCAAACTTGATTGGCTTTCTCAGTCGTCAGTTGAGGATAATAAAAAGGCCTTGCTGAAATCCTTTGTTCCTGCGGCAACCAATCTGCAAAAAGCGCTAAACCTTTATCTGCAAAAAAACACACAAAAAGATGAAGAAACCCTGGACATTCTTAAGAAATTATCTACGCTTACAAACTCCACGCTACCGGTATTAGAAGAGTGGACAAATGGGCAGCCATCGTCCCTTGGCGGGGAAGGATTACAGGTCATATTGTTAGCCAATGAAAGTCTAATTGACGAGTTACTCGGATCAAACAACGACCCCGAGGCGAGGCATTTACTCAATATGGGCGCTGACAAGTTATTAGTGGGGTCTTTGTTTCAAGTAAAAGGCTTGCTTAATCGACAATTCACAAACAAAATGACAGGCGTCAATAATCAACCCTCCTATTCTGATGCAAACAAAATGACAGAATTGTTAATTTCCGGGAAATTAACTCAACGCCAGTTCAGCCGATTATTGGCGGATACTAATTCGCCTTCGATTTGGAGCAATGGTGGTGTATAGTTAAAGAATGGTAATTGAATAGGCTTTTTTAGTCCGCCAAATTCGATTATTTTATAAATATCAGGTTTGATATATGCAGTGAGCAAGTTGTTTTGGTGAAATTGAAGGGAAAGCGCCTAAAAAGCGCGGTCTGAGGTGTTTTTTAAGTGGATAACCACGATTTGACATTAAAAGACAGTCGTAAGATGAAATGTTTTAAGATTTAAGTATAGTGAATTAATAATTGAGGATTTCTAAAAATGAGTACAGGTACAGTAAAGTGGTTCAGTTCAGATAAAGGCTTTGGTTTTATCACTCCAGACGACGGCGGAAAAGATTTATTCGTTCACCATTCTGAAATTCAAAGCGGCGGCGGTTATGCAACCCTTAGTGATAATCAGAAAGTAGAATATGAAGTAGGACAAGGCCAAAAAGGGCCCTGTGCGACCAAAGTTAAACCAATTTAGCATATTTCAAGGCAGATCATGCTCAATAATACATTGGTGCAACAATGTATGTGAAAAGGTCTGCCTAGCTAGCTGATGTCAGCGGGAGATTGGAAAGATTTGTATATCGCTTCAGAGCGAGGGGACTTAGAAACGGTTCGTTACCATCTAAAAAGCGGTGTGGACCCCAATTATCAACATCCAGAGGTTATGGCTACGCCACTTTTTGCTAGTATAAAGGCCGGACATAGTCATATCGTGGAATTGTTACTGGAATATGGTGCAGACCCCACCCTAAGAACTGATTTTGAGCACTTGAATGCTTGGGAAACCGCAGCGTTATACCATCAATCGGCTATTTTGCATCTATTGGCAAATAAACAATAATGGTCTTACTTGCCTAATTCGTCATTTGTTGTTTGATCAACTTCCCGCGATTGGTTTCAGAACCATCAACACATAAAATTGTACAGCGTGACACT
>Ga0224506_10001595_pt1 | contig 16085 bp, 14 predicted proteins | sample SF_Jan12_sed_USG_2_FD_169108 | JGI IMG/M metagenome (GOLD analysis project Ga0224506, IMG submission 169108) | Sediment microbial communities from San Francisco Bay, California, United States - SF_Jan12_sed_USGS_8_1 | ecosystem: Environmental > Aquatic > Marine > Sediment | place: USA... | reverse complement strand
TTTCCTAATTATTCCGCTCCTCATCGTGATGATAAAAAACCCTCGTTATCTATTTACGGTGACCATAACGAGAAGTGGAAAGATCATGGTGGTGAGGCGGGTGGTTCGTGCGTTGACCTGGTGATGTATGTGGAAGGCGTTGAGGCCGGTGAGGCTGTTAAGCGTTTGCATGAACTTTATGATATCCCGCGTGATAACCAGCCCCAGGTGCAGCGTGAGAAGTCGCTGGCTGAGTTTATTGCAGACAAGTGCTTTCATAACACAGAGCCGGCCAAAGATTATTTAAAAACCCGTGGTTTAAGTGCTGAGATTATTGATAAGGCGATTAAGAACAAGGTTGTGGGTTTTAATGATTATATTGGCCGTGATAAGCAGTCTAAACAGTCGATTGAAAAGGGTAAGTTTGGTTATTGTGGGCCCGGTGTTGCGTTTATTACTCGCTCGATGAACCCAGGGCGTGTGATGGCGGTGGATACTCGTTATTTTGATGCTGAGGCCAATGGTGGGGTTAAAACTACCTGCGCGGGTGAGAAGGCCGATTATCCGTGGTTTATGGATCTGCCAAAGCTTAAGGCGGCCAATACTGTTTATGTGGTTGAGTCTCCAATTAATGCGCTGTCGATTGAAGATTGTGGCATGCCTAAAACAGCCGCTGTTGCTGTGCGCGGTGTTTCTAATATTGCCAATATGGACTTTCATTTTTTGATGGGCAAAAAAGTCGTGCTGGTGATGGATAACGACAAGCCAGACAAGTTTGGAAAAAGACCAGGTACTGAAGCGACTTGGGTGCTTTATGAGAAGCTGACGGCGATGAATATTACCACGCATATTGTTAATCAGATTCCCTGGTGTGAGTTCGGCTACAACGATGTTAACGATATTCTTAAAGACCTGGATAAGTATAAATTACAGACGTATTTGAAAGATTTGGATGAATGGGCGATTGCTGGTTTGCCGGGTAAAGTTGATTCGGAAAACGAAAAATTGCTGGAGTATAAAGGCCGCTCTCGTCTTTATTTGCCGCCACATGATTACGCTAAGTATTGGCGCTTTGGTTGTCATGAGGATTTTACTTATCACACTAAAACGGTAAAAGACAAAGAGGATGATAAGGAGTTCACCGTTAACCAGGATGTCTGTGGTTTCAGAGTGGCCAGTGTTTCTAAATTATCCATTGCCAGTGTTAAGAGTGTGACCACCGGCGAGCCGGATTTAATGCCTCGAGTTCAATTTGCTGCCAGTGTGCAGGTGCCGCGATTGCCTCATTTAAAGCGCCGTGTTTTTAACGATGAGGATTTGCATAACCTGGACCGCTGGCGAAAGTTTGGGCCGATATTCGCGCCTGCTGTTTTTTCCCGTTTGTTAAATATTTTAGAGCGTTCAGCTGTATTAAGTGAGCGCTCTGCCATTAACTTTGTTGGCCTTGCCTGGAAGGATGGCAAGCCGGCTGTTAATGAGGGCTCTGATTGTTATTTTACCGACCCAGACAAGCAGTGTGCTTATGAAAAGCTGGTGTTTCCATCGGGTCCTGCTGGCAATGCCCGGAAGGTGATTGAGGCCTATCAATATACCTTTAAGAAGAATGCCGCGCTGATGCTGCTGGTGTGGTCGCTGGGTACTCACCTTAAGGCGTTTTTGGGTTTCTGGCCACACATGGAGCTGCAGGCGGCTAAGGGATCGGGTAAGTCGGTGCTGACCGAACGGCTTGAGGGTTCGATTGGTATGACGATGTTTTCTGGCCAGAGCATTAATACTGAGTTCCGAATTTTAACGACGGTTTCTCACACGTTTCATCCGGTTGGCTGGGAAGAAATGTCGGCTCGTGAACAGAAGGTTATCGACAAGGCTATCTCGATCCTGCAGGAGTGTTACAACAGCAAGGTGACTTATCGCGGCTCTGATATGACGGAGTACTTGCAGAGCGCTCCTGTGTTGCTGGCTGGTGAAGATGTACCGGTTAAGAGTTTGACCGGTAAGCTGGTGCGAACTGATCTGAGTAATAAGCAGGGCGATATGATGCCCGATAGCTTGCCTGTGTTCCCTGTGATGCAGTGGCTGCAGTTTTTGACCACTAAGACTAAGCCTGAAATTAAAGACATGCATAAGCGGGCTATTGAGCATTGCCGGTTGAATTGTTGTGCCACCGGTAAGGATGCTGGCGCCAAACGTATGGTTGAGAATTATGCGGCTGTGTTGGTAAGCTGGAGGCTGCTTGGTGAGTTTTCTGGCATTGCTTATCACCAGGGGCAATTTGCTGATGATTTACTGGCTGAAATGAATGCTCATATTACTCAAACATCGAGCGATCGTGAGCCGTGGGTTTGGATTATTGAGCGCTTGCTGGGGGAAATATCATCTAATAATTTCAATTACCCTTATCAATTTAAAGTGGTTGAAGAGGACGGTGTGCCGGTTGATTGTTTGCTGATTCGGCCGAACCATATCATGCAGCACATTAGCTCTCAGATGCGTTTAAAAGAGTTCTGGAACTCGTTGCCCATTAAGACCGACCGCATTCTTAAACAACAGATGACCCATGCTGGCGTGATCCATAAGCCGCGCATTAGTGCAACGATTCATAAGAAGCGTGAGGAACACCTGGTTGCGCTGAGCTTACCCGCTCTTTTCAAGTTTGGTTTGCATGCGTCGACGCCTGAAAGTATGGAGACACACGTTGTGCTTCCTGATAAAGATGCAGAGCCCGCTAATGACTCTGATGGCAAGGCGGGGGCGGCATAGCCTTGTTCCTTAACCGCACCCCCCCACACCCCCCTAGAATTCCCTGCGGGATTTTTTGTCACTCGCTGTCGCGAGCGTGGAGAAGCTTGGAAAAAGGAGATATCGCGGTTTTTCTTATACTAGGTAGCAGGTGTACCCGTTTAAAATGCGCCCATCTTGCCTGTTTTTCACCTAAGTTATTGATCCTGTATATAAAACTGCGGGCGTGTTACCTCTCAAACTGGGCGCGTTACCTTCAATTATGGGCGTGTTGTGTCTTTTTCTGCGCAAGCCTGTTTTCTGCCTCAACTCCCTTTATTTATAGGTATCTCTTTGAAAAAAAAGAAAATAAGAGAGAGAGAGTAGGGGTATATAAGTATTCTCTTACTGGGCGGGTTAAGTATATTAGTAAATTCTTACTGGGCGCGGTTGAGTCTTGTGGGCGGACTATTCCGCGCACCCTTTTTAAGGTAAATAATCTTTTAATTCAATCACTTAAGTTTTTGAACATGCCGATGGGCGCGTGTGCGGCTGCAAATATGCCCCCACCCCCAATAGTGTGTGAAAAAGTGAGTGTTGTTCACGTTGATTTTGGGTGGTGTTTATGAGTCTGAAACGATTATTAATTTGCTTAAATTATAAGGACCTGAAATGTTAAAAATACCGTACGACTGCCCGAGAGGAAATAGTGACTGCATAGCTCTTTCTAATATGGTATCCGATGATGCAACGTCTTTTTTTTGTTGTGGTGAGAACAATGGTGATAATCGAGAAATCAAACAAGATAAATATACAGTTTGTTTTAAAGGCCCTCACCGTGACGATATATCCCACAACGACAAACGTGATTTGATTCATAACTCTGCTGTGTTGATACGGGCTTTGGCTGTAGTTGAAAAAGAACAAAAAGAAAGTCGTGACTGGTCTCCTTGGAAAGATTTAAAACAATGAATAATGATGAACTAATTCAAAAATGGCTCTTATATAAAGAAGTTAACCAGGGTCGCTCAGTTGCTACCGTGGATAAATACAGGAATTACCTGGTTCGATTTGCCACCTGGTTGAAAGATGAACTCAATGTAAGTCTGATTGAGGCACGTAGAGATGATGTTGAATTATTTAGTGGTTTGATTTCTTTCAAGCAGGGTTTAACACCACGCGCCCGACGGCCATTGATTGCTGCATTACGTGAGTTTTATAAATACCTTAAGAAAAACGGATTGCGATCAGATGATCCGGCCGCTGGCCTCGAGTATCCAGACTACGGCCGCAAGATCCCTAAGGTGTCATCATTAAAGACAGCTGAACGGTTGTTGATGGCACCGGATCTCTCAACGTTTTTGGGTGTGCGTGATTGCACCATTATGAGTACGTTACTGGGTTGTGGTTTAAGAATATCCGGGCTTACTGGCCTGAATGAGTCTAGCCTGCAGTATGTAGAGAATGACGGTGTTATTCGTTTGTTGATTAAGGTCAAAGAGAAGGGTGACAAAGAGCGCCTGCAGCCTGCACCGATGGAAGTTAAATTGCTGATTGATGCATACCTGTCTCATCCTGATTTAAAGAAGATCGATCGTGTGTTGCCTGATGGTGACCGGGTGTTGTTTGTGTCGGTGGCTAACAGGTGTGTGCCTGAGCATAAGTACATAGGTGAAGAGAGGCGCTTATCTAATAGATCGGTCAATGACATGATCAGTAAGTACGGTGAGCAGCTGGGTATTAAGGCTGAAGAGTTAGGTCCACATGCTTTACGTCATCGCTTCGGTACCGAACTGGCTGAGGGTGATGAGAGCCTGGATAAGATACAGGACCTGCTAGGCCATTCAGACCAGGCAAGCTCAAAGATATACATACACCTGGCAACACGAAAGAAGATCGAGGTCATCGATCGATCAAATCCCCTGGGCAAGATAAGAACCCCTGTCACAGATATTCTGAAATTACTGGAAAAAGAATCATGATGCGCCTTTTAGGCCTGAACTGGCGCTTAGAACTTATATACCCCGTACCTACCATAATAATCATTTGCTGGTCTGTCGGCCTTTGCAGAATGGGTGCAGGTGTTCCCGTAACTCGTCTTAATAACGGGCTAAAACAGATTGGTATGAGTTGCGTGTTCTGTACAGAAGGCGCAGCTCAGTACGTTTGGTGTGTAATAGATTCAAGAGGTTACGATGGACGATAAGACACAAACACGCAGCTCAACCAACAGAATCACAGACAATAGTGACCAGGCAGAAGGGGTGGGGGGTCGGCTAGAGAATGCTAATATTCCCACAGAGGGGGGAGGGTACCTGGATACCTGCAGTAATTCTGAACTTGCTCTTTTGAAAAAAATCGCGCCCCCGGGTGATCCTCGATTGAATATGCTGCACGATATTGGCCTTGCTGATCATTGGATAAAAATCGCCGACTTGGTTGGATTTGATCATTTCATGACTATGTGGATGATTCTTGATGAGCCAAACGTTTACGCGTCATCGCGAGAAAGGAAGCGCCGGCGGATTCATGTGCCTCAATACAGTAAATTTATGCGCTTTTGTCGTGAAAAAATTATTGTAGATTTATCAAATAAAGGCAAAAAACCTCATCTTATTCATAAGATTTTGCTTAAAGACATGTGTGAACGCGTATCAGTAAGACACATAGAACGAATCATAAAAAACAGTAATATTGATAAATGAATGCTAAGACTGCTGTTATATACGCCCGAGTTTCAGACAAAAAACAGGTGGAAACGAACTTATCTATTCCTGCTCAAATTGAAAAGGGGAAAGAAAAAGCGGCCTCTGAGGGATGGGAAGTGGTTAAGGTGTTCTCCGATGAGGGAATATCAGGTTCTGGTATTGCCGGTCGGGATGGCTTTTTGGCCGCAATAGAATACTGCGAAATTTTCAATGTAGATAATTTTATTTGCTGGTCATCAAGCCGTTTTTCACGAAACCGACTAGATGCTGCATTATTTAAAAAGCAGCTTGATGACAACAACACATCTATCCATTACTTGACCATGAGTATTGACCGCGACACTGATGCCGGTCGATTAATGGATGGTTTTTTTGAGCTGATGGACGAACACAAATCAATACAGACCTCTCGTGATACCAGGCGATCTATGGTGCGCAATGCACAGGAAGGTTACTGGAATGGTGGTCATGTGCCATTTGGATATCAATTATTACCTGCTGAGGAAAATCCGAAAAAAAAGAAATTAATCATCAATCCTGATGAATCATGGATTATTCAGAAAATATTTGAATTAAAATCATCGAAAGGATCTGGATGCCGAGCTATAAGCAATGAACTTAATCAGATGGGATTAACCAATCGAGGGCGTCGCTGGGCCAAAAGTACAGTAATTTCAATTTTAAGGAATGAATCATTTATCGGTCAGAAGATATTTGGAAAAACAAGCAGATCGAGTGGCCAAGTACTACCCAGAGAACAATGGATAATCGTGGAGTCTCATGACGCGATAATTAGTAATGAATTATGGAATGACGTTCAATCTAAATTAGATAGAGACAACCTTTCAGGCGATTCACAAGTAAGAAAGCCTGTCGCTCATTCTAAGCAGATATTTGCTGGACTTCTGTCCTGTGAAGAGTGTGGATCAGCTTTACATTTGAGCCACTCAACAGGCAGATCAAAGAGTTACCCGTATTATAAGTGCAGTCAGTTAAATCCTAATAATTTGCACAAGGTTAAAGCTCATAATGCTGACAATATTGATCAAATACTATTAGATGTGATTGCTGTCGATGTTTTAAATGATATTAACATTTCTCAGCTTGTTGATGAGGTTAATGAGAGTCTAACCAGCTGGAAAGCTGATAATGAAAATCAGGTGTCTGGTCTGCAGAAAGAACTAAATGATGTTGATAAACGATTATCCAGAATGTATGAGCTACTAGAAACAACGGATAAAGAGTTTCTTGATCTTGGTGATTTGGGGCCTAGATTACGCGAATTAAAAGAAAAGAAAGTTAAGATTAATAGAAAAATAGAATCGATGATTATTCTGTCGTCAAATGCTAAAAGCCCAAAACAAATTGATTTAAACGATATGAGAGATATCTTGTCAGATAGTTTACTTAAATCTGGTGATACTCAGAGAATAAGAGAATTTATAAAGCTATTTGTTGTTGATGTAAGAGTGAGTGATGTTTGTTTGAAGCTGGAATATAAGCCTAAGAACCTAGTTTCCGCGATACGGAAACCGGTGCTTAGTCAAGAAATTTGGCTCCCCGACCTGGACTTGCTGAGCACCAAAACATTAAGAGTTAACTTATGATACTGTACTGTGGATACTGTATAGTCTTATATTAAAGATAATAAGGTTAATAGCGCTATTATAAGTTTCATCCACCTGTTCATAAAAAATACAAATGGGGCCGGTTAGGTTGCAACTAGATATTAGTTGCATATTAGTTGCATATTAGTCTAAACTGGAATACATGGATCAATGTCCAAATCTGATAAAGCATTAATTCGTTTACAATCTTTACCAAAAGATTATCGTTGGAGTGAATTAGTGACTGTATTAACACGATTTGGATTTAATGAAATACAAGGTAATGGCTCACGAGTTAGATTTTTTGATGAAACAACTAAATTAGTTTGTTGTTTTCATAAGCCTCACCCCGGATCTATTATGAAATTATATGCTGTAAAAGAAGCTTTAAATTACCTAGTTGATAATGGATATATCGATAATGAGTGATAAAACACTTAAATATAAAGATTATTATGGCTCTATTGAGTGTGACCTTGAAGAAGGGATTATTCATGGGAAAGTATTACACGTACGTGACTTAGTTACTTATGAAGCAGATTCAATACCAAATTTAAAAAAAGAATTTGAATTTGCGGTTGATGATTATCTTGAGACATGTAAATCGTTAGGGAAAGAGCCTAACAAACCATATTCAGGTAGTTTTAACGTGAGGATAGGTCCTGAGTGGCATCGTAAGCTTGCTATTTATGCCGCTAATCAGGAAAAGAACTTAAACAAGGTTGTTTTAGAGGCTATTCGTGCAAAATTAAATCCAAAAGTCGATCATGTTCATATAAACCATGATCATAACCATAATATACATCATGAGCATGTGGTTAAGTTAGAAAGCTCAATGAGTAATACTAGTGAATTTAATTATGAATCTATACAAACGGAAACCATATGGAACGATATACAGCTGAACAGGTTCTCAGAGGAACAACATTAAACGAAATAATTATACCTAGTTTTTCACTAAAAGTTTCTAAAGTTCCAGAACGAGGAAAGGGTAAGGTATCAATAACGTCGAATACTGAATATCAAATTAATGATGAGCAGAATAAATTAATAGTTATTTTGACTCTATCTATAGTTGGTATTATTGATACTGATACTGATACTGATAGTGATGAAGACCCAGCTTTTCAACTTGGGTGTACTAGTACGGGTATTTATATGGTATCACCGGAAATAAATCTTAATCAGGTTTCGGATATAAATAGTTCAAGCCCATATTTTAATGATGTTGTTGCTAAAGAAATGTATCCTGTTATTAGGTCTAAGATGCAAGAGATGTTAGATCTTTCAGGTATGAGGGGTGTGCAGTTACCTTGGAGTATTCAGTTTTCCCCAGTGAAAAAGTAGTTAGTTTAGTTTGACCCTGTAAATAAATCTGTGTAACTGTTTGTTTTAAAGTTTAAACATAATCAGTTAAGCGCTCTTCAAATTCAATCATAAAACGATTGAGCGCAGATTTCCAATTTCGAATGGGCATGGTCCATTTTTTAGATGCTTCCTGTATAGCAAGATAGACCACTTTTTTTGCCGCATCATCGGTTGGAAAGAGTTTTCGTTTTTTAACCGATTTACGAATAACACTGTTCAGTGATTCAATCGCATTGGTTGTATAAATAGCTTTTCGAATATCTTCAGGATAGTTGAACAGCGTGTTTAAGTTATGCCAGTGCGCACGCCAGCTGCGACTGATTTGAGGATATTTATCATCCCACCTGGCTTCAAATTCCTTGAGTGAGTTTAAGGCTTGATCTTCGGTGACTGATTGATAAATCTCCTTTAAATCAGCAGTAACAGCCTTGTAATCTTTCCAGGGTACATAGCGCACAGAGTTGCGAACCATATGCACAATACAAAGCTGTATTTGTGATTGAGGATAGACTGACTGTATCGCATCAGGAAAACCTTTGAGTCCATCGACACAAGCAATGAGAATATCCTTAACGCCACGGTTTTGTAGCTCGGTCAAAACACCTAGCCAGAATTTAGCCCCTTCATTCTCTGAGAGCCACATGCCTAATAGCTCTTTGTGGCCTTCCATATTAACGCCTAAGGCCAGGTAAACCGCTTTGTTGATGACCTGCTTGTCCTGCCTGATTTTAAGCACAATACAGTCTAGGTAAACAATGGGGTAAACAGCATCTAATGGGCGTGCCTGCCATTCAACGACTTGTTCAATGACGGCATTGGTGACTTTGGAAATGAGTGTGGGCGACACTTCAGCGCCGTACATTTCATCAAAGGTACGGACGATCTCTCGGGTTGTCATGCCTTGTGCATAGAGAAACAGAATCTTATCGCTCATTGATGTAAAACGACGTTGATTTTTCTTTACCAACTCAGGCTCAAAATCACCATTTCGATCACGTGGCGTATTTAGCTCAAACTGGCCATCTTCTGTTTGTATGGTTTTACTGGAGAAACCATTACGGCTGTTATCCGTATTGGCTTTCTCATGTTTGGAATAACCGAGATGGTCATCGAGTTCAGCGTTTAAAGCCGCCTCAACGGTAATTTTAGTGAGCATCTGCCGAAACTCGTTCAGATCCCCCTCTGTTTTGATGTTCTTGGCCGCTTCTTGTGCAAAGGCCTGCAGTTCTTCTTTGTTCATAATCGTTTATCCTTCCCTGTTAGGGGTTAATGATAAACAATTACACAGAAAATGTTACAGTCTCTTTAGTTTTATTATAAGTTCTTGTGTTAATTTGATAATTTTTTATTAAGTCTAAGTTTTTTGTGGATCTTGCTTTTTCCTTGGTAATACATATTTTTTCTTTCTTATAGATTTGGCCAGTTTTTTTAATTTCTTTGAATCATTAGATAGACTCTTAATTACAGCCGTTAGTATTCTGTCAATTATAAATTCACTAATGCTTTTTCCGAGTACTCCTCTAAATGCCTGCGAAAGTATTTCGTAATCTAAATCTACTTTATTGATATTACTGGTGACTTTATATGAGGAAATGGTTCTTTATCGGGTGATTTTCTTTTTTTTCCATAAAAAGTGTCCTACATGGGCGAGCTGGACTCGAATCATTATGGAATATAAGTTATTGAATATAAAGGGATAAAATGGAAAGAAAAAAGAAGGAATTTATATCTAAAATAATACCGAAGCTAACTTCTTGATATGTATGAGTATATCTGTGATGCGAAAGAAATGGCTCCCCGAGCTGTACTTACTACGAACCGCTGTTATTGAGGGTAATTTGCTTAGCGCCTGATAGCCCCTCATTCTGTCGCTGTTTTTTTTCTATTATGCGAATATGGGAAAAGTACGCAAAGATCCGTTATTGCTCGTTAATTTTAAGTGCCATTCTTGTGGGAGTACTCAAGAGTGTGAGCCTGATCGGGTGGTTGATGCGCCTGAGCATGAGTATCATCCGTGGTTGTATTATGCTTATTGTGATGCCTGTGGCGCTGAGGCTGAGCAGATTTTTTGGGAGCGTAATATTCTCAAAGCGAATGCTAATGCTACGGGCCCGAAAACGCTGGAAGGGCTGGCCAGCTCTGCCAAAAACCTTGAAGGTCATCCGACCACAGAAGAATCGAAACGAACCCGCTTTAATGCCATGAAGCATGGGCTTAATGCTCGTGTGGCTACTTTCTTTCCTGCCAAGCCTGGTAATTACCCTGAATGTAAAGAATGTGAGCATGCTGCGCGTGAGGATTGCGTACCTCAGCGGGTCTGTCTGAAAAAGACTGAGATTTTCCTGCGGTACCATGCGGCGGTTGAGTCGGGTGATCCTGAGTTGATCAAGGGCTATATGGCCGACTCTCAGGCCAATATGATGGCGCTTATGCATCAAATGATGCTGCAGATGGTTGAGGATGGCGGGCCGCGTCAATTAACGCCAATGTGGCATGGTGATAAGGATGGTGGCGTTCATTTTGTGGAATACCCCGATCCTAAAACTGGAGAAAAAACACAGCTCTATGAGGCAAAGGAGCATGTTTTGCTTAAGCGTTATATGGAGTTTGTGGTTAAAAATTCAATGTCGCTTGAGGATATGGGGCTTACGGTTAAGTCTCGGGATGAGGCAGAAACGCTGAAAGGCTTTATAAATAATGAGTCAGATAAGCAGGAAACTCAGACGGAATATATGCTTGAGATGAAAAAGAAGCAGAATGAGTTGCTCGCTTTATTAAAGCCAGATGAAAAACCGGCACTTGATGGGACGGTTGAAAAAATTGGCTAGCCGGATTTCACAAACCAAGCGTATTGAAATGGCCAATGTGGCTGAGCGTGAGATTAATCGCTATGCCGATAATCACGCGCTTTGGCATAAGCATATTCATAACGTGGAGCTGGATGCGGTTCAGGTTTTGAAGATGGAAGAAATGGATGAGCACCCTAACACCATTGATTTCTCAACACGTCGGGGTGGTAAAACCGCTGTTAAAGAAATGTATTTGCTTGAGCACAATGCAAAAAATGCGGATCAGGAACTGGGTATTGTTGCGCCCAGGGAGGCGCAGTCTATTACTAACCTTAATTATCACCTCGATGCCATTCGGCGCTCTGAGATTCTTAACGCTTATATATCCCATAAATCCGGCCGCAGGCAGATGAGCGATACCCGCTATGAGTTTGCAAATAAGAGTAAAGCGCAGGCCTACGGCATTATGGCTCAGGTTGATGGTGGTGACATGACCGTGGCATCACTGGAAGAGGTGGACGATATGCCAAAGGATCGGCTGTATGGCCGGTTTTTATTAATGATGGGGTCAGCCCGGCGTCTAGGTGCCGCTAAAGACAGTAAGAACTCTGCACAAATTCGCACCACGGGCGTTTATAAAGGCGCGGACACCTTAACTCAAATGATGGATACCGGCACCTATTTTGCGCTGGGTTGCATGCGTGGCGCCCGAGCCATACAGGAAATTAAAAAACTGATTCGTGAAGGGTATTTGAGCGCAGACGCGGTTGATATTGAAAACTACAAATATCCGGTACCGATATTAAATTCTGTTAACGGCATTGCTTTGGGGTTCTTGAATGAGACTACTATCAAAGACATCGCTGCTGGCCTTAGCAGTGATGAGGTCGCAAGACAATTACTCTGTATTAACACCTCTTCAAAAAATCTCGTATGGGAAGTTTACATGCGATATGCCATGCAAATGTCCATTAAGGCCAGTATCGAAATTGTCGAGCCGGTACCAGGGCAGAAATATAAAAAGCGTGGTTTTTTGTCGATGGGGTATGACCACTCTGGTCATGGTGAAACGCCTGAGGCTTCAAAATCTGCGCTTGTTGTTAATGAAGAGATATCTGGCTTTTATTGTCGAATTTTTGCCAAGACCTGGCCGGCCGGTACCGATGAGAAAATTATTAAAAACGATATAAAAGCTTTCTGGAAGTTTTTCATGCCAAACACCGCTCACGGTGATGCTTATGGTATTGGATTGCTGACCACTCTGAATGATGAGCTCTATGCTGAAGGCCTGACGGATATCAATCGTAATACGGTTGGTGATGGTCAAAGTACTGCCAGCAACTGGAGCGGCTGGGCGTTTGCGCCTTTGCGCTTTGAGGGTGCCATTAAGCACTCAATGGCCCAGGCCGTGCAACAGAGCTATCACAATAAACGCGCTGTTATGCCTTACCTTGATGATTTTCAAGGTGAAGACCAGGCCGTTAATGACATGCGACTACTGGCCAAACAAACACTGAACATAAAGCCCGAGCAAGCAAAGGTTAGTTACAGCACGTACAAAATGATTAATAAAAAATTAGGTGATGATTTATTTGATGCTGACATGGCCGCTCAATGGGGTCACTTAACACAAGGCGCTGATATTGTTCCGGGCGTTATTATTACCAGTTCACATACTCAGGCTGAATTACTGGCTCGGCCCTTACCAAAACCCGTGCCGCACAGAGGATTAATAAATGCGTGATTTAACTCATATTCAACAACGCGCTATCAAGCTGGGTGTTATTGATAAGGTGCCTAGACCTGCGCTTGAACAGGCTCAGCGTGAGGCGGGTTTTGTGCCTGCCGGTAGTGAGCGAGGTTTGCGGAGTACGCCTGAGAATATGATGGTGTATGCCAACCGGTTTAACTGGGTTGACCCATCATTAAGACAGTCGATTTTAGATGTCCGCGTGATGGATAGAGACGATGGCCGCGTTAAAACCATGCACCGGAAAATGTCGCGCACCGCTGTTAAGGGTGGGCTGAAACTGGATGACGCGAGTAGTAATAAAAAGCTGGCTCGTTTATGGAAAAGCTATATAAAACGATTGAATTTACACAAGCATGAAAAGCTGGAGTCCGATGCGCGGGGTCTGGTGATGGAAGGCAATTTGTGCATGCAGTGGGTGGTGGACCTTGACAGCCGAACACTGCAGGCCGGCATACGCATGCCAACGGAAACGATTAACCCGGTGGTGCATCCTAATGGTCAATTTAAAAGCATTGAACAGGCTTATGATCAATTCGATTTAACCACCGGCCAAGTGATAGCTTCTTTTTCATTGTATCAAATGAGCGTGGGTCGTTTAACGCCGGATAATTATGATGACCGTGGCTCCATGGGGCGGCCTTATCTCGATGCGACTCGTAAAAAATTCAACCAGCTGATTATGACTGAGGATGCCATGGTATTGCGCCGGCATTCTCGTGCACCTCAGCGCATGAATCATTCACTGGAGGGAGCAACAAAACCAGAGCTTGATGAATATAAGGCTGGTGTTGAAGCGGATCAAATGAATGGTGCTACGACTGATTATTTTTCAAATAAGAAAAGCTCGGTGACACCATTGCAAGGTGATGCCAGCCTGGGTGAAGTGGCAGACGTTCTGTTGTTACTGGATGGTTTTTTTGCTGGTGGTCCTGGGCCAAAAGGCTTGTTTGGTTATAACGAAGGTTTGAACCGTGACATTCTGGAAGATTTAAAGAAAGATTATTTTGAAGAGATTGATGCGCTGCAGGATATTCAGGCAGGGGTTTATGATTTTGGTTTTCGGCTGGATTTATTACTTCAAGGCATTAACCCTGATAAATATGATTTTGAGGTTAAGTTTGCTGAGCGCAAAACCGACACAGCCAACCAACGTGCAGACCTCGGGCTTAAACATAAAGCGGCGGGCGTGGGTGACATTCAGGTTTGGAAAACGATGGGTCTGGATCCGGTTAAAGTTATGCAAAGCCGACAAGCACAAATTAATTCCAATGATCCTTACCCCTCTAATTTGGAAATGGACTTTGAGGAGGAGGGCGCCAACACGCCAAAGATTAGTGTGACACCCGGGAATCGAACGAAGGGTGAGAGTGCAACTGATATTACAACCAGGTCAACACAATAGCTCATGCCTGTACTCTTAGCCCACAACCCACGCACAGCCACTAACGCCACCATTCAGCGGGCGTCGGTAGCAGCGCGGGCGGCGATGAATCGATTTGATCGTGAAACACTGGCTCAGCTGCAGGCGATTTATCAGCAGGCAGGGCATGAAATTCAGGCGCAGATTAATGCCTTTGCTGGTGCTGATGGCTCTTTGCATTTGAATTCATTGAATGCGTTAAAAGGGCAGGTTGACCAGGTATTGACTAACCTGGATCAGGCCAGCATGAATTTGTTAAATGACGGTTTAGGTCAGGCGGCCGGTTTGGGGGTTAACCCGTTTGAGACTATTCTGGACAGTACGGCGATGACGCGTATTAGCACTGATGCCGTTAATTTTGTGCATAACTTTGTGGCGAGTGATGGCCTGCAGCTGAGTGACCGGATCTGGCGGGTGAACAACCACGCTAAACAGATTGTCGGTAACGCGATCGAATCGGCGATTATTCAGGGGCACGGCGCCAGCCAGGCGGTGAATAATTTACTGGCCAATGGTTTACCTGTGCCGGCTGATCTTCAAAGCAAGTTAAATGCGGCCAATGCGGTGGGTGTGGGTCGTGCCAGTGTGGCTGAGCTCATGACCGGTGCCGGATCGCCACGAGCCAATGCGCTGCGTTTGTTCCGGACAGAGATGAACCGGGCACACGGTGAGGCCTACATGATGGGCGGGCAGGATCATGAAGACTTTGGTGGCTGGAAATTTTTACTCAGCCCGCGTCACCCTGAGGCAGATGAGTGTGATATGCATGCTCGGGTTAATCGCTACGGTTTGGGTGACGGGGTTTACCCGACACGTAAGGCCTGCCCGTGGCCAGCGCACCCTAATACCTTAAGTTATGTTGAGATCGTTTTTAAAGATGAAATTACTGCAGATGATAAAGCTGGAAAAGAAAACCGGATTGACTGGCTGAATGGACAAATCAGCCGTATTCAGCACGGGGTATTAAACAGCCGTGGCAAACAGGGCATGCTGCAGGCTGGGCTGTTAAAAGAAAACCAGATCTTGACGCCATGGGAAGTGTTGAAAAACAAATTGATTAAGCAGGGGATTGATCCGGCCACTATGATAGTGCGCCCGACGGGTATCAGTGAGTCTGGTTTTGATGTGAGCGAGGTGCGGGATGCCGCTTATAAACATGTTTTGCTGCGCGGTATTCGCAAAGGCAACAGCATCGAATATATGTCGGTTTATGACATGAACACCGGTGTGCAGAAATTTGATTTCACCTCATTACAGAAAAGCAAGGTCAGCGGGTTTAGTAACGATCATTACCGTTTATTTAGAGACCCGGCCAATCGACTTGAAATCGTTCACAATCACCCGTCTTCATCATCGCTATCGCCTGCTGATGTGCAATTTACAGCATCGTTACCAGGCGTTAGGTATATCACTGCGATCGGTCACAATGGTGCTATTTACAGAGCAAGCATCATCAATGGTGTTAGTCGCAAAAAGCTGATTGCCGCAAATGCAAGAATAGAGAGTATTATTGTGCCGAGCCTGCGAGAATTTGTGCGAAACGGAAAATTGTCACCGATTAATGCGGGGCGATTAGACAGCCAGATTACTAATCTGGTTTTAGATCGCTTGAATCTTATCGAATATAGCACCACTAATTTAAGTGATGAACTGCTCGAATCGATTAATATTTTTACTGATGATTTCAACGGGTATCTTGATAACCTGGTTAACATAGTTAGCAGAGGTATTTAAAAATGGAAG
>Ga0224506_10001594_pt1 | contig 16091 bp, 18 predicted proteins | sample SF_Jan12_sed_USG_2_FD_169108 | JGI IMG/M metagenome (GOLD analysis project Ga0224506, IMG submission 169108) | Sediment microbial communities from San Francisco Bay, California, United States - SF_Jan12_sed_USGS_8_1 | ecosystem: Environmental > Aquatic > Marine > Sediment | place: USA... | reverse complement strand
AATAGTGAGATGTCACCGGCTGAACGGGTCGTCCATGTCTTGATGACCTGCGGGATAAAGGCAATCGTCGTGAATATGCCTGCGACGGTACCAATCATGTCAATGAGATTCATAAAAAGTAAACCGGAATCAGAAGTTAGCTTTCTCTAATTATTAAGCCAGGCCTTCAAAAGTAAAAGGGGCGGTGACAAATCACAATTATTCTCATTTGGTACAGGCACTTTTACTTCTCATGCCATTATCTGTCTGAGTCTATTCTGTTATTATAGTAGGTCTATATCGGGGGACTTACCACTCATATGTACAGCCTAATTGATGATGAAATTCAGGAACTGAAGGAACGACTTTTTCAGTTACAACTGGAGCATAGAGACATGGATGAGCTGATAAAGAGGCTATATGAAGAGTCCTTTGTGGATCAATTACAGGTCTCTAGACTGAAGCGCCGTAAGTTGCAAATCAAGGATGCCATTACTCGTCTGGAAAGCCGGCTGATTCCAGATTTGAACGCTTAGTTTAATTTTCTGACGTCAGGTCATCGGAAAACCGGGGACAGCCTCCCCAGTTTTCCTTAATATTAAGCTAACCACTCAACAAGATAGTAAATAAACTGCCCTTCAGATGACTTTGATGGTCCGATAACACGTGCTGCATGCAATCGTTCGGAATCTTTCGCATTTTGTATTGCTATCTCTGCATTTTCCACGACTTCGACACAGCCTGCAGGAAAACGTTTGCGCGTTGGCCTTGGCGTTTGGATAACGGCAAAACGTTCCTGTGAGACATCGGATTCGGGGTCAACCGGTACAAAACCGCGCATATTAAAGACCTGGACTATAATGGGTAACAGGCTACATTTTATCACAATGATGAAGTCAGGCAGAGCGATACCGGGATGAATAACTGGAACACGACAGAAAATTATGGGCGTATTGCCCGCTGGTTGCACTGGGGAACGGCCCTGTTGTTTTTGCTGGCCTATTGTGCCGTTTATTATCGGCACTGGTTTACCGAGAAAAAAACTCCGGAGAATCTTATTGCACTGGATCTGCATTTATCCGCCGGTATTAGTGTTGGCGTGATCGTTATCTTGCGGATTATCTGGCGAGTGATGAATGAACAGCCCGCCCTTGAAGCTGGGCCGCGTTGGCAACATGTATCAGCACATCTTGCACATTATGTGTTGTATGCGATTATGATTCTCATGCCATTGACGGGGTATCTGGGTACTGGTAAAGCCACTGATTTTTTCTTCATGTTCGAAATCCCCAAGTTTGAAGACACCTGGCTGTTTGATGTGTTTGTTCGAGAATATCTTGGTTTAACGTTCAAAGAGTTTGAAGCGCCGATTGATTTCTTTCATAAAAAAATCATGGGGGCATGGCTGGTATGGTTACTAATCCTCGGTCATGCTGGCGCTGCGCTCTATCATCACTATAAATTAAAAGACCGCACTTTACTGAGAATGCTTAAAGGTGATAATGATGTAAAAGGAGAAGGAGAGTAAAGCTGGAGCAGTGTATATGTTACCTAATATTATAATTTACTGTTTTCTGACCTCATTGATTTCTGTGATGCTTTGGTTAGCCATCATGTTCCTAAAGTTAGATTGATTCCAATTCTATAATTATTGACACCTTATATAATTTAAAGTTAAATCAATGTGGTTATTGTCATAGACTATTTGTCTAAGGGTATTGGATATCATTATGAAATCAGCGCTTTCAAACCTAATATTTTTACTTCTTATGCTAGTCACGATGCCAACAGCATTTAGTGCATCGGTATCCAAACCCGATAACAGTAGTGTTGTTACTTCTCTTGCGGACAAAACTTGTATTAATATGCCCATTGAAGAGGAAATAGAGGGTTCTGCTCTAGCCTGTCCCGGTATCAATGGTTATAAATTAAATCTTTATGACGAAAATATGCGGCAAACAATCAATGTTATTTCTCCGACAGGACAGGAGTATCCACTAAAACTTTGGCATGTGATTACACGTCACTTTTCAAGCATTGATAAAACGGTTGAATGGCGAGTTACTCGCCTTAACGATTCATCACAACCAGTTGCCGTTATCATTCGTATGAATGCTCAAATCCAAAAAGACATTAATGTCCCGCCAGAAAAGAAATCCTGGCTGGCAGTTGTAAAACTTGGTCAAAAGGAGATCTGCGTGACGGCAAAGATACCTGTCTCATCAGTGGCAATTAATAAGGCGCGCACAGAGGCGGATAATTCAAAAAGCAAACCATGCCTGGGTGAAACAGACTATTAGTCAATTGAAGTAAGAAAGGAGTAGGATGTGGCTATTAATTGGAATAAAGAACAACCCGCACCAAAAGCAATCTGGTCTATCGTGAAACGAAATTTTCCACGTGCGCGCTTTCTTGGGATATATGTAAAACGCAACATTGCGGGCACCACAAAACCATCTTCGCATGGCGAAGGGAGAGCCCTTGACATTGGTCTTTTGGTTAAATGGCCCTGGGAAAAAGAGATAGGTGATGGGCTGTTTAAAATATTTATTGATAATGCTAAGGAACTGGGTTTGGACTACGCAATATGGAATAGGCAAATCTGGAGCACAAGCAAGGGTGGTCCCAGACGTTACTCAGGCCAAAGTCCTCATACAGATCATATCCATCTGACATTTTCCAAATCGGGAAGCCAAAAAAACAAATTCCCCAAAACAGAATTAGCCATATCTGTATTTTCCAGTGGATTATCTGACCTTGCCGGGCATAGAAAGAAGGTTGGATAATGTAAATGAGAAGTTATGTAATCAAGGATAAAGAACATTTGATTTAAAACACTTTTCTCTTTATTTAACAGAAGGTGTTCCCGCGACTACGAAAAAACGCAGTGTTTGTTGGAAGATGTGTTGCATGAAAATTATAGTGATGCTTGCTGTGAATTTTGTCGTATTCAATCTGAGTGGGTGTTCTGCTCTGGAAGGTCTGGGCGATTTATGCTTGCATGACAATGCCTATATGCAATCAGAATGTCTAAAACGGGTTAGTCAAGAGCGTACTGAGCGAGAAGCACGTCGTAAACAAGAAGAAGAGTATGAGGCTATGCACAAGGAAAATGAGGAGATGGATGCACAGTTAAGACGAAGAATGGAAGAATACTACAGGAAGCAAGCAGAAGGAAAAAAATAAAAGTGATTGTTTAATAGATAAAAGAGGACAGTAAAACGAGGTTGGCGTGTATTTTTATAATATTAGTATTACTTGTTTTCTCATGCTATTTGTCGTGGATCAAAATAACACGTGACTCTTATATTATTGAATACCACGATCCAAAGTTCATTCATGATTAATACTGGCTATACTCAGTATAATTTTTGTCGATAAATAAAGGAGATTCACCATGCTAACTCGAATACTTATCCTCTGCCTTGTGTTCTTTCCTGGCAGGCTGCTCGCTCTGCAAATAGAAGGGGTCGAACTGCCTTCCCAGGTGACCTTGCTCGATCCGAACGATCAAATTAGTCTCAACGGTGCTGGCGTTCGTACCAAGTTTGTTTTTAATATCTATGTCGGTGCACTCTACTTAAAGAAAAAATCGGACAAGGTTGATGCGATTCTGAAAATGCCGGGCCAAAAGCGCATCGCCATGCATTTTTTATATGAAGAGGTAGCAAAAGAAAAACTGGTCGATGGCTGGATTGATGGTTTTAAAAACAATAACAATGCCGAGACCTTTAAGGCCTTGCAAGAACGACTCAATCAATTTAACAAGCTGTTTGTCACCATGAAAAAAGGTGATGTCATCTATCTTGATTACTTGCCCGGCATAGGTACCGAAGTACGCTTCAATGATGATCTTAAAGGCATGATACCAGGGGAAGACTTTTTTCAAGCCCTGCTCAAGGTCTGGTTGGGTGAAAACCCGGCAGACGACAGCCTGAAGCGAGGTATGCTCGGTTTGGATGGAGAGTAGGCTCAATACATATTGTCTCTGATTATTTTCGCTCTAATTTAAGAATTATTGACCTTTGTTAAGGTAAATGACGCGGTTTTGTTCTAAAAACTAATTAGATGATGCTTAATAGAGACCATTTTCTGACTGGTTTGCTTAAGCTATCGAAATAACTGCCGAGATTGTGGTCATGACAAAAAAGAGTAAAAACAAAACATTGCTTGCCTCGTTGCAAAATCTTTATAGCAAAATTGCTATGGTTTTTCTGCAAATTCGAATAGCTTCTTATCATAAGGTTGTTGAAACTAATCAGAGCTTTGACATCACCGATGTGCTCGATAAACAGGTTGATGATTTAGCAGCCAGAGCGGTTAAAGTGGAAAATCATTCCAGGACCGTGCTGGATAATGAACATCAGCGGGATAGCTCTCAACACAATAGCGAAGAGATAAAGATCGAGTCTGAAGAAAAACCAGTCAGCACAGAAAGTGAATTTGCCAAACATTTAAAACATAGGAATACTTCTTCAGTTAACCAGCCTTATCTGGGCGAAAAGCTAACAGCCAGTACCTGGGAACATATTCATTCGGCTGTACGCTATGCCCGGCAGGGGGATGCGGATACGGCCAAACTGCATACAGAAATCGCCGGACAGGCCCTGGAAGAAGCGGGACATTATCTGAATGATAAAGAATATTCAGAGCTGGTTTTACAGATAGAGCACTATTTTATGGATTCACAAAAAAGTTAATAAAAGAATACAAGGGAGTAGACTCGATTGTTAGAGAAACAACAGAGTGAAAAGGATCGGCGATATTTGTATAGTTATTCTATTATTTCAGTTAGCGCATCAAAAGAATCCCGGAAAGGATAATTAAATGTTAGGTGAAAATCACAGTCTTCATCATGAATTTCCGGAGCATCACGATCTGATCGATATGCTTATGAAGGAAGATATGCATTTTATGAAGATCGCCGATGAATATAATGCAATCGACAAGGAGATTCGTGCCCTGGAACAGAATAATTCACCTGTCGATGATAGCTCTCTCACCGAGATGAAGAAAAGGCGTAGCCACCTGAAAGATGCTGCCTATCAGATACTTGTTAAGTAAACTTTGATCAATGGGGGCAGAACAGTTGATTTTTGTGCACACTTGATTGATATTCTTGTTTCTCTTGGAACTTACAGGCACGGACATGCTATTTAAAACTCATCCGGAAAAATTCTGGAACCTGATTGCGTCGAAATATGCGGCTTCGCCTATTGCGGATAGAAGCGCCTATGAAACAAAAATACAGAAAATTAAGTCTTACCTGAACAAAGAAAACAATGTGCTGGATATCGGCTGTGCAACTGGCACGCAATGCGGTGATATTGCGGATGAGATTAATCAGATCACGGGCATTGATATCTCCAGCAAGTTGCTGGCCATTGCCAAACAGCGCATGGCCGAACGCAAACTGAATAATGTCGAATTTATACAGGCAACGGTGTTTGATGAACGTTTTCAGCCGGGCAGTTTTGATGTGGTCATGGCTTTTTATGTGTTACATTTTTTTGAGGACATCGATGCTGTTTTTAAGCGCATCCATCAACTACTCAAACCCGGTGGTGTGTTTATTTCTGAAACCGCCTGCCTGGGTGAAAATAATATCGTCATGAAAAAGGTATTACGTTTCGCAGGACAGCTCGGATTTTTGCCGCTCATCAACCTGCTTACCACCGAGCAGCTGGAACAGGCACTAGATAAAGCAGGTTTTACTCTCCTCGATAAAACCAGGTTTAGCCACCAGCCAGATACCGGCTATACCTTGATAGTGAGGAAGTCAAAGTAGAATAAAGGTGAGGAGTGGGCTTCTTAAATATAACGAGTAAAACAGCGTGACAGAATTATTTTGGGTTTGACTTGTTTCTTCTATTTTGGACTCCACTGTACGACACCATAGCTAACCCATTTTGTTCAAAACAAAACAACCATCAAGCATTTTTTAGTCCTGATTTACGGTATAAAAAATTCTGTGCTTTCTTGATCCCCGTCATTTTATTTTCTCTCCCTGAGTGTTATCTAATTCTATAGTAAGTGATTCAAGCGAAGTGAGGGAAAGCAAATTCCTTCCATATATCAATATTACTTAATTAATTACTATCTGAGCTCGGTTATGCACCTGTATATGAAGACTCTGCTACTTTTAGTCGTTTTACTCATCACTAGTTGTAGTAGTGGTAATGGCAACAATGAACAGGGGAACGATCAGTTACTGAATACGCGTTGTGATCGTAGTAATCTGACTCTTGAATTTCCATTTAATTATACTCTGAATGATGACTCGATTCTTATCCATACTGATGGCGGCGATATAGCGACCACGACTATTCCCTGGGGAGCTCATGTACAGCCTTATACCGGTCACCCTGAAGGCAATGCCAAATCTGGCTGGGTGGGACTGTTTGCCACTGATTATGCACAACTCACTGAACTGGAAAACAGTGGCGTCATCCCGGGGGTTTGTGAGCAGGGTGATGTGTGTGGTTTACCTCTGTCGTCGATAACTTCGCGTATTGTTAACTATGTCATGAGCTGGGATGGGTTCAAGGTAACAGAAGTCAGGCTGGGGCAGATTGTTCCCATTGATACGGTATTTGGTAATCAGGACTGGCTGGTTAATGGCGAAGTGTGTGGCTATCGATATCGATTTGGGCACACGCAAAAAATATCAAAGACATTAAGGGACAAAATGGTCGCTGCTGGTTATACCGATCCCTATTCGCTTACCACCGCATCGGATAACTTGATCACAGGCGACCCCATCATACTCAATAAAGGTGATGAGGTTGCTGAACCACGGATACAAATGCTAGAGGTTCCAGGACATCCCGGTTATTTCAAAGGTGTGAATGCAGTGGAGGCAGTCCCCTGGCTACAGGCCGAGTTTGATATTAATGATAGCTATCTTTCTGAAGATGAAGGCTGGTCGGTGCATCCTATTTTTCGCCTGTTCCCGCAGGCTATACAGGATCAGCTCTATAACATCATGGCGTATGAATATCTCAAGCCGGACTCTTTTCATTTTAAGCAGTCGTGGGTACAACCCTGGCTGGCCAATGCTGAATTTGTCCTCTACACAGAACTTAATATGCATTTTGATGACTATAGTTCCATCTATTCCGCCTTAGGGGGTTGGTGGGAACGTTCCGATCAGCCTTGTACCCCCTATGACAATGTAAAATGTGATCAAATGTTTTCTATTTTCAAGATACATAAAGATACGATCGCGTATGATGATTCGCTCTACTATAGCCCCGATATTAATTATCTGGTGGCGTTAAGTGGGACCCCCGTGTTATCGGGCACTATGTTTGGTGAGGTATTATCTCCTTTAGATCCTGATCCAATAAGTGGTGTATTAACAGTACGCTGGCGTCGGTTTTTAAATTTTTACTATCAGGGGATTGCCTATCGTCTGGATAGTGCAAAGAAACAACTTAAAATTCGCTGGAGTGATGAGGTCACCGATATCCTGGATGTAGTTTTGCCATCCGTTCCGAACGACAGTGACTCCTGTGATGGGGTAAGCATTACCTGTCAAAGCCATGTTGGATATCATGGCGGTACGGGTGGGCCTTAGTAAGACAAATAGAACCCCGGAAATTCCCGGGGCATGTTCAAATCTAAATGGTTGAGTAAATATCAGTTTTTATTCGACCCACATACGGAAATCGACCATCTGATCAACAGCTTCATCTGGTAGGTCATCCGTGTTAGAAATGTAGTTGATTGCTTCTCGTTGTGGACAGTACGTGGCATTCGTAATAGTACTATCGATACTAACAATTGCTGTACCACTGGCGCAGGCTAGTTCTACAACCAGATTTTGTGCGCTGTCATAAACAAAGGGTGTGGTTAACGGTATTTCGAACCAGTCGCCAGCCAAACTTGCAGGGATATTGATGTTGCCACTTAGGACCATGGTACGGTCTACCATATTTCCTGAAAATGAAGTGTCACCAAGTACACTACCGGTGGCATGACCCAGCATAATGCGGCAGTCATTATAACTTTCCGTTGCGCTCACTTTTTGATCCAGTCGATATGCAATTTTGTTTATGACACCCCCTGTTCCCAGTTCAGACGCATGAAACAGGTGTTGCACAGTATTTGCTGAGGTATGGAATGGCCGGTCTTCTGAAATAGCACCGTCAGTAATGATATCAATACTACTTCCTGCGAAGCGTAGTTTCAAACCATAAGCTAAGTTATCAGCTGCAAGTGCTGTAGCACTACCCGCAACTCCAACAGCACGTCGTAACTTTGTATCATATCTCCACTTCAAGTAAGTTAGACCACTTGCACTGGTGACTTCTATTTCTATTAATAGATTATCAGTGCCATTGTATTCAAACTTACCATCCGGCATGGGAATCCAGATATAGGTATCGTCTGGAAGACCTCCGGGGGCCTGGTACGAGATATTATTGGCCATGGTGACCGGCGGGGTAGAGAAATTGTTGTCAAAATCTGCGGTTAAATCAGAAAGTGTGGTATGGCCCAGCCTGACATTTAACGTGTAATTGGCTTTGGAAGTAGGTGAACCGGCGCCTAAGCCAACAGGGAAACCTATGCCTGTGATTATACCCTTTCCATTGATTTCATCTGGATAGTAAAGAAGCTGTACTTTTCCATTAGAGCTGGCAAAAGGTGCGCCGTTTATATCAGGTACTTCATCGATAACAACTTCATCCCCTCCACGGAATCGAAACTGCGTATGTGGCAGATAATTTGCGAGAAAACCTGTTACGGCATCAGAATAATTAAACAGTTTTTGATTATTACCTAACCCAACATTTTCGTGATAGATGTTGACGTTTGCAGTACACGCGCCATCGCTTTTCATTTCTACCACCAGACTATCGACGCCGTTATAATAGAAGGGCCGGTCAAGTTTGATTTCAAAAAGCTCTCCAGTAGCGCCTGCCGGGATACTTATCGTTGTATTGTCAAGTACAGTCTGTGCTGCTCCCTTATAGCTTTGAATGTTGTATGAAAAGTTAGCTTCCAGAGTTGATAGAGGTGAATATCCCATTCTGATGATGGTATTGGCACATGTGACATCGCTTGTCATTTCCTCTGAACGGATAAATGACAGAGCGTCAATATAGCCAGAACCAGCAACCTGAGTTGCGGTATACAGAAATTGATACTTGAAATAAGGTGCGACGTTGAAGAAAGGTTCAAAAATACTCACGCTATCGATGTTGTCAGCAATTGTACGGCTGAAGCGTGTAAGCGTATAAGTTTCTGCCTGTATACCTTCCTGGTTGCGGCTATTGTCCACTGAATAAAATTTCAGTGTTGTATCGTCAGAAACAGCAATGGGACTGGTGTATGTTGCTGATGATGGTGAGGGGTCGCTTCCATCCGTGGTGTAGTACGTCGCAGCACATCCCGAACCACCAGCATCTGAACAGGAAAGAACAACGCTTAAATTACCGCCAAAATAGCCGGTCCTGCGCGATGCACTGGTTATTGGCGCATTAGTGTCTGTAATACCACCACCATCATCGCCAGCACTTCCACCACCACCACCACCGCAGGCAGCGAGCATAAATACGATTACACTGAAAGAGATATTCTTACAGGAGCTGCATTCCATATCACACCTCCCCATGGTTACATAAATGCCGGGTCTATATTTTCATGAGTGGTAATTAACACTATCAATTAACTTATAAAGTTAAAATGATCGGGATCATTAAAATACGAATGAAAAAGAGAAAAGCCGGATTAAATCAGGACTAGAGAAGAGATTATTGTGCGCGCTTTAGAACCCTTGCGAGCTTGCATATAAGTACTTCCTGAACGTATTTAGCCTGTTCAAGATTTAATATCTTTGCGTGTTTATAATTTTAAAAAAATGCTAGCCAGTTCCTTTTCTCATCCCTTTTTAGCTGATAACTAGTAATAAAAATATTCGTTAAGAAAATTGTTTCTTGTCAAACAGGTATGGGGAGATCGAATTAATGAAAATCAAGTCAGGAATTGTCGCTGCGCTATTCGTTTTAGCGACAGCATGTGGTGGTGGTGACGGGGGAACGACTGGGAATACAGAGAATCAGCAAAACCAGGAGAATCAGGAAAATAGTAATCCTACAAGCTTAACATTAAATCCGATTGGAAACCGAATAGTAATGGTAGGCACAAATATCAATTTTACATTGTCGGCGTCAAATCCAAATGGTGGAAGCCTTTCTTATACGGCATCTGTGGTAGATGGGAGCGCAGATCCTTTTAATGCAGCAAGTGGTAATAATGCAACATTTAATTTGTCAGAAAATGCTACATTTAACTGGACGCCGATGGCTGTTGATGTTGATTCCTATGAATTGCAGTTTACGGTACAAAATACGAGTGATGAAACAGATAGTGATACTATTACAATATCCGTTCGCACCCAATTTGAAATTGGAGAGGCTAACTTTAATGATAGATGTCGTAGCTGCCATAGAGTCGGTGGTACAGGGCATCTTCTACAATGCGAACAATCAACAGTTTATTATCCAGCAATTAATAGTGGTTCAATGGCGACACATGCATCGGGTTGGACTAATGAGGTAAAGGATGCTGTTTTTTTCTATTTGCAGAATGTTGAACCTTGCTAACTATAGTAGCTTAAAATGATAACCACTAACCCGATGTGTACCTCCGTGCCTATCGGGTTTTTTTAAATAGCTCAAGACCAAACACGTGCTAACCACAAATCTCATGTGGCTAAATTTTGAGCAATTTATACCTGGGTATCAGCTAAGATAGAAAGTGTCTCTGCAGGGCCGCTTGTTTCTATTATTCGGGGTAAATATACTCCCAATCTTCGATTGTGATTTAAGCACTTGCAGCGCGGTTCTGGTGTTCTAAAATCATGTGACTTCCTGCTCAATTGTTAAGTAGTTTTTTCTCAGCCCCCGATAGATGGTTAATTTATGCGAAATATAATGATTCAAATCATTGCCGTTTTTTTGCTGCTCAATCTGTCGGTGGAAGTCTTTGCTGTGACACCAAATGAAAAGTTAGGGTTGAGCAAGAATGAACTCGAATGGTTAAAAACTAACCCTGTTATAAAATTTACAGGCGATCCAAACTGGCTTCCGTATGAGGCCTTTGATGAACATGGGCAATATATTGGTATTGTCTCGGAACATCTCAAACTTATTGCAGTTATGACCGGTTTGAAGTTTGAATTGGTTCCCACTCAAACATGGACTGAGTCGACAGAGCTGGCAAAACAGGGATTGGTAGATGTTCTATCTGAGACCGATGACTCAGACCTGAAGTCCCATCTGAACTTTACCAAACCCTACATCTAAGCGCAACAGATCAGGGGTTTATTGGTGATGTTGTTTCCTGGTGTAATAAAACAGGTGTCAAACTATTAGAACAGGAAAATCGTGATGCGAAATTTTATGTTACGGTGAAAAAATCCTGATCTGTTAATGTATTAAGGGTACATAGTTCTGCCAAGTATTATTGGCTTTGCTTGGCTACCCGATTTTTGGAGGGTAAATGTGTGACTTTGATAAAGTGGACTTAGATTCTAATCTGATCAATGACTGCTCGCCTTCAACTGACGGGCTTGATCTGGACTGGGAGGGGGTGTTAATTAATATGCCCGCTATAGTTGATAATGTTGTTGTTGGCAATGATGGGGTTCTGTCATCTAAAACTAGAATCCCCCTCTGTATTACAATTCAGTTTAAACTGAAAAAAATGCTCCACTATGACTATCCGCGTGAAGGTATATCAGTGTTTATGGAGGACAGAGAAACGGGCAAGACCTATACTAATAATCTTGCTTATCAGGGAACCAGAGCTAGAAATCCAAAGGCCTCATTTTCAGAAGAAGAACAGGAAACAAGCATTTTAACTAAATTCTATAGCGTTAATTTGACGCATTATCTAAAGATCCCTAATTCAAAAACTATTTATAACATCTATGCAACATTTGAAGAATGCAAATCTAACTTATTGGTGCTGAGGATAGAATAGCGCGTCTATAATCATATAAAAAGAAAGAGAGCGAAGTGATGTTGTATGAATTGTGTATCACTTCTATCCCTTTTCGGGGCGCCACCAAAAAAGGCTGAGATATGTTTATATCCCAGCCTTATTAATTTTAAAACAACTTCACTATCTTTATAACGGATAATTTAGTCGTCATCGTGCTCATCACCGTCATCACTTTTAATGCGGCTCAGCAATTCACTGCGTGTAACTAGCTCTCTAACCGCATGAGCATGTTGCTGACGTTTATGTGACCAGTGAAGCAAATCATGCGCACCGATAGTGGCCGGTGTCTTTTTAACATCCCAGGTGACCTGTAGTACTGAGCAATGATCATTATTATGTGAAGAGCCAGTAGTTGAGCCTGTATAGACAACTCGTTGGTCATCGTGATCCATTGGCTGTTCTAGATCCTCAACATCACCATGATCTTCTACTACTTTAAATACCTGTGCAACAACGCGAAGCTGTGGATTGGCGCAGACACCCGTAGCACAGTTGCCCAGGCCATTATTTGGATCGAGGTCTTCGTAATTCACGTTACAGCTGGTGTGTACGAAGTGAACTTCGATAGTGTCGCCGACCATAACACCAATCGGATGATCGCCACCAATGTCATTTGCAGCACGCACATCAGGGTCTGTGGAGGCAGGTTCTACTACAGCCCAGCCTGAGTGATCATCATGAGTGTCAACAAAGGTTGAATATGCAGCAGACTTATGTTCAGCATTCCAGTGATAGTGAATATCGCAAAGATTCATTTTGCTGGTTTTAAATGCAGTTCTGAATTTTGTCGTGTTGGTTCCCCATTTTGAGTCGATGTCCCTGGGTGCCTGAGGGCCTGCGGTAACCACACCGGCAGGAGTCTTACCACATTGATTCCATTTGTCTGGATGCGTTGTGGTTAGTCCACCATCATTGGTTTCATAAAGATTAGCACCCGCTGCATTGACGCTTCCAGAGAGGCTTAAGCTAAGGAATAGCGCACTCCCAATAATTATATTTTTTTTCATTATTATCTCCATTTGAATTATTTTTATTTACAGGCAATAAAAACCCTACCCGTTGGCAGAAAATACTGGCTTTAATCATGTGAGTCAAATGCAGGAGGGGTATTTAAATTTTATAAAATTATAAAATATTAAAAGAATAAGATATGGTTAATAATTAATCAGTTTAAAACTATATACTGGATTGAGTGATTAATTATTAACCAATTAAATAAAGTTCTTGGTAAAGCATAGTTATTTCATGCAGATTTCAGTGAGGACTTGTTAACCACTTTTGCGCTGCATCGATATCGCTATCCAGTGTGCCTAAAAATGCCTCAAGCTGTTGTTTTTCCTGTTTCGTCAAATCTATTGGAAATGGGATCAGATCGCTTGTTCCTACGAGTGTTTTGGGTGGATCTACATAGTGGTCGATCACTTCTTTTAAAGTTTTATATTGGCCAGCGTGCATGTAAGGCGCAGTTTTTGTGATATTGCGTAAGCTGGGCGTTCTGAACAGACCGATGGTGTGTTCTCTTTTACGGATAATGTATTTTATCTCATCGCAATTCTTTTCTGGGTCATCGTTATACTGGCTACGACAATTAAACTTACTGCGTAATAATTTATTCACACCCTTGTAACGACCCCAGTCATATTTTTTGGCATTAAGCTGTGGTGTTGCAATATTATGAAATGAAAAATCACTAAACATCGGCCCGTTATGACAAATATTACATTTACCTTTGTTTAAAAATAGTTTTAAGCCGGCACGTTCCTGTTTGTTGAGTATTTCAGCGGCCTTTGCTTCATTCTTTTCAAGAGCCTGAGCAAAGTGATCAAAACGAGCTGGCGAGGGATTTAGTTTTAACTCGTAGGCGGCGATAGCCTTGGCAAGATTGACAAATATTCCAGTTATTATTTCCTGATCTGATTTTTTCATGTTTTGCCATGCATAACTGGCAGCGCGATCTTTTACTGGGCCAGCCTGTTCTGGGAATCGAGCTTTGTTTAATAAATCAGGCATAGCGCCAAAGCTTGCTTCATAGAGCTGATGTAATTTTTTGTCTTTATAGACAACATGGACGACATGAGAGCGATTAGTGCCATGTTCATGTTCGTTTTCCAATGGCTGCATGGCCTGTGACCATAAGCTATCTGTGCGGCCATCTAGAAACAGCCAGTTACTATGGTTAATACCGACCACGGTTGGCGCATTTCTATTTACTGAGTTAATGCCTTTTGCCGTTTTACGTCCATCGGTGAAATATTTTTCTGGTAAATGACAGCTTGCACAGGCAACTTTGCCATTAATGCTTAAACGTGTATCAAAAAATAGATGGTGTCCGAGTTCGGCTGCCTTTGCATCTTTAGCCACTCGGTTTACTTTCAGCTCAGGTGACTCGCCAAGTGCATGTATGCTAAGACGACTTATTGAGGCCCGTTCAGCCTCATTCCAGGCAACGGCATCATTTGCCTGAGTAAATACAATACCAGTGCAAAGGAATATAACTATTCCTGAAAAAGTTGTTAGTACTCTCTTACGCATAATTCTTAGGTCCATTAAGTACGGCATTAGTGAAGAGTTATTTTGAATATTGCCCGTTCTCGTTGCCGGTTGACATTCATCGTAAAGCGCATTTCCCAAAAACCGGGCATGGTGAATTTAATGCCTTCTACGAGGTATTCACCGTTACCTAGGTACTTTTTAATGACAGGCTTTGTCGGAAAGCCATGTCGATGCGCGGGCATGCCACCATTTACAAATAGTTTGGCCTGTGAAACTGGCTCGCCACTTTTATCCTCAATTTTTAATATCCAGGAGTGAATTCGTTTTAATGGGATCGGTACTGATTTGCTATAGAGTGTAAAACGATAATTACCACTTTCGGAAAGTATAGCTACGGCATGTTCTTTACCCGCATATTCCAGTTTCGAATTCTTTGATTCTGTATTATTTGCTGATGCCAGCATTGGCATTCCAGCGCAAAGAATGAGACTAAGTAAGCAAAATAGACTAATTCTTATATAGGGTGTCTTTCTGATATCCATTTATATGACCAACTATTTAATACCATTAAATAATTGCGTGATTATACTTGATGTTGGTATAAGCCCGCTAGAGGAATTTACGAATAAAAAAACCCGCTCTAGAAAGAGCGGGTTTTGATGAATCCCAAAATAATTGGGAATTTTTTACTTCAATTTTAGAACTTACCTTCATCCGCCGGGGCGTCAGCAGTTCCTTTGATGAAGCTGCCTGGCAGGCTGGTATGAATACCTAGACCCGCTTCTGCACCACGCATAGGCTGGATACATGGGAATCCAAACTCGATAGTACAATCAGTCAGATCATTACCTGGAGTTCCATCAGCCTTGATCAGGTTTGCTCGAGGGTAATCAAAGTTATTACCTTCGAATGTTCCGTTCAGGCCTGCAACTGTACGTAACTCAGCGCCTTTGGCACCACCAACCCAGTCATACACTTTAATGCTAGTTGCACTGATGTAACGACCCATGGCTTCTGTTGCATCCAGTACTGAAAGAGCACCACCGATATGGGCATCGTACTCAAGACCGTCAACCATTACGTAATCACCAGTAGCAGTTTCTTTGGCAAGAATCTGGATTTTGCCTTTTTCAGCGGCACACTTGGTTTTTTCCGCTGGCCAGGCATAACCTTTCTTCAGACAGAAGCCTTTGGTTACGATCTGGTTACGGTTAATACGGTTTGAGTCTTCATGATAGTAGTAAGAAGCATAAGTGACTTTCGCTCCGCCTGACTGATCAATCGCACCGTTGTTGCCGTTTGCATTGTTGTACTTAGTGATGTTGCTAATACGAGCAGATTCCTTCAGCCCCCATTTGTTGAACTGAGGACCGGTTGGTTGTGAATCCCAGGTAATGCCTGAGTAGTTCCACGACCAGCCACCGCCCCATGCAGGTACGTTAGGATTGTGGCTTGAGTTCATACCCAGTTCCATTTCCTGTTGTAAGCTGCGTGGAAAGCCAACGAAGTGACGCTTGTTGTCGGCCTGGTCATACAGGACAACACCATTACAGTTGCTATCAATATTCTTAGCACCGTTAACATTGTTCAAGCAGTCGTTGATATCA
>Ga0224506_10001591_pt1 | contig 16101 bp, 11 predicted proteins | sample SF_Jan12_sed_USG_2_FD_169108 | JGI IMG/M metagenome (GOLD analysis project Ga0224506, IMG submission 169108) | Sediment microbial communities from San Francisco Bay, California, United States - SF_Jan12_sed_USGS_8_1 | ecosystem: Environmental > Aquatic > Marine > Sediment | place: USA... | reverse complement strand
CCACACTTCTTGAATAATCGGCTGACACGGTGCACGACAAGACACATGTGCAAAGAATAACGTATCCTGATGTTGATACGGGTGAAATTGAGCTGATGCTTGTTTGTGAATGGTTTGTGTGACAAATGCAGTATCTTTTTTATCGACCGAGACTTGTGTATAAACCACCAATTCAGTTTCTCGACTTTTACCTTCTGCCAGCTCAACCATAAGCAAACCATCGTCTGCAGCGCGTAATTGTGTGTATTTGTTTTTATTCTGGGTCAAGTCACCCAGGGGAAGAAGCGATTTATTTTTTGCCTGATAACCATAAACTCCACCATCGTCGGCTTTTACATATAAATCGTTTGAACTAACGAATTGTGTCACTGCAACTGGATTTCGAATTGCTTTAATCCTATTCCAGTCTTTTGATTTTATTGTCCGATTGGATTTGATCATGGCTACATAAGGAAACCAGCTTTGACCGTCGAACCCGAGAATAAGTATTTTTTGTGAGTTTTCGCTTTTGGCATATGCATGCTGCATGCAAAACATAAGAATTGTGAAAATAATTATTTTTTTTATCACAGTCATGAGTAAACCATTTCTTTGGCTCTAAACTGTTTGACTGTGTAAACACAGAATAGAACAAGCGTTACCACGCCTAATAGTGCATAAACAAAAAATCCAAGACCTGATTGAACCTCTGAACCGATAGCCAAGGCATGGAAATACACCAGGACAATCGCTATCCAATAAAACCGATGCACCATTCTCGCCCATTTTGGTTTAGTCATTTTTGATTGATAACCAGCGTAAGCTATCGTTATGAAAGCAACTAATGCAAATAAACCAAAGCTTAAATGAGTGTGATAATAATCTTTAAAATTCGGCAAAAACAACGGCCAAGCAAAACTCTCTTGGCGCATTGAAACCGCGCTGACAAATGTTAACATGTGAATGCATGCAAACAATAATATGAAAACGCCCATCACCTGGTGGCGTGTGCCTATCCAGTAATTTGAAATTAATTTTAGTTTCCCCAGTAAAGTGATAATCGCCTGCCAGGCAATCGCCATTAAAACAATCATACCAATTAGTTTTGAAATCACATAAACCAGTTGTCCCTTAGGAACCGCATCTGAAAAATACAGAGCGAGGGTTCCTGTTTGCTCATACCAAAGCACACCCGGAATGAAGAAAATTGTCATGACAAAAAATACAGAGTATTGAATATTACGCATAAATCATTTCTCTAAACAACTTAGGGGTTCTGCTGCGCATTGCATTAAAGCAGCAATGGCCTGTGGTTCAGCTAGACCCTTGGGCTTTGTCACTGGTAGTTTGGCTTTCAGCCACCCTTTTAGGCCATTGGGCGACAAAGTGGCCACTCTAGGCACGCCTAAATTTTTCAACGATTTAGCCACCTCAAAACCACGAAAATCTTTGACACAATATGGCACGACCAAGTCTGTACTCATTAATGTTTGAGCAGTTTCACTATTCACATCTCGCAAACGCATTAATTTTGAACCGGGTAAATGCACTTCGTCATATTCTTCACTTTCTCGTGTGTCAATGAATACAACATTTTTACCTAAACTTATTTCGCGCAATACTAATAAATGGTCAATCGATTCAACAAACTCATTGGTTTTATCGCTATAGCCCGGGCAAAGAGACGTTAACGCCAGTTCATCACTGTATTCATCTGCAGAAACATTTGGTTTTTTCGCCAAACGAGAGACGCCATCAAAAAACGCTAAATAACAGTCAATCGGTACTTGATCCCGCTTATAACGAGCCTGGAGTTTTCGATATAAGGTTTCAAACCACATGGAGTGAGGATGTGCCGGTTTATCCCAGATGTTGACTTCAACATCGTGAATAATTTGGTCAATATATTGTAAGACAGGATCATTAAAATCGAAGGCGCTTTTTAATCTGCGAAACATTGACTGTCGATTAGCACGACTGATTGCAGTATTCGGTACGCCAAATGCGATTGCGTTGTCAGCTAATGGTGTATTTGGTGGCACTAAAAGAAAATAGGCATCCACTGCGATATGACGTTTAATCAGCCATAAAGTGGCCCATTTATCAGGTTCGATACCTTGCCACGAAGTAAAACGAAGGGAATTTTTTAAACTGCTGGGTGAAATATCAGGTAACGTGGTCGAAGCGGTTGCAAAAGAATTAAGCAATCCAATCAATAAAACAAACAAAATTCCTTTTGATACGAACATAAGCGATCTGGAATCCTTTCCAACAGCACAATTCTGAAACCTAACGCTGCTCAATAAACCAACTACAACTACCCTGCGCGCTTAAATTGCTTGATGACGACCACTCAAAAATTACTACCCCAAGTACTGTCGCCGTAGGCAGACGGATTGTTTCAGACTTTGCGCTGACTCGCAAGCATTCTTGTAAATTTTTTCATCAATTTATTTGATTAGGGATTATTCGCAAGAGTTGTGTACATTTTTCGTTCGCTAGAAAGGCTGAGTAGTGAAACCGATGACTAGATCTTTTTGTCTTTAATTGTAAAACGAACAAATTATTTAAATTTCTAATTGGCAATTGCCTTTTAAAGGAGAATTGTCAATATCTATGAATATTTTAGAAACTTGGTCTCTATAAGGTTTATTAGGGCAGTTTTATAGGCCAGGGCAAACTCACCATCACGCATTCACGGGTTTTTCCTCAACAAACAAATTTAGCATCTGATTTCGCGCATAATTAGCTTTAACTTGAGCTATTGCATCTCAGTCTGATCTAGAAGAATACTTTAAATAATCGATCCGTTTGTGATTGTTAACAAAATTAGATATTGGACTTTCCTGATATTGGTGAGAAATTATTTGTTTACCATTATTCAACGTCACTCCATTTGCTTTGAGTTTTGCAACGCCTTCCATTTTGTCGCGCGATTTTTCATACTCAGCATCAGACCTGCACTCGCAACCGAAGTAATAATTCGATCATAAACATAACAATTCATTTGTCGAAACAAAGATTCAAGATGCAACAGATGTTTAACAAAACTGAAGCCAGCAGATAGCGCCAAAATAGAAGTTTATAATTTAAACTAAAAAACTTAACCAATAAAATTAAAACATAGTAAGCTTCCATAAAGTTTTGTTACTGCTTAAAAAAAGCATTATTGATTTCTCTCCCGATTTTATTTTTCTAGATATTCAATGCACAGTATTGCATTGCTGCTTGCTTGCCTTACACCCAACAGCAAATGGATTTAGATTGCACCATTACACCAGGAATGTTTGCAAGGAATTCTATCGTTTATCCAATAAAAAGTATTTATAATAAACCAAACAGATTAATAATCTCACCCAGCTAATTTTAGATACTTTCTAATTCCAATTAATCATCGTTTAATTTGCCGCGTCTATTATAGCCAGTGCTAAATGTTTTTAGACTTTTGTAGCAACGGAACCGGCGAGTTTCATTGATTCTTCTTTGGGTGTAAGCACCACCTTCATATCTCATGAAATTCTACAAAAGGATTTCACATTGCCCTGGATTGTTTTGGGCACAGTCTAAAGCCTTCTAAAACTGCGAATCAACAGTGCTAGCACTAGAGGCTACCAAAATGTTTGAATATTCACTAGGTTCAATTAAACGGGGAATTAGGAAATCCTATTTCTCACATAATTACACACCGACAGATGCAATCATTTTTTTAACTTATCGTTGCACGAGCCGCTGTAGCGCGTGCAATATGTGGCAACGCCCTGTTGATCCCAGTAGTGAATTATCTTGGACGGAATGGAAACCGATTCTACAAAACCTCAAACACAATAACATAAAGAATATCGAATTGTTCGGCGGCGACGCCCTACTTAGAAAAGAGCTTTTACTGAATATGATCAGCTTTTGCGATCAAAATAACATAGGAACTTTTTTTCCCACAAACTCAAGCAGCCTAACTGATAAAACAATACAAGCACTCGTTGATGCAGGCCTTGGCACTATTTACCTGTCGTTTGATGAAGTACCAGAATTGGATGGAAGTATACGAGGCGTGAAACGACATTATGAACGTGTCATAAAAAGCATTGAAAAAATTAGACACTATCGGGGTTCTTCTACCAAACCGCGTATTTCATGTATTACCACTGTATCGCCATTAAATTATGCTTTTTTAAAAAATCTGACTCAAACCATATATGATGCTGGAGCGGACGAGCATATGATTCGTGGAATGAGTGAATTTACATCCGAACTTGTTGACAAGACCAATGTGCAAGGCATTAAGCCGTCACCGTACTTTATGTCAACAACAAAGGGCTCGCATGCGTTCACAGATGCGCAGGCCGAGGAGTTTCTTAAAATTCTTGATGACATCTGGTTGACGCGCCACCGCTTTTTTCCCATGAGCATTGATATGTGCAATTTGCGTGGTGTCGTCGACAAAGATCATCTAACAGACTTAAGTTATCCGTATCAGTCTTGCGTATTTGCCACAACTCAGGTTGTTATATCACCTTATGGTAACGTGTTACCTTGTTTATATTTCAAGAATTACCATTTGGGAAACTTGACTCGTAATGACTTAAAAGTAATTTGGGGAAACCAGACGCATCGTCTATTTTGCACTCAACAACAATCCAATAAAATTCCGTTATGTGATAAATGCAGTATTAAATTTTATCACAAACCTTTTCTTCCAACAGTTCATGAAGTACTAAGAAATGGATTGGAAAAAATGATACATATTTCCAAAACTCATTAGTCTATCGACCAATTATTAGTGATGTATAATCCGATGCAATCTTATATTATCAATACAATCGAAGAGTTTGAGGCAATGAACAACCATTGGAAAGCATTATTTTCAATTGATGATCAAAACCCGCTTCCGTTGTGTTTTGAGTGGTTGTATAGCTGGTGGAAAGTTTTCAAATCAGATAAACAATTACATATTATATGCGTATACGAAAACGGACATGCGATTGCAATTGCACCCATGATGCGAGAAGAGATAAGTTATCGAGGGTTTAAGGTTGACTGCATTAAACTAATGGCAAACGGTCATTCCCCTTTTTGTGGCATTATTTATCGTAGCAATTTAACGTTTGCGAAAAAATATTCGGCTCTAGAATGTATTATAAACGCTTGTAAAAGTGACTTACTTATTTTTAACAAAATTGCAAAAGATAGTCTTACTTACGAAATGCTAAAACATATGGATCTACCCATGGGTTTTCATCGAGGTACAAAACCTAGTCTATTAACCCCCTTCATTCATACCAGTGGCGACTGGGATTTATTTTTCCAAAACAGACCAAGACGATTTCGAAAAAATATTCACAACAAAATAAATCGAATTATCAAAGCAAAGGATTTTTCAGTAACTGAATACAAAATACACTCCAGTTCGGACCCAATTTTTGAAGAAATAATTGATGTATCAAAAAACAGTTGGAAATATCAACTAGAATCCGATCTTAGTTCCAAGCCTGAAAGCAAAGATTTTATAGCATCCTTAATCGATCAATTTGGTCCCGACGGCGCCATTCATATTTGGATATTGCGCAAACATGGCAAAGCGATTGCTTTTGAGCTTCAAGTTCATTTTAATGGTGTAGCCTATCCTATTCGTGCAGATTTTGACGACCACTATCGACAGTTTTCTCCCGGATCAGTTTTAGAATATGAGGCAATTAAAGCATTATTCAATAATGAATCAATCCAGTTTTATAATAGTTGTGCTGATAATTATTGGTACCTTCACAACTGGACAAATGAAATCAGAGAACGGGTAACTTTTGAAATCTTCCCCAAAACTAGTAAATCACTATTATTATACGTTGTGGAACACATCGGTATTCGATATTTGCGAGAGCTAAAAATGTTAGTAATCAAGATTTTCAATAAAGATGAAACTCAATTTGCAACTTCGGAACACAAATAACATGCTATTCTGTCGGAAGAAATCTTTATCACCTTTGCAAACGAAACAACACACAAAAAGAAAACCTAGGGTGCTTGTTGTTGTTAGCAATGATAAATCCGACTTGTATTTTGCAAATTGCTTAATTCAATCAGCCAATGTTGTGGCAGTGGTGGTTGAAAACCAGATTGAAGCGAAAACTGTTGAATTCCACATACAAAAAATCATTCGATTATTAAAAACACCAACCGTGCTAATAAGAAAAATTCCTGGAAAGATTGTACATGCGTATCGCCGCAAATTTGCTATCTACCATCAAGATGCATACAAAACTGATTTTGGCGAGTATGGTTACAGACTTTTTACTAAACCGGGATGTGAAGTTTTGCATACACAAGGGGTTAACGATATTAACGAATTTGAAAACGTTGAATGGATTGAAGAACAAAACCCCGATTTAATCGCTGTCTGCGGCGCTTCCATTTTTAAACATAAACTGCTTTCCATACCACTACATGGTGTTCTCAATTTACATGGTGGTTTATCGCAGAAGTACCGTGGCTTGTTCACAACCGATTGGGCTATTTATAATAATGAACCAGAATATATTGGTGCTACCGTCCATTTTATGTCTAGCGGGATTGACGATGGAGATGTTATTTACCAAGGCCGTCCGACGATTGAAGAAGCGGATAATCCTAATAGCTTGTATGTTAAAGTAGTCAAACTTGGGGTAAAAATGATGCTTCAGGCAATTAAGGACATCGAGAATAATAGCGTCCATACCGTTCCTTTAAAAACTAAAGGTAAACTCTATCTGGGTGATTATTACGGCCCCCACTATTTAAACAAAACCTGGAAATACTACCAGCAAGGTCTCATTCGCAATTATTGTCGTAATAAATTGCAACGAGATAAGGCTGTAATAAAAAAATTATTGGTGCCATTTAAGGCCACCGATTAGTATTTGACTTCTTTCTTTCTCGCGACAGCTAACCAATCGTCTTGCTAAATTAATCAACAATGACTTTTTCCACAAATTACAAAAACGAAACCACGCTTCCTTCCTCATATAACAGATTTGAGTTTAGTTTATTCAAAATAGAATAATAGCAATAACCCTAGTCAAGATTTTGATTTCATCATATTCTAGTTAATCTTGCTGTCGTTATTTATAATTGGTGATGTGTTTTGCACTTTTTTACAGATACCATGCAAGACTTGTCAATTTCTCACTAATCTGCCATAACTGTAGTGATGCCTTATCGTCAGTGGCCCAAGGTTTGGCTGCGACCTTTCTGCAATTTTTAAAATAACTACCTGTTACACCACCTAACTCATCCGATGTACATACATAAATAGAAGTTTCAGCGCCTTGTTCTGCTGTCTGCAGAAACGGATTCATAAACATCGCAAACAAGTTGGTTACCCATCCATTCTGCATGCCCAATCCTGTTTTGATGCCAAATCCACCAGGATGAAGTGCATTCGCGGTTACACCAGTGCCCCTCAAGCGTTTAGCTAATTCTTGGTTAAAAAGAATATTTGCTAATTTTGAATGACCATAGGTCTTAAACGTTTTGAATTTTTTTTCAAATTTCAAATCATTAAAGTTGATTGAGTTGCAAAACCAATGAGCGTCTGATGCAATATTCACAATACGTGCGGGCGCACTGGCTTTAATACGATCCAATAACAAGTTTGTTAATAGAAAATGTGCAAGATGATTTACAGCAAACATTTCTTCATTATTATCCACTGTCAATTTTTGTTTTATATTAAAAACACCCGCATTATTCAACAATAGATGGAGGGGCCGGTCATGCTCCAGAAAAGTGTGCGCCACATTTCTCACCTGATTTAAAGATGACAAATCTCCATGCAACAAATGAATATTGTCATTGCCGCTTTGTTGAATGATATTTTCGACCGTGTGCTCACCTTTTTCACGATTACGGCATAGCAGCCATAGTTCAGCGCCCATTCTTGCAAATGAACTCGCACAAATTCGACCAATGCCGCTGCTAGCCCCCGTTATCAAACATACCTTGTCCTTAAGATTGTGTTGCAATGTATCACCTTTACATAATTAAATGGGTTTTTGAGTAGTGTTGTGATGACTCCACGTCAATGCCAATCATGAAATCAATAAAAGTACGATCACAATGATCCTTACAAAAAACATATCCTTCATATATCAGCCACCAAACTGCATAGTAAAACGAATACTTAAATTAGCTTCAACAATAGTTGCCTACCGATTTAGGCAATAGTTTAACATTGTAGTAAAATGAGCATTAGAAACTGAATTTTTTTCGATCTTCCAGCGAAAAACATAAGCGTTTTGCTTATTCGGTTTCAGTTGAAAAAACAGCATTGTTTTTCAGTCAACATTCCTGGTACAAACGGGTCATGCACATCCCTGAAAGCATATAGAAATCAGAAAATCCGCTGCAATGAAAGTTGTGATTGCATATCAAAGTCCTTGTTCTTGACAATCATATACAGTTGCATAACTGTTTTCATTCACCTAGGTTAATTTTTTAGAATAAATTGAGAATTTATAGATTTGGTTAAAAATGTAGCTAAGCCTTTTCGGCAAGTCTTTTGCGAATTCGACTTAGAGACTGAGGTTTAATGCCCAGGTAACTGGCGAGATGATATTGAGAAATTCTTGTCAATAGCACTGACTTTTGATTTAGCATTTCTACATAATGTGCTTCAGGCGAAAGACTGTGAAATCTATCCCAAGCTATTTGGCGCTTAGCCATAATATCTTCATTTATCTTATTACACATTAATGCCAGTTTGGGGTATTTTTTTGTAAACTGTTGGGTTCGTTCATGGCTTCCAATGGAAAAGCTACAATCCTCCAAACATTCAATATAGTATGCCGATGGTGTATTATTGATATAACTGACCGGAATAATTAAATCATTCTCAATAAAAAACGCTGTATTTTTTTCTTCAGCGTCTGTTACATAATAACTGCGGACACATCCCTGCAACACCAAATAACTGTTTTTAGCTACCTGGCCCTCGGATAGCAGAATAGTCCCTTTTGAATATGTCTGAATAATGCATTGCTCTCTGATGATATTGATTTCTTCATCAGTGAAACTGGCATAGTTTGATAAAAATTGAATTAATTTATTAACCATTATGCTGTTATTCTTACATGCTTACCCTAGTTTTTACATCTTAAGAAATATCATTCGGCTATGATCTCGAACAAATATAATGCCCCACAAAGCGCTTATTGAAATTCTAAAGTCAGTGCTCTAAACAAGCAACATCCAAGAAAGTATCAACCTAAATATAGCAAAAAACTCCCAGTCCGCCCCTGAAAACATCATAAGCCAGCGCTAAGGGTTCATCGTATTGTTTTAATACTGAAAGGAACCAACGCTAGTGCAGAACCTATAATTAATATACATAGCGCTGCGCTAATAATCCGACTTTCATTTGTTGATACTTCAAGTTAAGCATCTTGGGCTTTTCTGACAGATACGGATAATATCAGGCTTAGCATCCCAGTAAGCATACCTAGAATGTATAATCCGCCAACAATTCTCGGCGTATTTATTGTTCGATTTCATATGGAAAACTCCCTCGCGCTGAATATCACTGTTATAATAATTCATCATAATCTTTCTATATTATACTAATCGATATACAAACTTTCAAAGCTGAAAAATTGCACATCTTCGCTGTAAAGCTATTGTTTTTGACGATGCTGAATGTTAGTTACCGTCGTAGATATGCAACAGTTTTTTTGAAAATTAGTCAAAAATATTTTTTTAGTTAACCTATGCAACAACAACTGTTATTCTAACATCTCCAGTAAAGAGGAATCGTCTATGGAAGTTTGTCAGCACCGGCAAAGCAATAAATTTGCAATTAATTACAGGTTGGTACTAATTATTATTATATTGTTTATTGTTGCTGCATGTGCAAGTGAACACAAACCAGAAACGCCGGATAAAGTTGATGATACACAAATTGATCCTCAAAAAGAGAAAGAAGTTGTTGAGCTTCAACATCATTATTCTCTATCGCTAAGTACCAATCAAACGAATGTATCTGTATACGAAACGATAGTTCTCACCTCTAGTAAAATATTAGATGCCTCTATTATTAACGAAAATAATTTTTACTTACGTAGCATGGACACCATCATTGAGTCCACATTTTCGTTCACTGAAACCACCATCACACTAAAACCGACGCACACACTGCAACCATTAAGCGACTATACGCTTTTTATTTCTAAAGACATCATCGCTTATATCATTGGTTCGTCTGATTTTGATATCACTTTAAATTTTCATACTGCAGCTCTGGACCTACCGCCTTTGTTTGATCGCTGGAAGTCAAACATGGTGAGTTTTGGAGAAAATGTAGCCACCTATATTATAAATGATGATAATCCACGCGATTTTCTACTAGACGCTTTTTATTACGATGCTCAATATGTTTTTTATCAAATTGGTGAATTTACGGGGGACACTGACAAATGGAATGCATACGCTATTAAGGCCGGGCAACAATATGAAAGCCGTTATCTCACACCAAATAATTATAAAATCGCAGGCTATTGGCGTTTCCCCCATGGCATTTATGAACAATGGAAACGCAGCGGGGAAGTAACACTAGCAAACAGATTAAAACAACTACGCGATGGACCTGCTTATTCTGATCCATTGACCAATGGCTATGCAAATACTTGGTATTCACAACGGGTATCAAGAGAAATCGCGTATGCCATAGAAAGCAATATTTTGGCGGAAAAAGCCGGTGTTCCACGCGATCAGGCTCGCTTAGATGTGTATATCGATATGGCGTTGCAACATATTGACTCATGGGTTTCAGGAAACTGGATCACTACTAACGAAGATGATCAGTACGTCAAACCTTTTATGACGGGCCTTACGGCAGGCGCACTCATAGAATATTATGAACACCTGCTATCAAATGGTGAAGCAAATACACGCACTGAAGCGATAATCCCCGCTATCAAAAGCATTGCTGACTGGACTTGGGAGAACATGTGGGTGCCTGACATGGGTGGCCGTTCACCGCAACTTAATGATCAGGGTGGGACCGGTTATGGCGCTTTTGTTTACATGTCAAAACAAGTCGCAGGCAAAGGTGGCCCAAACCCCGCGCCCGATTTAAATTTGTTAATCGCTCCCCACTACGCTTGGTTATACTTAAAGACCTGTGAGCAAACTTATAAGGAAAAAGCCGATTTAATTTTCGCTGGCGGGGTGCAGTTCGCTTATTTAGGCTGGGGCAAACAATTCAATCAAAATTACCGAAAAAGTTTTAAATTTCTTCAATGGCGCGAGGCCGGAAATAAAAACTGTTCTTAGGTGTTCTTCGCTTGTGAACCTGATGGCGTATACCTCAACACCCAGCAAATTGAGGATGTAATGTAAAAACTGCTTATCTTACTTCTACTAATTCCTGATCATTATGTTCGTTGCCTATCATCAATTTTTTTCAAGACCTTCAAGTTAACTAATTTTGAAAAACAGAGGCAAAACAAACACAACATACAAGCTAATTAACAATACACCAATAAGATTCAAGGCCAATCCTGCTCTAGCCATTTGCGCGATGGTTAGTGCACGACTGGCAAATACAATCGCATTTGGTGGTGTAGCTACTGGTAGCATAAATGCAAACGAGGCAGATATCGCAACTGCCACCATGGTAAACAAGGGGTGAATGTGCATAGCCATAGCCATTGCTCCCATCACGGGAATGAACAACGATGCAGTTGCGGTATTTGAAGTCACTTCGGTTAAGAAAACAATCAACAAGGTGATCATGAGGATTAGAAATAGATAGTGCATACCCTCAAGTGAACTTAATTGCTGCGCGATCCATTGACTCAAACCTGATTCACTAAACCCTTGAGCAAGCGCGAAACCACCACCAAAAAGAATAATAATGTCCCATGGAATTTTAACGGCTGTTTGCCAGTCGAGTAGCGGTCCTTTCTCTGCTTGGCCTGCAGGAATTATAAAAAGCAAAATAACACCAGCAATCGCAATACTGGCATCACTAAATACTTTGAGAAATGCAAAATCGAATAAGCCACGCGTTACCCAAGCGACTACCACCAAGGTAAATACCAGCAACACGCGTTGTTCTGCTGTGCTCATTGACCCTAGCGCCGATAACTGTTGTTGAATTGCTTGCTCGGCTTTTGAAGATTTTGCGGTTGATATTTTCACAAAACGTTGTGACAAATACCACCAAGCGATACCTAACATAACAAGTGATAACGGCAAGGCAAATATCATCCAATCAAGAAAACCAATTGTAATTCCATGATTTTTCTCTACCACACCCGCTAGTATTGCATTTGGTGGTGTTCCAATGAGTGTCGCAACACCACCAATCGAAGCAGCATAGGCTATGCCCAACATTAGTGCCGTTGCAAAACCAGTAGTAGCTTGATACTTGGTTGGTTTTGTATTTTCTGACTGTGTTAAAACTGCTAAAGCAATCGTCAACATCATCATTGTTGCAGCAGTATTACTAATCCACATTGATAGAAACGCCGTGGCAAGCATAAATCCCAGCAGAATACGTTGTGGTGTATCGCCTAATAAATTAATCGTATGTAATGCAATTCGCTTATGTAAATTCCATTTTTCAATACAAACTGCAAGCATAAACCCACCCATAAACAAAAAGATCATATGATTTCCATAAGCTAGTGTTGTATCTTGGGTGCTCATTATGCCAAGCAAAGGATACAAAATAATCGGCAACAATGCAGTGACAGCGATGGGTAACGCTTCACTAATCCACCATGTCGCCATGAGCACTGCAGTGGCCGCAACAGCCATGCTAGATTCCGACATGCCTGACGGTATAGGCATTACTAATAAGACCATGAAAAAACACAGTCCACTCATGAGACCAATTTTTTTAGCATTCATATTTGATTTTTTTCAAGTTTGAGAACCGAAGTAAATAGCTATCGTTTTCGAATTATACAGTCCTAATAGTAGATTATAGCTGTGAAAATTTACTTTAGTAGTCGTGAGCGGTAAAATCATGCAAACGGCCGAAACTGCGCTAGTCATTCTAAAATGCTATTTCTTCTATGTGTCCAGATAATTTATTCGTATTCAAGAAAATCCATAAACAAAGTTAATTGCTTTATATCGACGGACGCAGACTTTTAAAAAATAGTTGACTTGAATATCAGCACCTAATCAATGTCAATGACGCTATCAACCACCCGCATCGAACGTTAATATGCCATATTATTAAGAATTCTACCTCACATCCACTCTTTGATCTGTTTTTTTTGTCGTTTTGACAACTATTTTTCGTTTTCCTTTTAAGGCTTTCTAGAGGACAATCACCCACCTTTTACTTTTGTGTCAAAACATTTGCATTTAGAATCCACCACCGACTCACAAAGCTTCGAGTCCAATTACTCCGAAATTGCCCTTGCCTTACACAAGCAAGGTTATATCGTACAAACATTTCCATTACCTCCTCATTTACCCGAAGCCTTATTGTTAGCACTGAAACAACACTATTTTGATGAATTAGCGCCCGCAGGGATAGGGCGTGAGGATCAATATCAGCATAACCCATTTGTTCGTAGCGATCGAATATATTGGATTGATCAACACTGTCATGCGACAAAAGAATACTTAAGTTGGGTCGATGGTTTAAGACGTTTTTTAAATCGAGAATTATTTCTGGGTTTACGCCAATTTGAGTGTCATTATGCGCACTATGCACCGGGCGATTATTACAAACGCCATGTTGATGCCTTTAAGGGTGAACAAAACCGTAAGATTACTATCATTCTTTATCTCAATCCCGGCTGGCAATGCGAGCTGGGTGGTGAGTTAATCGTTTATGATGGCGATTCACAAAATCCTTTAATTAAAATTTCTCCTACCTTTGGAAAAATGGTAGTTTTTATCAGCGATGAATTCCCCCACGAAGTCTTAGCAGCGAAGGTAAACCGTTATAGTTTAACGGGTTGGTTGAGACAAGATGGCACCTAGGTTTTCTGTTTCTAAATTTCTACACAAACAACTCACTCGGAAACACGCAACTAGCAAATGAATTTTTTTCAATTGCGTCCACAATGAAATTTCTCAAGGTAAGAAATACTCATTAAACACACTTGCAGATAAGCTGCCTATTTTCGGATAAGTTATCATTCGTCACTTATGACTTTTGTTCTTCAATAATAATTTCTTTTCTTCCTCTGTCTCAAAAACACAACAGCATTGAAGCCAGTTTTTTGCATTTAATCTATATGTTCATTCCGAACAAACCTTACGCTGTTTGAACAATGCTTCGACGATTATAGGTGTCGATTAAAAAAAAATAGAAAAATATTTTATATTTCTTTGGAAACTATTATTTTTTAACTATGCTAGTTGAGAATTATTTACAGTAAGCCATGTATCTGCGCACTGGCTATAAATCAAGCAAAGAAAGATTAACGCTTGCGAATGAATAATTGAGTCAAAAATCTTTTTAATGCAATTAATAGATCAATAAACAGACCATTACTTTCTATTATTTAGCATTTTCATAGTGATCGATAATATTGCTTATAGAATGATTTATTTTCTTTTCAGAAAACTAAATGTAGGAGACAGGAGTCAATGTTAAAACATAAATGGATTTACACTTTATTTGTATATGGAACTATTTTTTCAATCTGTACACTTCCAGTTCAAGCGGATGATGATGACGATGAAAACAGACCGCAAGTGAGAGAGTATTGGGTTAGCGCAAAAAAAGTGAATTGGGACTATGCACCATCGGGTATTAACAAAATCAAACCTGACGAAGGATTAGGTCCATGGGGTGCAACCACACAATATACTAAATACCGTTATTTTGCACATAGTAAAAACTTTGCCCGTGAACTTCCTCAAGCCCAGCATCGTGGAATACTGGGACCAGAATTGCGCGCGGTAGAAGGTGATACGATAAAAATACATTTCCGTAATGATGCGGATAAACCGCTGACGATGCATCCACACGGTGTTCGTTACACGCCGCAACATGATGGGGCTGATTATGCACTCTCGGGCCAAGCAGGCGCAAAGGTTTTACCTGGCCAAACCCATACGTATATCTGGCATGCGGATAAAGATGCCTCGCCTGGGCCGAATGATGAGAGTTCAATTGTCTGGGCCTATCATTCCCACGTTGACTCCGTAACAGAAATCTACGACGGACTAATCGGAACAATTGTTATTACGAAAGCAGGCATGCAACGTTCAAAATACGATCCTCGACCAAAGGATGTGGATAAAGAATTTTCAACGTTATTCATGGTGTTCAACGAAGAAGACGGCGAAGAAGGTGGCTTAATGCATGCGATGAATGGATATATTTTTGGTAACCTAGAAGGATACGTCGTCAATAAACATGATCGGGTACGTTGGTATCTTGTTGCTATGGGCACTGAAGTGGATCTGCATACCGCTCACTGGCATGGGCAAACAGTGCTGGATCAAGGACGGCGCACCGATGTTGTTGAATTGCTGCCGACGAGTATGAAAACCGTTACCATGAAAGCATCGAATCCAGGAACTTGGCTTTATCATTGCCACGTCACCGATCATATTACTGCCGGTATGATGGCACGTTGGACTGTCTTACCTTAAATCTGAGAATGAGCGCCAGTTATTAGTGTCGACTCAACTGGCACTCTTTCTTTTGAATGTATAAAACAGAATTTATGTATGACTCTGCTTATAGGCGAATAATTAGAAAATAAATCTGTTTCCCTTTTTATTTTTTAATTGGCACCAAGTGCCTCATTATTAATTTCACCCTCGGGTGAAGTGCCTACACCATTACCCGCACCTGCAACACTGATGTTGTTGCCTGATAATTCTAGCGCACCCACATTACCATTGGTGAGGGCAATACCAAGACTGGCCCCACCTTCCCCGCGAGGCGCACTTGCAAATCCTTGACCTGCATCACCACCACGACCGGCGTGGATAGAATTATTTCGAATAATAAAGCTGAAAGTATTTTGATTTCCGATTCGATGCAGCACAACTCCAGCCGAAGGTCCGCCGCCGCCGCCTGCACCGCCACCACCGGTACCACCATCACCGCCGGTACCACCACGTCCACCACGAGAAGTTCGATAACCGTCACCGGGTTCATCATATTGTTTG
>Ga0224506_10001589_pt1 | contig 16108 bp, 14 predicted proteins | sample SF_Jan12_sed_USG_2_FD_169108 | JGI IMG/M metagenome (GOLD analysis project Ga0224506, IMG submission 169108) | Sediment microbial communities from San Francisco Bay, California, United States - SF_Jan12_sed_USGS_8_1 | ecosystem: Environmental > Aquatic > Marine > Sediment | place: USA... | reverse complement strand
CCAAGGTACTCTTTTTGCGGTCTCAAGACCAAACATTGAAGGCGTGTATTTGTCTCCAACAATGGTCTTACCATATTATACAATCTATAGACATGTGCGCTCCACCCGGTATCCTTGGTCGATGTTTCGTCACGATTTTAGACACACGGGTTACACTGAAAGCCCAGCGCCAAACACAAACCGAACAGAATGGAACTACTCAACAGGTGGGTCTGTGTGGTCTTCTCCTGCAGTTGCCGATGGGGTAGTTTTTATAGGATCTAACGACGGCAACTTGTATGCCCTAGACCAACACACGGGAACAATTATATGGAACTACACAACAGGCGACCATGTGTTCTCTTCTCCCACTGTTGTTGACAACATAGTTTACATAGGCTCAAACGACACGAATATTTATGCTTTAAATGTGTGGACAGGCGAGAAAATATGGAACTACACAACAGGTGGTGGTGTGGAATCTTCTCCTGCTGTTGCTGATGGTAGAGTCTATGTAGGATCAGGCGACAGTAGGGTTTATTGTTTAGATGCTGTAACTGGTGATTTCATGTGGAGTTACTCAACAGGCGCCAAAGTGTTTTCTTCTCCTGCTGTTGCTGATGGTAGAGTCTATGTAGGATCAGATAACAATATAATGTACTGTCTAGACGCTTTAACCAGAGTACTCCTATGGAACTATACAACAGGCGGCTGGGTTTCTTCTCCTGCAGTTGCCGATGGAAAAGTTTATTTCGGGTCTTTTGATGCCAAGGTTTACTGTTTAAACGCTTCAACTGGAGCAGTCATATGGAGCTATTTAACAGGGGGCTGGGTGGAGTCTTCTCCTGCTGTTGCTGATGGTAGAGTCTATGTAGGATCAAGGGATGCCAAGGTTTACTGTCTGCCTCAGAACGATCCAAATGGCAATGGAATTATCGACCCCAGTGAAGTTATTTGGATTTGTCCCACAGGAGGCGATGTGTGGTCTTCTCCTGCAGTTGCCGATGGAAAAGTCTATTTCGGGTCTTTTGATGCCAAGGTTTACTGTTTAAACGCTTCAACTGGAGCAGTCATATGGAACTACACAACAGGCGACATTGTGTATTCTTCTCCTGCTGTTGCCGATGGTATGGTTTTCATAGGCTCTCTCGATGGCAACGTGTACGCTTTCGGAAATATTATCAGAGTTCCAGAAGATTACCCAACCGTACAGGAGGCAATCGACGCAGCTGATCCAGGAGCCACCATCATAGTCGCCCCAGGCATCTACTACGAGTCTCTAGTTATCAACAAGACCGTAACGATAATTGGTGAACCAGGAAGCGTTCCCATTTTCGACGGCGGTGGATCTGGAATCTGGGTCGTCTTACTGCCCGGGGCATCTGGATCGACCATCACCAATGTTGTGATAACAAACTGGGACCAAGGCGTATTCATTGTCAATTCCAGCAACTGTGAAATTTACGATAATATAATGTCTCTCATGGGAGAAAGCGGAATCGCCATCGAAGGTAACACCGCCTCCGATAACATTATTTACAACAACATATTCCAAGGCAACACCATCGCCATCAATCTAACCAAGTCTTCAACCAACAACATTATCTACGCAAACACCATATCAGGAAATGACATCGGGATCGACATGTCACATTCCAATGGCACAATCATCTATCATAACAACTTTGTTGATAACACGGTTCAAGTATACATCTCGATGCCTACAGAGAACATTTGGGATAATGACTACCCTTATGGTGGCAATTATTGGAGTGACTATGAGGATAAATATCCTGGTGCTCAGGAAATAGACGATTCCGGTATATGGGATACACCATACGAAATCAATGCCGTCAACATCGATAACTATCCTCTGATGAAGCCCTTCAGTGGCATAAGAATAACCAACGTCATCACATCAAAAACTATTATCGCACAAGGCTTCACCCTACGCATAGACTTGGCAATCTTGAACCATGGTGTGGACAATGAAGACTCCACTGTAACGGCCTATGCTGACACAACGATCATAGCCAAGCAAACAATGACGCTAACAAAAATGAACTCCAGTGTTGTCACCTTCACATGGAACACTGCAGGTGTGGTCTATGGCAACTACACCATAAGCGCTTACGCAGATCCGGTGCCAGGTGAAACGGACACCGCTGACAACATCGTCGTTGATGGGTGGGTTTTCGTCACGATTCCCGGTGATGTGAATGGTGACGGCAAGGTGCGGGTCGACGACATTCTCGCCGTCGCATTGGCCTTCGGCAGCAACTCTGGTGACCTCGGATACGATCCGAACCTCGACATCAACTGCGACGACAAGGTACGAGTGGACGACGTCCTCATCGCTGCCCTCAACTTCGGCCTAGGCTAACGACTGTTTCGTTCTTTTTCATCTAAGGAGCAAAACTCAAATTTCTTCAGGGCGCCTTACTTCAGAAGGTATTGCTTGGAGCTATAGATTATGAACCTTTCGAGGACCCAATTGGCAAGAATAATTGATCACACGTTGATCCGACCTAATGCAACGAAGGATCAGGTGACAATGCTCTGTGAAGAAGCGAAAAACTACAATTTCGGGTGTGTCTGTGTTAACCCCGTGTACGTTTCTCTGGTTGTTGGACTCTTGCGCAGAAGCAACGTTAAAGTCTCCTCTACCGTTGGGTTTCATTATGGTTCTACTTTGCCCGAGGTAAAGGCCTTTGAGTCTGAGCGAATCCTGAAAAATGGGGCTCACGAAATAGATATGGTCATGAATGTAGGCGCCTTAAAATCAAAGGAATATGAGAAGGTAAAAAAGGACATTGCGGCTGTAACAAATCTGAAGCAGCCTTTCAGTGGTGTTGTGGTGAAGGTGATAATTGAAGCTGGATACTTGACTGACGAGGAAAAAATAATGGCTTGCCAGCTCGCTAAAGCAGCTGGAGCAGATTTTGTGAAAACTTCCACGGGCATCATTGGAGGCGCCACGGTGGAGGACGTTCGGTTGATGAGGAAGACAGTGGGCAGAAAAATGGGCGTAAAGGCAGCAGGAGGTATACGAACTCTCAGGCAAGTGTTAGCAATGATTGCGGCTGGAGCCAATAGAATCGGAACTAGTACTGCGGTCGCCATAATTGAAGAGACTGCCACCGAAATCGATGAAAAGTGAATCACAATCTGACTTACGATTGATAGGTCACATTCTTTGAGGAGCTTCTATTCCAAGCAGGCTAAGGGCATTTCCAAGCACTGTTCTGACGGCGTCAACGAGAGCAAGCCTGGCATCACTTAGCCCAAGCGGCTTAGCTTTTATCACCGGTACCGCATTATAGAACGTATTAAACTTGTCAGCCAACGCATTAGCAAAGTCTGCGATAATGTTTGGTTTCAGGTTCTCGGCTGCGTCCACAAAGATTTCTGGAAAACGGGACAACATGAGAATTATATCATGCTCCAAATGGTGATCTAGTAGAGAGTAGTCGGGCCTTTCAGGTGTTCTTGCAGCTTTTCTTAGTATGCTACAAGCCCTTGCATGAGAATACTGAATGTAAGGTGCGCTGTTCCTTTCAAAATCCAATACTCGATCCCACGTGAAAACGACTGGTTTTGCTGGATCCACTTCAACAAGGGCATATCGTAAAGCTCCAATGCCAACGATGTTTGAGATGCGACGCTTCTCCTCATCAGGTAGTTGTGGAGACCGCTTTGATACTTCTTCATACGCTCTTTTGATCGCTTCTTCGGTAACTTCGTCGAAGGTGATGTATCGACCCTTTCGAGCCGACATTCTATAGCCTGGAAAATTGACTAGACTGTAAGCAAAATGGATCAGGCTTCTAGCATATTTTACGTAGCCTAAGGCGTATAGAGCGAGTTTTAGCTGCAGTTGAGATAGCGTTTGCTCCATACCTATAACATTAATCACCTTGTCAGCTTGCTGAAATTTCCATATGGTATAGGGAATGTCTCGAGTCGTGTAGAGAGTTGTGCCATCAGCCCTTACCAAAGTCAAAGACGGAATCTCATAATCCTCTTTCAAACCAAGCATGTCTTTGATTTCAAAAGATTGGGTCACTTTGTCAGCATCAAACTCTAAGACACCACCTACTTGGAAAACATAGGAAGTGCTTTTCAGCTTATCAAGAATACGTAGGACCTCACCGCTCCAGATGAAGTCGCTCTCCCAGTCCCAAGAGTCAAAGGTGATTCCTACTCTACCAAGAGTACCTTCAAATCCCTTTAAACAAAGTTGACAAACTTCTCTAATCAGGCTTTTCGCTCCTTCCTCACCAGACTCGTATCTACGAATTAAATCATCAACTTTAGATTCAGGATCTTCGTTAATTTCATCCAAAAGATGATTGAAAAGTTTTGGAAATCGTTCCTCCAAATCTGCTGCGACTGATACCCAATCGTCTAATTCCCGTTGAAACTTCAATATTTCTTCATTCAACGAACGCTTCTTTGCGCTTTCAATTCCTCTTTTGAGTCGATGAATTTCCATTATGCAACTTGTCACTGCGTAAACTTGGCCGATGAAGTGGTCTGGTTTTCCTTCTGGTCTCGGTTCTTCCAGCTTTTTGTATCCATATGCAATGACTGCTGATTGCCGACCAACATCATCAATGTAATAATGCCTGAAGACCGTATGTCCGTGGGCTTTCAAAATACGTGCAACTGCATCGCCCAACACTGGGTTTCTTGCCTGTCCAATGTGGATGGGATGGATAGGATTGACACTAGTGTGTTCCACAATGATTTTTTCAGGATTTTCAGTCTTAACAAATCCATATTCCAGATCAAGCATCCTGATAGATTCGAGGGTCAATGAAGAAAATTCTGCAAAGTTGAGGTAAAAGTTCACGTAGCCCTTTCCAGCTGCTTCAACAGATTGGATTAACGGAGACTTCGATGCATCTATAGCTGCTGCGATTTGATTAGCCAGTAGGATCGGTTTTTTCACAACCTGCTTGGCGAGTTCAAAACTTACTGAAGATGCTAACTCACCAAACTCTCTTGTCGGTGGAACTTCGAGCATGAAAGAAGGAGTTGTGATTTTAGGATACAAAGTATGTAAAGCATCCTTTAACACAGTCTTGCATTCATCACGAAACTTCGCATATGGATTGACCGATGTCATTTTTGGCTCACTATTAACGGGTCCGCGGGTACCCGTTACAAATTTGTAGCGGATCCTCTTTGAGTGGATATTACCACTACGCCCACAATTTCTTATAGATAATGTGTGAAGTCATAAATAAATAGTGACAAATATCGAAGATAGTCCAAGGTCCTGATGGTTAACGCCGTATTTTATGGAGCACTCACCCCTTTATGAAGAAAAATGAGATCTAACAGGTTGGTATATGGGTTCATACATGCATGTATGTAAAATCAAAGAAAGTCACCAAGTCGAAAAAGTTGCAACAACGTCTAATTAACTCTATGTCTGTTTTCCATTATGACACAACCTACCCATCCCTCTTGCGCGCGCGCACAACTGGAACATACCCAAAATCTAAACAGCATTGCACCGCGCGCGCATGGGTGAGGAGTGAGACAATGCCTAGGAATCCTGTCTGCTGCGTGGTTCTGGACGAAAAGACATCTAAATTTAAGATCAGTTATGACGGAGAAACGTACTATTTCTGTAGTGTGAAATGCAAGAAGTTTAAAAGGAATCCGCACAAATTTGTAAAGTAGCCTTGGATTCTTTCTGTGCACTCAATACCTTCTTCTTCGTCGCTGGTAACCTCTTCTTTCATCATATGCGCGCGCATATAGATAAATATGAGGATGTTAGTTGTATGAAATGTTATGAGGAAGATATATAATGCCTGTCTGTCCTAAATGCCATTGCCGGAAGAAGAAATCTCATTATCAATTTCATATTAAATACTGCGTCAAAGCCTAGTAAATAGAGAGCAAGGCTTGCATGACAAAAAAGGCAGTCTTGTAGAAAGTCGTTGCATATATTACGCACGCGCGAAAGGGTAGAGAGAGATTATTGTGGAGGGCGTTTTTTCTTTTTCCTTCTTTTATGACGTGCACGTTCTTTATGCCCTTGCTTCTTAGCTTTTCCCTTTCGCGGCAATTTTCTTCACTAGATTCATGGTACGGTAGAGTTAAAAGTGTTCTGCGCGCGCGCATTTAAGATGCGCCACAGAATTGTTTCTAAACTTGAAGAAGCGAGAGCCACTTCAAGAGAGAAAGCAGTGACAATTGAAGAAGCTAGCTTAGACATTCGAGAACAACGATGGTTAAGATATTTTGCTGGAGCTTTCCTCAGCAAAGTAAAGAAGACAAGAGACAAGCGATATTACATCTAGAAATGCGTGTGCGCCACGTAAATGTTGAGTTATCGTTTCTGCCAATCATGTGTGCCCAATACGACGCACGCGTAGCGCGTCTCAACATGTACGCGTAACTATTTACCACGATGATTCCCCAAACCCAACGCACCACAATTCTCCAAACCACTCTTCTCACTCTTTCCGCGCAACAAATCTCTAATCTTATGATAATTTTGAAGAAACCTAACACCCTTCTTTGTCGTCCTATAAACAGTCTTCCCCTCCTCACCCCTCTCCTTCAAAAGTCCAACCTCCAAAAGAAAATCCAGATAATCATTTAACTGAGCAAAACTTAGATTCGCCCTATACATAATCTGAGTCTTCAAACAACCATTTTTTGCAATCTTCAAAGCCTCAGCCATAATAGACAATCGATCTCGACGCTTGTGCCCTCTAAACATCAATCAACGCCTACAAACTTCTATAACATTTGTCTATAACATTCCTAAAGAAGCAAATCTGAAAAAGAGTGCTCCGAAAAAATCAATATTCAAACCTCGGCGAATTGTATGTATGTTATTACGTGTCTGCCGAAAAACGTGAGACTAACCCTTATAAAAAATGGCGTGCATGCGTGCAATGGAACTTCAAGATCACGTTCAAAGTATTAGTTCACTCAAGTTGCATGTGGCTACGCATACGACGGTATCGGCACCTCCGTAGTAGATTAGGAGTTGGTCATCCATCAAAATCGCCCCGCAGCTAAAGACAACGTTAGGAACTCTTCCAAAACGCTCATAATCTGTGGTGGGCTCCAAAATGGGCCTTTCAGAACGGTACAGAACTTTTTCCGGGTCACCCTTGTCAAGAAGGAGAACACCAAGGCGGTATACGTTCTCAAAGTTTGAGCCGTGATATATGAAGAGCCATCCTTCGTTGATCTCTATTGGTGGACCGGCTGCGCCTACTTTCAGGCAGTCCCATTTTCCCATCCGAGGTCCTATTATTGCTTTTATATCAGACCAACGCTGCAGGTCATCGGAATATGTAATACAAATGTCTGGATCAATACGATGGAACATAACATAGCGACCGCTAACTTTGCAAGGAAGAATCGCAGCGTCCTTATTTCGAACACCTGCAAATGGCGTCCATCTTTCTCCCCAGTTCCACCGCTTATTAATAAAATCATCCAACGCAATGGATGTCAAAGCGATCTGGTGCCCGTTTGAAACACGGTCACGTAATGCTGTATAGGCCATAATGATTTGTTCACTTTGCAAAGTTAGTCGAGGGTCCTCACAACCATCTTTTTCAGTAAGGTTTGCTGGCTCAAAAACAGGAGAGGAAACTCGTTCTTCGATGTGATAACCATCTGACGAAGAGGCATAGCCAAGTCGAGAAATCCCATCATTACCAACGGCACGATACAAAATGTGGACTCGTCCATCGGCATACAAAGTGGCAGTGTTAAAAACTGCACGTGTCTCCCACGCATGTTCTGATGTTGGTCTAAGAATTGGGTTTCCTTGAAATCTCTTCATTATGGGGTCTCCCTATGGTTATTTTGAAATCCGAAAGATTTTTTGTTTATGAATTGTAACTATGGATTTGGAAACTCTGGTTGCACGTAGGCCTTGTTTCTTAACTCTTGACTGTGGGCATTCCGACAAGTTCGTCCAAGATTCTCCTTAACGTTAACATTCCCACCAAGTATCCTTTTTTATCTATTACTGGAAGATGTCGTATACGATGTGATGTCATGAGCCTTTTAGCTTCTGCAAATGAGGCGTTTTCCCTTACTGTTATCACGTTTTTTGACATAACCCTTCTCAGATGCGTGTTTAGTGGAACTTTTCTGACTACACTCCTTAGGGCATCTCGCTCCGTAAATATTCCCTTACATTTTCTTTCATCGTCTGTTATCATCAGAGCTCCAACATGTTTTCTGAAAAGAGTTTCAATGGCATCTTCAATTGTTGTGTCCTCTTTTGTTGTTACCACGTTTTCTAACATTAGTTCTCGAACCTTCAACTTTTGCAAACCACCACAATGATTCTATGGATTCCATATATATAGCATGATGCAAACCCTCTTGGTTATTGGCTGAGAGTTTCCAGTTCTAAGCGAGCTAGAAGATAGGAGATCGTAGCCTCAGCGCCTTGATTCAAATTTAACCCTTGAGGATTGACACCGTCATAGCAACCGCCTGTGGTTGGGTCGTAGACCATTACATTTTGAGTGTTTTTTCCTAAAAACCATTCAAAAGCAATGTATGCTACCTTTTGATACTTCTCCTCGTTAGTTACGTGAAAGGCAGTCAAAGATGTTTCAACCATGCACGATGCCTCAATCGGTTGTTGGTCGTATAACGCTCTCTGATCACCCTTCTTGTACCATCCTCTGTTACCGATAGGAACAAATTTCTCATCAATTACCTGAACTTCAGCAAGAAAGTCAAAGGATTCCTTGGCAATCTTAAGGTATCTTTTATCCCCAATAGCGGCGTAGGCTCTAAAAAGGGCTTGCGATAAACGCGCATTAGCATATGTAAGATAAGGTTCAAACCAACACCAATCAGAAGAAGATACTCGCTGATAGCTGTCCAGCATTTGCCCAGTAAATGACACTATATTTTTGGAAAGATTGTGATCATGCGGCAACGCTTCGTAATAGTGACAGAGACCCAGAATTGTGAAGGCTTTAGCCCTAAGACTCTTAAAGCTCGATACATGCCTAAGGCCTTTGTCAAAAATCTCCTTCGATGTAGTTTTAATGCCCTGAGTAGGACCAGTTAAAATAGCATGTCCGCAGGCCCAGAGAGATCGTCCCATGCAATCTTCTGACCCCACATCATCAAGGAGGCCACGATCATAACTTAACAAGTTGTGAAATTTACCGTCGGGTCTTTGCATATGAAATAAGAAACTCAAATACTTATTAGCTAACTTGCTTACATGAGAATCATCATGAAGCTGAAGGGATTTTAAGCAAGTAACTAGTGCACGGGCGTTGTCATCTGTAGTATAACCCTCCTTTCTGTTGGGAATCGAATATTTAGTGTGCTGAAGGATTCCAGTATCATCTGTGAGAGCTTTGAGATGATTCAGTTTGATAGGCGGTTTAATATTTATCACCCTTAATCTCTACTGAGACGATTGCACGCGCTTCTCCTTTCCGTTGAAACTGCTCCTTTATCTTTATCACCCTTGATCTTTAAGGAGACGATTGAACAACTCGACATATTTTTCTGCAACCTTTGGCCAAGTGAAGTTTCTACTATAAGCATAAGCTTTCCTCTCCAAACTAAACCTCAGTTCTGGGTCTTCCAGAAGTTGATTTATGCATTCAGCGATCGAGGTTGGGTTTCTAAATTTGCATATTAATCCTCGTCCATTTCCTAGAGCCTCTTCAGCATGAAGGTATGCGGTCGATATAATGGCTTTGCCAGTTCCCAAAGCATAGACGAGCGTTCCACTGCTGATCTGATTTCGATCGACATATGGAGTGATGTAGATGTCTGTTGCTTGGAGATACCTGATTAGTTCCCGTTTGGAGAGAAATCGATTGTAAAATCTCACATGTTTCCCCAATTGGAGTTCGTCAACCAACCTCATTAGCCCCTTCCGATAACGCTCCCCCTCATATTTCCTTACTTCCGGATGGGTTACTCCAATTATGAGGTAAAGAATTCTTGGTTCCCTCTTAACGAGGGAATTGAGCGCTCGAATAGCATGTTGAATACCCTTTCCACGATTTATCAGTCCAAGAGTGGATAAAACTATCCTATTTCTCAAACGAAGGGAAGTTTTTGGCTTTTCGCTGGGAACAAATGGAACATCAGGGCAACCATGTGGGATAACAGTGATCTTTTTACGTCTAATATTGCAATTTTTTAGTAGTTGCAGAGCTGTTCTTGTCATGACTACGATTGACACACTACGGTGTGCAATGTTTTCCAAAACTGTTCGAGCTGTGGATCCGAAGTTTGGCACAATAGTATGGAGTGTAGTTACTACTGGTTTTTGAAGATCATCTAAAAAGGAATTGATGTATTCCCCCGATTCTCCTCCAAAAAGACCGAACTCATGTTGGAGATTTACTAAACTGACTTCAGATAGATTAGCATAGTGAACGGCTTGTACGTAATCATCTAAAGAGTCTCGTTCAACTTGAAATCTAACTCTCCCATCATACTTGTAGATTGCCCCTTTCTCATTTATTGCGATAACCACTGAGGGTCTAAACTCATGAAGCCGATCTACGGCATCAGTCAGATCTTTCGTGAAGTTTGCTATACCACACTCTCGCGGCGGATAAGTGCTCACATAAGCAATCCTTTTTTCATCAACCGTGAGAGGGAAAGGTTTTCGCATCACTTTGAAACGCCACATTTTGTTGTTCTGCGCACGCATTCTAATCATTCGAAGCTTTTTCAAGGGCTAAAAGCCTAGCTAGATCTCTCTCCAAAAAATCTATCCAACCACGCTCAAAATGAAAACTCGCATTATCACTAACCAACCTAACATCGCAAGAATAATGGCCATCAACATAACCCTTACAATCAGACTCCCTCACCGGAACAAGACCACACTTCGCCCTACACAGAGTCTCTACATAATTATTTATCACCAAGTAAAGCCGCTCCACCTTGAAATGAGGCGTAATCCTCTCCGAAACCGCCTCAATGCCTTCACGCTTAATCTCCCTCTTCGCCGCCTGTGTAAACCGCTTCCCAATAAGAATACCTTTATCATACTTCCGCTTCTTCAGAACCTCAACCATCTCCCTAACAGCATCCACACCAACATATCCTGACTTCGTTTTAGGTTCAGTTATAACACGTATCAAAATTCTATCATCCGACTACGAGGCGAAACCGTAAAATCAACCTTCCTCTCCTTCCTTCGGGTTCTGGTACTCTCATAATCCCTGATCGCTGAAATCACCTCAGCCTTCTTAACAAGATCATTTTCACTCACAATATCATCCCTCTAACAAACGCAACTCCAAAACATTCAATTGACCCATAACATGAGATTCAGCCATATATTCTCATGGAACCTTATATACCTCCTCCAAATTCATGGTAGTTGAGTTTCAATGTCGTCTTCTCCGACGAGGACGGTATTTTCTTGCGCGCGCGCAGCCACAGAAAGGCTGACCTAACATCCTCACCACTAACCTTTCTCATCCACAACATTTTGTATCACCTCTCAAACAAAAGCAAGCCGCTTCTAAAGAAACAATGTCTCAATAACACATTTGGCTTGCCATTTTCTATATTATTCTCAGCATGTATTATAAGGGTTTTCTTAGGATATACTTCAGCCAAACGTTTGCATGTCTGCATTCAACTAGTTCTTTGATTGGTTGTTTAAGAGTTAGTCCCTTCTTTTTTCTACTACTCTCTTATCTTTCTTCCGCTTTCTAACACTAATAGTGTACTGGTTGCTTCCCGAATGTCTATTAACATCATCTCCTTCAAACTTTGCATAAATTTCGGCGGTGTTATCCCATTGATCCTTTTTCTTGGCTCTCCATTTTATACTGAAGTTCCCATCACTTTCAGTTGTTCCCGAAGCTAAGAGATCGTCCCCACCTACGTCGCTGTCAAAAATTTTGATAGTTTTGTCCGCAATTGGGTTTCTAGTAGCCTCTTCCACAAGTTTTCCAGTGAACATGACAGTTGAACCCTCTGCTACGCTACTTGAGGATGAATCTAGGATGAGAACAGTTTTTATTGGTTTATGTGCTACGGGAGTTTTCTTCTTCTGGATTATTTGAGTAACAACGGTTCCGCTGGGGATTAATATCTCGTTTTTTCCGTCCTCGGTTTCTAAGACAAGGTGCATCAATCTGATTTGTTTCACAACACCAGTCTGTCCGGAAACCGTCACTTTATCACCGTATGTGAAGGGACGTGAAAGCAAGAGGAAGACTCCAGCAACAACATGGGAGAGAATCGTCTGAGTGGCGAAGCCAACAACTAAACCTCCGAAGGACCCCACAGTCAAGGCCGCTGCCGGGTTAACATTGAATACAGAGGTCATCAAAGAGAGTAAAACAGCTACACCTGATATCCTTGTTATGATTCGGAGGGTTGCGGCTGTAGGATGGTCCGCTACTCTTCTCACATATGTGTAGACTAGCCCACTGATAGCTTTCACGGCAAAGTAGCCAAAGGCGAAGAGCAACCCAGCTTGTATATAAACCAGATAGGGATAGATGAACAATATGATGCTACTATAGGGCTGAAGATACGGAGGAATCTCTTCATATGATGCCCAACCGAAGAGAAAATTCACAAGAGACAACGCAACAGCGAGAACTGCGATGTAGAAAATAACTTTGAAACTTCCACGACGTAGACTCTGCATCTTTTCCCCAACTTCACTAATGTTTGACGCCACGACATTCAACACCTTAATTGCCAAAATAGACTAACGAGCGAATAATACCAAATTGACTGAATGCTTTAACTCTTAGTGGCATCATGCACCTCTGTCTTCCACATCTCTTGGAACGGTCTGTAAATCCTCAATGCTGACAAAACAACATCTACTCTAGTTTTGTAGAGTCCACTTTCGACAAGTTGATCTAAAACCTTCACCACGTTTCTGTGAAATTTGAAGTTCACCATTACCGTGGATTTCTCTGCCTTGGGGATATCTTCCAACAAATATCACCTAAGATCGTCTATACGATGTATAGACACTGTATAGGATTTATATATGTGCTTCTCTCTATTAAAGAGCAACGAGGTGATTTTATGGCAGAGACAAAACCTCCTCCTAAAAGGGAGGAAAAAGCTCCTTCAAAGGAGTACTACAAGAAGGTAGGCAAAGAATCCAGAGAGGCTCTTATACGGGCTGTTCCAAATATGGCGTTAGGGATAATAGCTGCGATACTTCTGTGGCTTCTCGGTCGTCTAATATTCATACCGATATCCCAAGGCATCGAATGGTATGAATACCCCCTTCCAAAAATCCTAAACTTCATAATACTGATTGCGATGGCAGCATTCGTTCTAAGGATACTCGTAGACGCCCGTCGAGCTGTTGATGCCTTAGCTGGCCTGGCTGCCTGTGAAATAGGAGGTCCATACGATGTGACACCGGCAGAGATTGGACATTACAAAACGGCGTTGCGAGGCATACTCTACGTGGTAATGGTGTCTCTAGCGTTCCTGCTGTTCTCGGACTACTTGACGTTGATACATCCAGGGCTTTCAGGGGTAGTGTTGATAGCAATCGTTGTTTGGGCGATCTTTCAGATTTGGAGGGCTGTTAAGGCGGTTTCAGAGGAAATCAGACGCTACTCTACTGAGTGGACTGAAAAAGCACTAAAGTAAGATTAGGAAAGAGCCGGTGTAGTTCTAGTGAGGCTCTCAATCAAGATAGCGATACTATCAGCTATACTCGTTGCCGACCTCTCCTTCTTCCTATTTTTCAAAGCATACTTCCCCGAAGCCTACGAATCTGTGTTTCAGGCGATACCATGGCCAGACGCTCTTGAAAAAACGTTCGTCATAATTGCAGGCCTTGTAATAGCCACGGTCACTTCCTTCTCAATGGCGTATTTCATGTTGAAACACCTCATAAGGTCAATACGGCAAGGATAAAAATGAGTGAAAGAGAAAGGACCCGAGTTGAGTTAATTTCTACTGCAAGAGAGCACTTGCCGAACACCCTAATCAACCTTTTCACAGCAGCGCTCATATGGCTCTTCGGCGCCCTAGTTTTTCTACCTGCCGCTGACAGAATAGAGCCCGTGGGACTCCCACTTCTCTGCAGCCTGATTCTTCTCACAGGATTCTCCATCTTCATTTTTAAAGCGTTCCGTGGACTAAGCTGCCTGCTGGAAGCCACTTCAGAAATTCTGGCCAAGTACATTCAAAGAAGGAAGGAAACAGAGATCTCTACAGAACGGTTAAGATCTGTATTTGGATGCATGATTCATGTTGTAGCAGTCTTGGTTGTATACGCGCTATACTCACCGCTTCTCGCAGCAATCCACCCCTCACTAGCTGGTCTAGCGCTGATACCAGTAGTTTTATGGGTTTTCTGGATGTTGTTTAGAACCATGACTGCGTTGAGAATTTGAAATACTTGAGTATGCAAAACTTTCAAAGAATACCCCAGAAAAGCCTAATGAACCTGCCCGTCTGCTCAAAACTGATAGGTGGAATCTTCCTGCTCGAACGATGCGTACGCGCATAAATGCCATGGAGGTAAGTGAAATGCAACGACTGGAATATTTCAGAACTTACAGTGAAATGAAATGAAGGCATGCAAAAGCAAGATTGAAACAATATCAAATCTGTTTAAAAATCAGTCTTTGATTTGATTATGCTTTTCCCACTCGGAAGAGTTGCGATATACTCCCATCCCTCATCTAAGTAACTTTCGATCTCATTCAAGTCTATGACTTTCTCTCGTCCACAGTCCTCCTTTTCCTCACCTAATAGTCTCCTTCTTATGATCTCTTGAAACTCTTCATCGCTCAAGGCGGATAGCTCCAGCTCTTCTGCTTCTTGTTGTGTGAACCCCGCTACCAAGAGAAGCTGCTTTCTAAATGCATCCTTCAGCCTTTCCTCAGTTATTTCAGGCTTTGTTGTCTGAAGGTATTCCTGGCTTCTCTTGTATGCTTCCCGCATATCCTCTATCACAGCTTCTGGAAGCCTACCCTTGTTTGTCGTATACCTGTTTTCGATATCGCCCTTGTGTCCCATCCAGAACTGCCTGTAATCCCTAAGCACCAACCCTTTTGACTCAGCGAGCATTAGCTGCGTGTCGAAGTAGGATCTCAGCACGTAAGGTCTCCATGAAAACCCAGCTCTTCTTATCGCCCTTCTGATTATGTCGCCTATATTTACAGCTCTTATGAAAGGCTTCATCCTCAGCTTGGGAGTGACCGTTGGCGAATCAGAGGTCAACCTTTCCTCTCCTCTAATCCTCTCCTCTAGGTAATCCTTCAGGTACTCGCATCCTTCGTCACCGAGAAATGTGAAATACTGGTGTCCCGCCTTGCTGAGCTCTCTGCGCACAATCACTAAAGTCGGTGTTTGATCGAAATCTATAGAGCTGCCTTCAACCTTCAATTCAGGCAGGTCTCTGACTCTTAAACCGTCATCGCCCTCATAGTTTCCCAAGGTTTTTATCCTCAACCCGCTGTGGGCGACTAGAACCGATGAAACTCTGGCTTTCTTGTCTCCTGAGAGGAAGATCTTCTTAAGCTCCTTTCTGGTTGGCACCCTTTCGTCTCTGAGTGTGGGCGTGTCTTGTGTTCCTTTAATCTTTATCTTGCCTTTGAGCTGTATCCTGTTGTGGGCGAGCCATGATTTCACGGCTTTGAGCGTTGATTGGATGTAGCTGCCGGCGTGTCCTTTCTCTTCCATCATGGAAACAAAATCTAGGAGGAGATCAAACCGTTCTTTCTCTTCCATCTTGGCCAATTGTTTCGGGGTGGTCTTGTGGCGGTCGCAGAAACTGCCCACCCGTCTAAGGTAGACATCTGCAGTGACTCTCGATCCCCTGGCCGTGTTGTCATACCATCGTTTGACATTAGCGTCCTCGAAGAGGCGGGCGTACGTTCTTTTGCGAGTCATACATTAAAATGTCCTTTCGAAGCATATAAAATTTGTTGGTTCCAAACCCAAAGAGTGGCGGGCCCGCGGGGATTTGAACCCCGGATCTCCGGCTTTCTTCCTTTTTGTCCGGAGGCTTACGCACTGTTGGTTTGGAACAGTTCGGCGCCTTAATCCGAGCTGGGCTACGGGCCCTAGCCTTTGGGTTACGTAATTCTGTATTAAATGCGTTATGGGAGATGAAGAAACAGGGTTT
>Ga0224506_10001588_pt1 | contig 16108 bp, 18 predicted proteins | sample SF_Jan12_sed_USG_2_FD_169108 | JGI IMG/M metagenome (GOLD analysis project Ga0224506, IMG submission 169108) | Sediment microbial communities from San Francisco Bay, California, United States - SF_Jan12_sed_USGS_8_1 | ecosystem: Environmental > Aquatic > Marine > Sediment | place: USA... | reverse complement strand
AATGTCGTGTTCATTAAGGTAGCCTAGGCTCACGACCTTTATGTTCTGACTTTCCACCTGGGCCTGCGCGCCTTTGCCGGGGAGGGCCTCGAAGGACTCCGGCGACTTCACCTTCAACTTCCGTTCCTCGGCGCCTTTGACGATGCCGCGCGCGATTAGATGCTCAGATTGGGTTTCGACTGCGGCAGCTAGGGCAAGTACCTCGTCATTGGTAACACCGTCTTGCAGGCTGACTACTTCGTCGACGCCGAAGCGACCTTCAGTTAGTGTGCCGGTTTTGTCAAAAACGACACATTTCAGATTACGGGCACGCTCGAAAGCGCCACGCTCTCGGATGAGTAGACCGTTTTTAGCCGAAAGCGAGGTCGAAACTGCCACCACTAGGGGAATTGCAAGTCCTAAAGCATGCGGGCAGGCGATAACCATCACTGTAACCGAGCGTTCCAGAGAAAAATCTAGCGTGCTACCAAAAATCTGCCAAATGATTAAGGTAATCAATCCGCCCCCCAATGCTATCAACGTGAGCCAGAGGGCAGCACGGTCAGCAAGGAGTTGTGTCATTGACTTACTTTCTTGCGCTTGTTTAACCAGATTGATGACCTGCGAGAGATAGGTGTCTTTGCCAGTCTTTTCAATTTTGACTTCAACCGCTCCCTCGCCGTTGATAGAGCCGCCAATTACTTTATCTCCTTCTTTTTTTGGGATGGGCTTCGATTCTCCAGTAAGCATCGCTTCGTTGACATCCGTCTCACCTTTTTCGATACTTCCATCTACCGGGACCTTTTCACCAGGTTTGACCAGCACCAAATCGCCAGGCGAGAGTTCGTCTACCGGCACATCTTTTGTAGAACCATCTGGCTGGACGAGATGGGCTATTGACGGCATCAGTTTGGCTAGTTCCTCAAGCGCTCGCGACGCACCCATCACCGACCGCATTTCAATCCAGTGGCCGAGCAGCATGATGTCGATCAGCGTGGCAAGTTCCCAATAGAAGATTTGGCCTGATAGACCGAAGACCACTAAACTGCTGTAAGTATAAGCGACGGTGATAGCGACTCCAATAAGAGTCATCATTCCTGGCCGCTTTTCACCAAGTTCCCCTAACAACCCCTTTAGAAAAGGCCACCCACCATAGAAGAAGATCGCCGTGGATAGAGCGAATAAAACGTAAGAATCTCCCGTAAACTTTAATGCTTCAAGTCCAAGAAGCGACTGAATCAATGGTGAAAGCAGTAAAATTGGAATGGTGATAAGTAAAGAGATCCATAATCGTTTCTTAAAGTCCCGCAACATCTGGGCATGATGATTGCCATGAGCTTCATGTTTATCATGATGTTCATGCTTTTCGTGAACATCTTCAACGTGTTGTTTTTTTAGGTTCCTGGTGTGCCATTTTTTCTCTTTTTTTCCACTATTCAAGCGTTTTTCTTCTGGGGCCTTGTTTCTTTTAATCATTTTAACCCCAAACATCCTAACTCCAACTTATAATTGAGGAGAGGATAAACTTATTTTTTTCTTGCCGAGATTTTCCGGAAAGATTCTAGAGGGTACAAATCTGGGGTTCAAACTCCTTCACACTATACAAAAAAAATTTAGTGAAACTTAAGTTTCCCCTTTTATAGGAAAGCAGCCAAGGGCTTTCGGTGAGAACGATGGCCCGAGAGGTAAGCATTCGCTCCATCGTGGCTCCAGGACTTTCCATCTTGTTCATGTGCGCTCTCATCGAGCTCGGTGCCGGCAAGGTGTTTGAGGAGATGCAGGGATACTTCACTACCCTACTTCCCGGACTAATCGTAATGATTCCGCCTCTACTCGGTCTCCGGGGAAACATCAACGGCGCCCTAGCTTCGCGCCTCGGGACAGCACTAAACGCTGGATTAATCGAGCCGCGCCTGACGCTGTCCGCCGAAATCAAGGTCAATTTAACTTCCTCTTTAATTCTCAGCATTATCGCGTCCGCCATTATCGGGGTCTTTGCCTTCGGAGTGAATTTGTTAACCAGCGCCCCCACGATTGGCGTACTCGAGCTAATGGTAAAACTAATAGCGATAGCTGTTTTTGCGGGCTTTCTTTCGGGGTTGATTCTCGCCCTCCTAACTGTTTTCGTGGCTGTAAAATCCTACGCACGGGGTTGGGATCCTGATAACATCACTAGCCCGACGATGGCGACGATTGGGGACTTCGTGACCATAGCTTGTATCTACCTAGCTGTGCTTCTGGTGGTGTGAAAAATGGCCATTTACCGTGTCAAACGAATAGTGCTCGAGAGCTTCCCGGTGCTAACAGCAGGAATTATTATATCACTCGTTGCGGGCTACATGCTGAACTCAAGCATCCAAAAAATCGCCGAGCTACCCATAATTCTTATGATGATCCCGCCAATTAATGGAATAGGGGGAAACATCGGGAGTATCCTCGGCGCCCGGCTCACCTCCGCACTTCACCTAGGCACGTTGGAGCCGAGATTGAGCGGGCAGCGAGTGCTACGGAGGAACATGGCTGCCTCATCGCTGGTCAGCTTCATTATCTTCTCACTCATCGGCGCGATATTTTTCGCGTTCGCGTATGTGTCAGGTATACCACTCGCTCGCTCGCTTTCCCTAGCGCTCGCGTTCTTCATCGCAGGCATAGCGTTAACCGCCGCCGTGATAGTAGTAACGATTACATCGGCGTTCGTTTCATTCAGGGGTGGCTTGGATCCGGACAATGTGGTAATACCCATCGTAACCTCAGTCGGAGATGTGCTGGGCGTAACGTGTTTATTGGTGGCAATAATAATAGTGGGAGTGTAGAAACATGCCCGAATCTTTTAAACCCAAGAGCGTGCGAGAGCTCCTAACCGAAATGAAGGATGTCTCAGATCTTATGATAGACCTCTCCTACGCGGCGGTGCTCTTCGAGAACGATGAGCTTGCGGACCGTGTGCACGAACTTGAAACTCGAATGGATAGTCTCATGTATCAAATCAGAACGATTGCCGCAGTCGTGACACGAAACGTTCGTGAAGCCCGGAAAATAACTGGAATTCTTCAGGTTGCGAGTGCGGCAGAGGCGATCTCAAATGCCACCGGTGATATCGCTGACTTGGTCCGAATGGGAATCGAAATCCACCCTGTAGCACGTGATGCCCTCCGAACGGCCGATGAGAAAATCGCTTGGGTTGAAGTGGGTGAAGGCTCGGTACTTGTCGGCAAGAAATTTTACGAGCTGAAGTTACCCTCAAGTATAGGTATTTGGATATTCGCCATAAAACGGGGCAAATTATGGATAGTTCTCCCGCAAAAGGATACCGAGGTGCGCGTTGGCGATGCGCTCATTGTGAAGGGGCCCCCAGACGGCATCGCGATTCTATTTAAGATGGCCTGTATTCGTAGAGAGGTTTGGGCACCCGAGCGGAGATTGCCGTCGATCAGGAAAGCCCTAGCTGAGATGCGCGATCTAAGCAGTTTGATGGTTGACATGGCGTATTCCTCGATCTTATTCAGGTCCAGTGAGATTGCTGAGGAAGTAATGGAAGCCGAAGAAAAATTCGATAAGCTCAGCTATAAGCTCTGGCTCGCCACGCTTAAGGCAGCAAAGTGGGAACGAAACGTGGCAAGACTCAACGGCTTGTTACAGATGGTCAGGTCTATGGAGCAAATATCCGATGCAGCTGTTTCGATTGCGGATGTGGTGACTCGGAGGGTCGGTTTGCACCCGGTGTTCTCCCGAGCTCTGGCTGAGGCTGATGAACAAATAGGTAGAGTCAATGTTGCGGAGCATTCAAATTTTGTGGGTAAATCTCTAAAAGAGCTTAACCTATGGACAACAATGGGGGCATACGTGCTGATGATAAAGCGGGGCGGGCGTTATATGTTTGATCCTAGCAGGCGTACTCGAATTCTTGCTGGTGATTCGTTAATCATACGAGGTTCTCAGCGCGGTGTTCAGAAGGTGAAGAAGGCGGCCGCGGGGTGAAAAGATGAAAATCATGTGGTGTAAGGACCTTGAGGACGTAGTAAACATCGCGCGCAGTCAAGGGTGGCTGTTCTACCTTAACCTCAAGGGCAAGCATTACTACTACGTTTATACCGGGACCGAGGCGGAGCTCCTGTGTATTGCAGTCGAGGCAAAGGAACTCTTGAAAGCTAAATACGTGTCGATCGATGAAGAAGGCAAACTCGTGACCTCGGAAAAGCCGATTATGCCTGCATGCGCCAAGATTACCACCGTAGTTAAGGATGAGGGATTCGAAAAACTTCTCGGGTAAGGCCTATTTTTCTAGGGCTAAGAGCGCTATCTGTTCTAGCACAAGTTTTTGGATTGGCGCAATTTTCAGTTCATCCTTTGGTATCGAAAAGACCTTAAGCAGCTTTGAAACTTTTTTCCGCGTCACATCGAGCACATCATCGTCACGTTTTATGCCCAACTCGCGACGAATGTTGACCGATGCCTGCTTCACTCGTGCACGCGAATCCCCCAAAATTAGAATTGCCAAGTCTTTGCTACCCTTGTGCAAACCAACCTTCTCAAATGCGCGCGCGATCTGTCGCTCTGCGGCTACCCAGCAGAAGAGTTCGATATGGAGCGAGCTAGCGAAGTTCTTTTTCGTGGCTTGAGCAATGAGGGCAAGGTGAGCAGCGTGTACCAAGTGTTCTTTGCCGGCTATGCTCGAAGCTTCGAACACTTGGCTGGTAGTTCGATTTTTTTTGTCTATCTTAGCAAGCTTCCTCAAGAATTCGTCGACATCATCCATTCTAGCTCTCCCACCGACCACACCCACGACGCGCTTGCCGAACGCACCGCTTAGCTCAAACATACCCGACACCATAGAAGGCTCTTTAAGGATTTGCCTCGAATATTCAGTGATAAAATGCTCTCGACTGCATATAAACTCAAAATTGAGGACCTAGTGCGTGGCCAGTACGTCCGCTCGCCCGAGGGTACCGAGCCCAGTTACCTACTTACCCCCTGGGGCCAGCACATCCCCCGCGCCCGAGTGTTAGGCACGGTCGTGGATAAATTTGTGAGGGATGATCAGGGTTATGCCACGCTTCGCCTCGATGACGGAAGCGAAACCATAAGCCTTCGAGCTTGGCGGGAAGGTGTGCCCGAGCTTGCGGCCTTCAAGATGGGGGACCTCCTCGATGTCATAGGACGCGTGCGGGAGTTTGAGGGGGAAGTATACCTCGTGCCCGATCTTATCTTTCGTGTCGAAGACCCAAACTGGGAACTCGTGCGAGAACTCGAGATTCTGCGCGCGCGGAGGCTGGCTCTAGCGCAGGGGGTACGGCCGCAGCCAAAGCAAGAAGCAAAGCTCGAGCCACGACAGCTGCAGATAGAGGTCTCCCCGACTTCTCCAGAAGTGGGACCAACAATTGAGACCATAGATGAGGTAGAAGCGCCTCCGTTGCCCGAGGTGCCCGACGAAACTAAAAAGCGGGTAATCCTTGCGATCGAGAAGCTCGACAAGGGAGAGGGGGCAGCGCCCACAGACATAGCAGCTGAACTCGACCTTCACCAAGCCGATGTAGAGGATGCTCTCCGTGTGCTGATCGTGGACGGAGAAATATTCGAGCCTCGTGCGGGCAGGTTCAGGCGATTGGGATGAGTGAAGACTACGAAAAACTGCTTGACCGCGCCCTCGAACAGGTCCCAAAAGCGGTGTTAGAGAGTTCTCGCTTCCAAATCCCTGAGGCAGAAGTGTCGATTGTTGGGAACCGCACAATCCTCCGGAATTTTCGGAACATCGCAAGCGCCCTCAACCGCGAACCTGAACATCTCATTAAATATCTACTCCGAGAGCTGGGGGTGGCTGGCAACATCGAGGGAACCCAGGCTATCTTCCAGGGGAAATTTTTGAATACAGCCGTGGACGAGCGCATCCGACGTTATGTTGAGGAATTCGTGCTCTGTCGCGAGTGCGGAAAGCCCGATACTAGACTTGAGCGGCGCGAACGATTTTACATTCTACGGTGCGAGGCATGTGGTGCTAGAGCGTCGATGAGGAGCGTTTAGCCTTGCCCTCCCTCAGAGTGGTCCGAACTCAGGGCGAGGTGCTCGTCGTGGTCTGCGACCCAGAGTTACTTGGGAAGAAATTTAAGCAGGGGGAGCTGAAGCTTGAAGTCAAAGAATCATTTTATCGGGGCACCGAAGCCAGCGTCGAGGAGTGCCTTGCAGCGCTGCGCGAGGCCACGATTGCAAACCTCGTGGGGTCGATCGTGTGGCATGCGGTCAAAGTCGGCATCATCGAGCGCGCGAATGTCTTCAAGATTCAAAATGTTTCGCACGCGCAGCTCTTCAGGTTTTGAACTCCGCAGCAACAATTGATATAAGCGAATCTTGATAACAACCCACTAATAAACGATAACGCTTTGTACGCTCGGCAACTTTCTTAGCGCCTCGATTATATCGCCGCGTACTGGCTCGTCGGTGATTAAAGTCAGCTTGGGTTGAGGCACGAAGTGAGGGTCGTCCGCAACTGCCTGACGGATGCTTATCCTGAATCGTGAGATGGTGTCCGCCACCTCGCTTATGATGCCGGGCTCGGTTGCGTTCTTCGGCAAAATCTCGATTACCCCCATCCCGAGCTGCTGCGCCACACCCTTCAGGTAAGCTATGGGCTCGAGGTTTTCGAATATCCCACGTAGTTTCTCATTTTTCAAAATCGTCTGGGCGGTGGCATCGACCACGCGCCGATCGACGCCCACCTCCCCCGCTATCTGGACAGCGGGAATCCGGATATCGCCGCAGGCTATTTCTCCATTCTCCCGTACGCGAAGCCCATATTTGAACAGCGCCCGCGCGACGCTGAGCTGAGCTGGGAAATTAGCGAAAGCATCCTGAATATTCGCCCACATCCCAGCGCCGCCTACACGCTCGCGCTCCACTCCGGCCATGTGCGTTATCACCAACCGCATCACGCTCTCAATGAACGCGGGTTCCAGCCCCTCACTTTTTGCCCGCTTTCTAGCGCGGTTGATGACCGCCCGTTCCCTTGCCGCGTCCCGGATTCCTAGCTTGAGCTTCCGTTTCAGCGCCACGAGATCGTCTGCGAGCTTCAGCCGCTGCGCGAGCAAGAAGATGACCCGTTCATCAATACTGTCTATCTCCCGCCTTAGCGTCTGCAACTTTTCCTCGCTCATGGGCATCTCTCGATTCGTGCGCCCTCGGTGGCCGGCTTGGTGGTGATTATTCTCCCGGACCTCCCCCGCCAAGACCTCTTTATATCCTCGGCGTTACTCGATTTAGCTATTGCTACTACCGCCGGACCAGTACCTGTAAGGCCAGCTGCGAGTGCACCTGCGGCCAAGGCATCTAGCGCTATCGTTGGGTCGTAGCCGAGCGCGCCCGAGTAGAGCAGGCCGTTGAGCGTTAGGGCACCGAAGACATTTCCGCGTATAGCTTGATCGTGTGCGACCTTGACACCCCTCTGAAGTGGCTTGATGCGGGCCATGTTTATCCTTGAAGTGTAGAACTTCTTCGGTGGCACATAAATGAGCACGGTGAGCTTTGGGTCTAGTCTGAACCGTCGAAGCACCCGTCTTTTGATGTTATCCGTCACTGCACCTAAACCAAAAAATGAAGCCGCCGCATCATCAAATGCTCCAGTTATGGTGACACCTGCCTCAAATGCGGCATCGATACCCAAGTCCAGTACGAGTTTTGGTTTTGGTTTTTTACCCAGCGCTGCGAAGGTAGCGAGCACCGCGGCGTTCGCGGCAGCGGAGCTGCTCGACAGCCCCACGGCAATCGGGACCTTGGACCTTGTTTGCACTCGTGCGCCGTAGGTTCGTTCAAGCTTGAAATGTTTGAGAACCTTTTGCACGCATATCTCGATCAGTCGAGGGCTTTCAGGGGAGTCATCAGCCACTCGTCCGATAATCTCTCCTGGCTTATCGGTAAGCTCACAACTCGCTCTAACTCGAAGCTCGACTCCAAATGCGGCTCCCTTGCCCGTAGCTATCGCGTTAACAACGGTGGCGGAGCCGCACGCCGAAGCAGCCCCTCGACGTTTGACCAGACTCCACACCCCTATGAAATTTACTTGAAGCGATTAGGATTAACTTTTCCGGAGCGCAGCATGTGATCTGCGAGCACCAGTGCAAGCATCGCCTCGGCCACGGGCACGATGCGCGGGCAGATGTTCGGGTCGAATCTCCCCTTGAGCTTTATTTCAACTTCCTTCATCCGAGTGATATCGACAGTTCGTTGTGGTTTGGTTATCGAAGGGGTGGGTTTGACTGCTATCCGAGCGACAATCGGCATGCCTGTACTTATGCCGCCGAGGATGCCTCCAGCGTTGTTCGTCGCACTCATTATCCTGCGCCCACGAAGCGTCAAGGGATCATTCATCTCGGAGCCGAGCATTTTGACCGCCTTGAAACCGGAGCCGATTTCAACGCCTTTGACTGAACCCATCGACATCAGGGCATGAGCGATTTCCGCATCAAGCTTATCGAACACGGGCTCGCCCAATCCGGAGGGCACGTTGAGCGCCCGAACTTCGACTATTCCACCAGTACTATTTCCATCCGCACTTGCTTGCAGCACTGCTTGTTTCATCCTATCAGCCACCTTTGGGTCAGCGCACCGCATGGGGTTCCGCTCGACATTTTTACGGATTTTCTCGGACTTCACATCCCGCCCAACCGCCACACCTGCGGCCTCGACAGTGTGACCTAGAATCTCGATCCCGTGGGCTGCGAGCAGCTTCTTCGCGATCGCCCCAGCTGCAACTCGCCCGACAGTTTCTCGTGCCGAGGCTCGCCCCCCTCCGCGGTAGTCAGTGTGACCGAACTTGAGCCAGTAAGCGAGGTCAGCATGACCGGGCCTAGGCTTAGTTTTGATTTCTTCGTATGGTTTTGAGTCGACATCGATGTTGCGGACGAGCATGCAGATCGGCGTGCCGAGCGTCTTGCCTTGGAAAATTCCGGAGAGGATTTCGACTCGGTCACGTTCCCTGCGTGGTGTCGCAAGGATTGACTGACCAGGGCGCCGCCTGTCGAGTTCGTGCTGTACATCCGCCTCGCTCAGCGGTAAACCAGCTGGGACACCATCGACAATCACTCCGATAGAAAGACCATGGCTCTCGCCCCAAGTTGTGATCTTAAATAACTTCCCGAATGTGTTCCCAGCCATCAAATCAACTCCACTTTCCCCCCCAACTTTCGTATATCATCGACAAAGCTTGGATATGACACGCTAATGCTCTCTGCCCCCTCTATAATGGTTTCCCCCCACGCGACTAAACTAGCTACCGCGAAAGCCATCGCCATTCGGTGGTCTCCATAGGAAGTGAGTTTTGCGCCTTTGAGTCGCTTCACTCCTCGAATGCGAAGCTCGTCCGGTTGCTCCTTCACTTCGGCCCCCAACTTTCGAAGTTCACTTGCTAGAGCATGGATACGGTCGGTCTCCTTGAGCCGTAGATGGGGGATATTCAGGAGTCTAGTCCGACCTTCGGCAACTGAGCCGAGCACCGCGAGCGCAGGCACCAAGTCAGGGTTATCGCCACAGTCGGCCTCGATTCCTGAGAGCTCCTCGCCACCTGAGACTTCGACCGTCTTGCCTTTCACCCTTGCATCTGCCCCAAATTCACGGAGTAATTCAATAATCCGCTTGTCCCCTTGGGCGCTTTGTACATCGAGGTTACTCACCCGCACGGTACCTCCCGCGAGTGCAGCTGCAGCGAGCACGAAAGCTGCTGAGGAGAAATCACCGGGGACATCAAAATCTATCGCCTTGAAGACCTGCCCACCAGGAATTTTGAACTCCATAAGGGCTCGGTCGCGCTTGATTTTGGCCCCAGCCCCATCGAGCAACTCGAGCGTGATCTCGACATAGGGCTTGGATCGGAGTTCTTCGGTTACTGTTATCTCTACGTTCTCCTTCGCGTAGGGGGAAGCCAACAGTAACGCTGAGATAAACTGTGAACTTATCGTGCCTGTGATTTCCACTTCACCCCCGCGTAATCCACCACCAACAACTACCGGGGGCCTGCCTTGGGGCCCCTCGCAGCGTGCTTTAGCCCCTAACTTGTTGAGCGCCTCGATTAAAGGTCCAATTGGGCGGGCAAGAATTGATTCATCTCCGGTCAAACGTACGAGCTTGGGTGAAAGTGCTGCTATTGCGCTCATCAAACGAATCGTTGTGCCTGAGTTGCGAGCGTCGATAATGTCAGCACGGGGCTTGAGTTCGCCAGCGGTTCCTAGTACTCTCCAAACATCATCTTCTTGGCTGACTTCCGCGCCGAGCGTTCGAATCGCTTCGATTGTCGCCTCGGTGTCGAAGCTTAAAAGTGGGTTGATAATCTTGCTTTCATCCCTCGCCAGCAACGCAACCATGAACGCTCGGTGGGTGTAACTTTTTGAGGGCGGCGCTTTAACTTCGCCTGCCAGTTTCGAGGGCATAACTTTCAACAACGCCATGGGGCTCCCGTTACACAATCTCCGAAAGGTTTAATAAGAATTTGACGCTAGGGGGGTAGTTGGTGTAAGGTATGGCGAACCAGATGAGTTGCGACGGCGGTAATTGCTTTTATTGTTAGAGCAGCCATACCTAGGCCACGAGCAAATTCTCGCTTTTTGGCACACTTTTTAATGTGTGTGCAGTATATCACATACGGAGGTAGTGTAATTGTCCGAGATTGGAAAGCGCGTTAGGCTTGAGCGGATAATCGACCGAAAGACAAGGCGAACTGTAATCGTGCCTATGGACCACGGCTTGAGTATGGGACCTATCGCAGGGCTAGAAGACATGGCATCAATTATAAACCAGATAGCTGATGGTGGGGCAAACGCCGTCGTGCTCCACAAAGGAATCATTCGCGCAGGGCACCGAGGATACGGAAAGGATATTGGGCTTATCATTCACCTCTCGGGGAGCACCTCGCTGGGGCCTGACCCCAACTGTAAGGTTCCGGTAGCGACAGTTGAGGAGGCAATCAGCTTGGGCGCGGACGCCGTCTCGGTCCACGTTAACGTGGGTGCGGCGAACGAACCGGAACAGCTCCAGGCATTAGGTGATGTAGCTGAAACATGCGCGGACTGGGGCATGCCTTTATTTGCGATGATGTACCCACGCGGTCCCAAAATAAAGAACCAACATGCCCCCGAGGTAGTTGCGCAGGTAGCACGGGTCGGAGCGGAACTGGGAGCTGATATAATTAAGACCTCTTACACCGGGGACATCAACTCCTTCCGAAAGGTTGTCCGGGGCTGCCCTGTGCCAGTGGTGATTGCTGGTGGTCCAAAGATGGCGACCGAGCGGGATGTGTTTGAGATGGTGGGCGAGGCGATTAAAGCTGGCGCGATAGGGGTTTCGATAGGGCGTAACATCTTCCAGCACCGGAACCCTACCGGAATGACTCGGGCGCTGACGCAGATCGTGCACGGAAAAGTCTCAGTCGATCGGGCGATGCGTGAACTCAAGCGGTGAACAAAATTGCGCAAGCTTGTTTGGGTCAGGGCTGACTGGGAGGAGCCTTGGGGAAAGCGAAAACCGTTCATCAGCGCAGCGATTGAGGCTGGCGCGGATGTCGTGCTGGTGAATCCCGAGGAGACCCAAGAAGCGCTCAAGCTTGGAGCTATTGCTATCACGGCAAGCGAGCCAGCGCCAGGTGTTGGTGTGGTGATGTTGAGTGCTCGAAGCACTGCCGAGGTCGGACAAGTAATAAAGCAAATTGAGAAGCTGCACGAACAAGAAAAAAAGGTTGCGGTACTGGTCGAGATAGCGAACAAGGAACTTGAGCGCGCCGCTGTCAAAGCGGGAAAAGTAGCTGACTTCCTCGTTGCAATCACGCCCGACTGGAAGGTAATTCCGCTCGAGAATCTGATTGCTGAACTCCAAAGCGCTGAGGTTAAAGTTCTGACTGGGGTGAAGAACGCCGAGGAAGCCAAAGTCGCGATAGAAACACTAGAGATCGGTGTTGCCGGTGTGTTGCTTGACCCGCGAGAGCGTGGAGCTGGAGAAATCCGCAAAGTGTGTGAGGCATTCGAGCTGCTCACGCTTGAAAAGCTTGAGCTTGTGCCAGCGAAGGTCACCACAGTTCGTCCCGTAGGTATGGGCGACCGAGCCTGCGTTGACACCACCTCACTCATGAGCGTTGGTGAGGGGATGTTGGTGGGAAGCCAGGCGGGTGGCATGTTTCTCGTTCATTCAGAAACTTTGTTAAGTGAATTTGTCGAGCCTCGTCCATTTCGCGTGAATGCAGGGGCAGTGCACGCCTACATCCGATTGCCCGGGGGGAAGACGAAATACATGTCAGAGCTAGGCGCGGGCGACGAGGTACTGCTCGTAAACGCTAGGGGCGAGTCCAGGGTGGGTGTGGTTGGACGGGTAAAGATAGAGCGTCGGCCGCTGTTGTTCGTTGAGGCCGAGCGTGAAGGAGAAAAATTCAAAACGCTGCTCCAGAATGCTGAAACAATAAACCTCGTCGACAAAAGTGGAAAACCGATCTCGGTGGCGAAGCTCAAGCCCGGTGACGAGGTGCTCGTACATCTCGAGCGAGCTGGACGACATTTTGGCGTTAAGGTTGAAGAGACAGTAGTCGAGAGATAAACAGGGGTGTTTACTTTGGGCGAGCTGAGGTTGGGCAAACACAAGTTGTCAACTCCAGCCATCTGTGGTTCAGTAATGGCTGAAAAAGTCGACGAAATGAAAGCTGGCGTAGCCAAAGCTATCGAACAGGGCGCGGACTTGGTCGAGCTCCGGGTGGATGGACTTCACGATCAAGCAGGCTGGGAGGAGCTGCTGCCCGTCAAAGCTCCGGTGATTTTGACGAACCGCTTGGAAAGCGAGGGAGGCGGCTTTAAGGGAGATGAAAATAAGCGTATCGAGGTGCTGCTCCAGGGCGTCGCGCGAGGGGTTTCCTGCATCGACATCGAACTCTCGACTCCCGAACCCCTGCGTGAGCGGGTGGTTTCGCAGGCTAAAAAATCCGGTGTCGCGGTGATAATGTCCTGCCACGATTTTTCCATAACGCCATCCATCGAAGTTATGATAGGCACTGCAAAGCGCTTAGCGGGAGCTGGGTGCGACATTGCGAAGATTGTGACATTCGCGGAGGGCACAGAGGACGCGCTCCGCATGCTTGATTTCCTAGCTCAGGTGCAGGATGAGGTAGCGGTGCCAATCATAGCATTCGCAATGGGGGACGCCGGCAAGATAACGCGCATTGCTGCCCCGATATTAGGTTCACCCATTGTTTACGCGGCTGCAGGCAAGGCAACCGCGCCTGGACAGCTCGATGTAGCGACGATGAAGCGCTTGTTACATGAGTTGATTCCCAAGGAGAAACGATGAACTTGACGAAGCTCAAACTCTTCGCGCTGATAGGCGACCCAGTTGAGCAAAGTCTCTCGCCAGTCATGCACAATGCTGCCTTCCGCGCTCTTGGGCTTAACTGTGCTTACATCGCCCTTCGCGTGCCAAAGCCCATGCTTGCTGACGCAATTGCTGGCGTCCAGGCGCTGGGTATCGCTGGGCTCAACGTCACCATCCCTCACAAGATAGGTATCGTCAGTCTGCTCGATGAGCTCGATGAGTCCGCGAGCTTAGTAGGCGCGGTCAACACGGTCAAGAAAAATCGAGGGAAGCTAATCGGGTTCAACACCGACGGGGAGGGTGCCATTCGAGCGCTTCAGGGAAAAATTGGCTCCGTTAAGGGGAAGGAAGTGATGCTCTTGGGTGCAGGGGGGGCTGCCCGCGCCATCGCGTTCTCCTTAGCTAGGGCAGGCGCAAGGCTCACAATCGCCAACCGCACCGTCCCAAAGGCGCGGGCGCTGGCGTCGACAATCGAGCAAAAGCTGGGGATAAATGTGGGAGTAGCTTCCTTGGGTCGCACCGAACTCACCAAGGCTTTGAAAAATGCGGATGTCCTAATCAACGCCACGTCAGTAGGGATGTACCCCAAGATCAACAAAACCCTAGTGCGTGCGAGCATGATGCATCGCGGACTCGTTGTTTATGATATCGTCTACGAACCTCTCCGGACGAAGCTGTTGCGAGAGGCGAGGCGAGCGAGGGGAAAGACTATCGATGGGTTAGGAATGCTCGTGCATCAAGGCGCGCTAGCGTTCGAGATTTGGACTGGTAAGCGTGCGCCCGTTAAAATTATGAGGGCTGCAGCAAAACGGGAGTTGAGGGGGGAAAGCAGGTGAAGGTCGCTGTCATCGGCGCGGGCGCGATGGGGCAATGGCTGGCTGGTTTTGTCAAACAAAATTTGGACGAGGTTGTAGTCGCAGATGTCAGCGCAACCAAGGCCGAGCGGGTGGCCAAAGAATTGGGTATAAGCTCTAAGTCGGTCGCCGAAGCTGCTGCAGAAGCTGAGCTCGTGCTGGTCGCTGTGCCGATCTCCAAGACTCCTGAAGTCATCAAATCGCTTACTGGGCAAGTCCAACGGGGGGTGCTGATCGCCGATATTACCTCAGTAAAGAGCGATGTCGTTGAGGTCATGAAGACCATAGAAGCAAAAGTCGAGCTTGTATCACTCCATCCCCTCTTCGGCCCAGGGGCGGCAAGCGTCAAGGGGAAAGATTTCGTGGTGGTGCCAGTAAAGCCCGGCCAACGCTACGCCGCGCTCAAAAACCGCTTAATCGAACTGGGCGCGCGGGTCACCGAGATGGACGCGGAGGAGCATGACCGTTTGATGGCGATAACTCAATGCATGACCCATTTCGTGCTTCTCGTCTACCTCGACGCGCTCAAGTCGATGAAAGGGCTTAAACAAGCGGAAAAGCTTCGCACCCCAATGTTTGCGACTTTACTCGATCTAGCTAAATCCGTGCTCGCGGGGAACCCTGAGCTATACGGCGAACTTCAGGTGCGCAACCGATACGCGCGAGTCGTGCGGAGTTCGCTCCTCGAGGCCTGCCGTTCGCTGGACATCGCCTTCTCTGCGGGCGATGCCAAAAGCGTTCGAGCAATCTTCAAAGAGGCGCTGGCTCCATGGGGGTCGGCTAAAACCAAAAATGCATACAAAAGAATGTATGAAAGATTTGAGGAGGGTAAAACATGAGGGTGGGAGTTCTTGGGCCCAGAGGAACATATTCAGAATTAGCTGCTAAAAAACAATTTGGTGAAAAAGCGAGGATAGTACCATATCCAAAGATCACCGATGTTGCTAATGCGGTGGCAAGTAAAAAAATAAATTTTGGAGTCATCCCAGTTGAGAGCTTGCGAGAGGGTTCCGTAGGGGAGGCGCTAGATGCGCTCGTGTGGACCGACCTCAAAATCCAAGCCGAAGTCGTTGTCCCGATCTCACATTCCTTACTCGGAGTACCGGGGTCGAAGCTCGTGCTGATCACCCAGGTGCTTTCCCATCCTCAGGCGCTGGCCCAGTGCCGCGAGTTCCTGCAGAAGAACTTGCCAAAAGCGGAACTCATCGAGATGACGAGCACCGCCAAAGCCGCGGAACAGGTTGGCAAACTTAAACAACCTCACATGGCGGCGATCGGGCCAAAGGCGCTCGCGAACCTCTACGGGCTGGAAGTGCTTCGCGATGACATCCAGTCGGGAGAGATGAACACCACCCGCTTTCTATGCCTCTCGAAGGAGGATAGCAAACCCACGGGCCGCGACAAGACCTCGGTCGCATTTTACACAGCCCAAGACAGGCCGGGTATCCTTCACAAGATATTGGGCGAGTTCGCGGTTCGTAACATAAACCTGACGAAGATCGAGTCCCGTCCGTCAAAGAAGGCGCTCGGCGATTATCTCTTCTTCATCGACTTCGAGGGGCACCGCGAGGATGCGAAGGTGAAAGAAGCGCTAGAAGGTGTAAAGCAGAAGACGGCAATGCTCAAAGTGCTCGGCTCCTACCCGAGGCGATTCTAAGAGCATTCGCTGCTAATATCGTATTTTGATGAGCGAAAAGATTATGACAATACCAACCACGGTGAACGCCAACACTACCAACCAAGGCTGAATCAAAGCGGGCGGCTCACGGACGATAGGGACGAGAGCTTTCATACCACCTGCGTAATCGATGAAATAGACCTTCCCGTAAGCGAAAGCTGGAGAGTTGGGCACGGTGCCCGCACCGAACACTGAAAGCAGCTCCCCAGTCTCGGCGTCGAACACGTTTAAATTGCCGTTACCTATGAGAATCTTTTTCCCGACGACGATCGGT
>Ga0224506_10001587_pt1 | contig 16109 bp, 14 predicted proteins | sample SF_Jan12_sed_USG_2_FD_169108 | JGI IMG/M metagenome (GOLD analysis project Ga0224506, IMG submission 169108) | Sediment microbial communities from San Francisco Bay, California, United States - SF_Jan12_sed_USGS_8_1 | ecosystem: Environmental > Aquatic > Marine > Sediment | place: USA... | reverse complement strand
CGCTCTATTTAGAAAATTTACCGGCTATAACATGATTCCGATTCCTATTAATACCATGGACCCCCAGGATTTTATTGATACGGCCATCCGAATTTCTGCAGGATTCGGGGCGATCCACTTGGAGGATATTTCCGCTCCGGAATGTTTTGAAATTGAAGAGGCCTTGGTGAAGCACCTGGATATTCCCGTGATGCATGATGACCAAGATGGGACTGCGGTCGTCTGTTTGGCTGCGGTCATCAATGCGTGTCGGATCGTCAATGGGGATTTAGAGAAGGTGCAGATTGGTCAGGTGGGACTGGGTGCCGCAGGGAGTGCTATTGCCCGATTGATCATGGCCTATACCAAACGCCGGGTTTGGTGCTGTGATAACAATCCTGCTGCCGTGAATCGGCTCGAAGAATTTCGTCAGAACCGTGCGACGTTAGAAGAAATCATGGAACGTTGCGATGTCGTGATTTCCACCACTGGAGTTGAAGGCTTAATTGATCCGTCCATGGTGAAACCACAACAAATTATCCTGGCGTTGACAAATCCTATTCCAGAAATCACCGAAGAACAGGCACTGGCGGCTGGAGCCGCCTTCTATTCGGATGGTCGCTACGTCAATAATTTATTGGCCTATCCGGGAATTTTTAAAGGGGCTTTGGAAACGCGAGCGACGGGGATTAATGATCACATGCTGTTGGCGGCAGTCCAGGCCATCGTTGAAGCCACACCCCAAGGTGAAATTGTTCCCAGTCCTCTGGACCTCACCGTTCACCGTGCTGTGACCAGGGCGGTCGCGAAGGCGGCTATGGCGAGTGGAGTCGCCCAAAAAGAACTCGACGATGAATATTTCGACATTGAAGAAAAGACCTAGATTTTGACTAAATTTCTTCACGATGGCGCAGATGATGGCGGGTTGGATCTGTTGGGGTTCCCTCAACAGGCTAGCGTCTAGTCGTGTGGTTAGAGCACCAGGAGACGCTGGAGGGGCCGAATTCGGAAAAGGGAACAACGTGGGGATATTTTTGAGGGATCGAATGGTCGTTGACTGTTCATTGGTTTCCGTCACATCCTTTTCCGGGTTTCAGTTGGTCGTGCGATTTCCCGCCTTGATATGTTGTTCAAAGAACACATACGTTCGGCCATGAAATTTGATAAGGGGTAATTTGAGACCGAAGCAGACCCCCCTAGTTTCTGGGTTAGGGGCCTTCCGGAATTGATCATTGGTCTGACCGACGAATCATGGGTCGCTATGATTCCTGCGCATGACGAGCGGCCGCTCTAACGTCACATATTCCTAACAGATTCTAAAAATCGAAAGCGATAGATGAGGGCAAGATATGGGACCTTTGAATAGAAATTCTGAGACAAATGGCGTTTGCCCATCCAGGGATGAGGAGTTTTGAGCGAAGGAACGGCGGTACTTCACTGATTTGAATCGTAGGGGAGGGATGAATACCAACAGCCCTCGTGTCTGGTGGCCTGCGGGGGCTGTTGGCTCTTGATCACCTTCAGAGGTTACTCGCCAGCAGGCTTTTGGTTCTTAGCTTTCTTCCCTTTGCTGTGTTTCTTCATCTTGTTGGTGCCCTTGTGAGGTTTGGTCTCGGCGGGTTTTACGGCATCCTTCTCCTCAGTCGCCATGGATTCAGACGATGTTGGCATTGAAGGGGCTGGGGTTGTGGCTACAGGTTCGGCCAAGACGCCTCCGGCAAATGCCATCGTCATGGTAAAGGCCAATGCGCTCATCAGTGATGGGTGTAACACGTGGTTCTCCTTTGGTGTGTCCTCATAGTGACTGAGGAGGTGAGTAATGAGAGATTTCCTAAAACACTTACCGAGCAAAAGGAGTACCAATTTATTTGATAGAAAATGGGAATGCTTGGGAGTCGATGGATAAGTAAAGCGTTGAGAAATGTCAGGCAAATGGCCCTTGAATGTTGGTTTTGGCTCTTATCAGTATCGCCAGCGGCAATAAAATTATTGACAAGTTGTCTGATGGAATAGACAAGTTGTCCAAAAAATATTGCTCAATTAACCTATGGGAAGAATGAGAAGCCCTGGGTGTGAGTGACTGGCTGGCTGTGCGTATTTTGGTCGCTCGCGGGCATTCTCACGGGTAGGTGGTAGTGGTTCGATTGGGTATATCCCTTGCAGTGGTCAAATGTAAGTGCTGAGTAAGGCGAAAGGATTGAGGGGATCATGTTGAATATGTGTGAGTCGTGTGGACATCATTCGTCGCAAACGGTTTATGAATTACTGACGAAACATGAGTTGTGTCCTCCTTGCTATGTTGATCTGATGAAACAGCGAGATGCCGTTGCCAAGAGGCGATCCTCTTATCATGAGTTCGAATCGACGACTGTCTAATGATCGTCTGTTGGGAGAGCGTACGTTCTTGGACCGTAAGGATGTCAGGTCGAGCGACGTGATGGAAGCAGACAGAGAAAAAGTGTAAAGCCTTGCTGCAGATTCATGAGAGACCTACAATATGAGTACTAGCCGGTGGATATAATCGTATGCGTGTGCTGAGGGGGAATAGTGTCGCATCGGGATCGGTGGGCAAGGGTGGTGGCCGGAGTAATGTCATGAACAATCGATTTCAGGAAGATGCGATGCACCAGGAGGGCGCGCAAGATCTTCAACAACGTAATGAGGAACTTGTTCTCGTCAACGAACGACTGGTGGTCGATCAGCGCGAGTTGTTGAGGCAGCAGCGTTTGGTGGTGTTGGGAAAACTCGTGGCGACTATTGCCCACAAAATCGGGACTCCGTTAACGGCCATCTCGGGACACCTGCAACTGCTACTAGAGGATCCGCAACTGTCGTCTGAGGTGAATCAACGCATCCAAATCATTTTTCGACAAACGGATCGATTGAATACCGTGATGCAGGATTTATTGAATTTTGTCAGGACTCCCACGTTGGCACTTGAATCGGTCTCTATTCCTCATTGCCTCGATCAAGCCCTGCAGCTCTTTCTTCCTATTTTTGACAAACAATCCATTCTGTTGAGCACACACTATCATGCCTCCTTGCCGCTGGCCTGTGGCGATTTTTTGCAACTTCAGGATGCGGTCAACAATCTTATTGATAATGCCATTGATGCGATGCCTCATGGAGGCCAATTGAGGGTGAGTGCGTGGCCGCAAGATCGGCAGGACTCGGTCGTCCATGAACCGGGAATCTGTATTGAAATTCACGATACCGGGATAGGAATTCCTTCCGACTGCCTGGAATCCATCTTTCAGACATTTTTCACCACAAAAAATATCGGGGAAGGCACAGGCCTCGGGTTAGCTATTGCGTCGGAAATCGTTCAACAACATCAAGGCCAACTCTCTGTGGAAAGCACGGAGGGCAAAGGAACCACGTTTTCCCTATGGCTTCCGGCATGGAGTGAGAAAGTATAATGTCTACGACTCGCGTCTTGATCGTTGATGATGAAATTGAAACCTGCGCCTTACTCCGTGAAATTATGGAAAAAGAGGGCTACGACGTCCAGGTGGCTCATAATGGCCCAATGGCTTTAGATTTGCTGATCGACCATCCGCCGGATGTCGTCTTAAGTGATATTCAAATGCCTGGTATGAACGGCATCCATTTATTGATGGCCATTCATCAGCGACACCCAGCCACTCAAGTCATCCTCTTAACCGCGTACGGGTCCTTGAGTACGGCCGTCGAGGGTATCAAAGCGGGCGCGTTTGATTATCTCAGTAAACCCTTTGCCTTAGACGAAATTCGACGAGTCGTTCGTCAGGCGTTGGACCATAAGCGGATGCTTGAAGAGAGCCGCACCATTCGTGATACGGTGGCTCCATCGAACCCGTTGAATAATATCCAAGGGAAAAGCCCCGCGTTGGTGGCGGTGTATAAACTGATTGCCCGTGTGGCTCCTACGGATTCCACGGTGTTGATTCAAGGGGAAAGCGGGACGGGAAAAGAGCTGATTGCGCGGGCCATTCATGCCAATAGCTTACGCAAGGATGGGCCCTTTGTGGCCGTGGATTGTGGAACGCTCGCCGAAACTCTCCTGGAAAGTGAACTGTTCGGCCATGAACGGGGCGCTTTTACCGGTGCGATCACTCGGAAAAAAGGCTTAATGGAATCTGCCCAACATGGGACCTGTTTTTTGGATGAAATCGGCGATATTTCTTCGGCTCTGCAAGGCAAACTTCTTCGTGTGCTTCAGGAGCATGAAATTCGATATGTGGGGGGAGTCGATTCCATCCCGGTGAACGTTCGCATCGTGGCCGCGACCAACAAGAACTTGAAGACTCTCGTGAAAGAGGGGAAGTTTCGTGAGGACCTCTATTATCGTTTAAATGTCGTCAATGTTTCCTTGCCAGCCCTTCGCGAGCGTCCCCAGGATATTCCTGTGTTAGTGGAATTTTTTCTCCAAAAATATGGCAAAACTGCATCTAAGCAGGTGGCGGGCGTCAGTTCGCAAGCCATGGCCATCATCATGCAATACAATTGGCCGGGCAATGTGCGAGAGCTTGAACATACGATTGAACATGCCATTGTGATGACCGGGCAGTCGACCATCATGCCCCAGGATCTTCCTGAATCGATTAGTACGCCTTCCATTAAGTCCACCACGAACGGCTGGAAGACCTTGGAACAACTGGAGCGAGAACATATTCTTCGTGTTTTGGACGCCTATCAAGGTGATGAAGAAGAAGCGGCCAGGGTTCTTGGTGTTCATCGAAAAACCATCCAGCGCAAACTCAAAGAATACGGATTGTCCTAACTTTCTTCAGGCTCTGACCCTTCTCAAGACCTCTGGTTCGTGAGTTCGTGTTTTCAATTCATGAGGAATGCATCGGAAGCTTGGTGGCAATGGAATGGTTCCATCAAAACAGGGGGGCAGGCAGGCCAAACAACCATTTTCTATCGAGACGTGGGCAGCTGAATAAGGGGAAACGACTAGGCCGCTTGCCGTGGTCTGAGTAACCTCTGGATGCATGCCCTCAGGGCCATCACGTCTAAGGGTTTAAAGAGAACCAAGCTGGCTCCAGCTTGGAAGGCTTTGTGCCGGAGGTGGATTGAATTCTCTCCCGTAATGAATATTTTAGGGATTTTCTTCAGCGCCGGGTGAGTCATCAATTGATTCAGCAGTTGGAGCCCGTGCATGCGAGGCATCTGGAAATCCGTGACCACTAGATCCACGGAAGAATCATCAGTTAGCATTTGGATGGCCATCTCGCCATCATTCGCTTCGAGACATTGAAACCCTTCTTCTTCCAGCACAAGTCGCAAGAACAATCGTAGTTCAGGTTGGTCGTCAACAATAAGAATCGTTTTCATCATCTTCTTCCTTTCTCTGACTCTTTCCTACAGGTTCTATTCTGGTCCGTGCATCCTGCGGTTGATGTAGTTGGGAAAGAGCAAAAGGCATTCCATCATGAATTTCATAGGCAGGCCCGAGTCTCTTAAATCGGCTGCCCGTAACTCATTCGTATTGTTCAAATTTTCTTGGTGAGCGCACCCGACGGGGTATTGGAGGCTACGAATGTGATTACTCGAAAAGACAGTTTGTCTTTTTGGCGGACAAGATGTCTTGATTTAGAATCCTTGAAGAGAAAGATGCTTCGATTTTTTTTACTATTAGATTGAACTTTCCTACATATCTGGTTAAGGAAATAATGGCATGGAGGTTGCTCGCTAATGTGCTCGTTGAGTAGCCATAATTTTCTAACCAATAAGGGAGGGGGGAAGACAGATGAATACGAGTAAGGCAAATGTCCACAAAATAGAGCCGGGTAAACCAGTGACTTCTGGTATTCCAAAGAAGGAACAACCAAAGATTGACCCGAAGAAACCGATTGGTAAGCACTAAGGTTTTGCCAATACGCTCAAAAATCTCAAGGGGCTCTTGAGAGATATCTTTGGGATGGGTGTACAACAAGGAAGATTAAGAACAATAGGAAATTGATGATCATGGAAAAACAAACATTCTATACCCCAAAACGTATTACCGTGGGTCTTGTAGCGTTACTCTCCGCGTCGGCATTTGGGTTAGTCTGTGGGTTGTTATTGGCACCACAATCCGGAAGTCGCACGCGACGGCAACTTCACGATATGGCTCTTGATGCCAGTGAGCGGATGGAAGAATGGACTGAAGATGCGAAAGAAACGGTTGAGGACTTGGTCAAGCACGGCAAAAAGGTTGTAGGCGGGTAAAGAGTCCCGTCTGGCTTTTGTAACGGCGTGAACAGGCAATTTTGACCTTTGGTCTTCGATCATCCTGATTGCCGACCATTGAGCGAAAGCCGGGGAAGGGTGGCTGATCGTCCCTGGATGAGATGCTGCTAGTCTAGAGTCATTTAATTTTCAACGAAAATATACCCAAACTCCCTCGCCCTTGAGGGTTTTGTTCCGAAGGGGAACGAAAGGTGAGAATGAAGAGCGCAATTGATAGTCAAAACACTATAGAGGTAATTCCTAGTTTTCGAGGTATTTTTGCTTTCGTCTAGCTATCTGCACCGCTTCCTTTAAAAATATTGGAAATCCTGGCACCGAAAGATTTTGGTTTCAGGCTGTTTGTTTAGCCCAAGCCGTGATAAGTGGTTCACGCCTCATCTTGAGCGAATTCCCTTCCTGCCTGTTCGAGAACCACTACGACTCCATTGACGTGAAGGCCTGTCGCAATTATTTTTTCATTTTATGAAGAGAATTAGGTGCTCATAGAAGAAAGAGGAAGGGGTAAGGGGCTTCGGACGTGCAGGTCTCTTTGGGGAAATGGAATTTCCACTCCATTTTGTCTGAATTTTTTCACGATCGCACAATTGATATCAGACATGATGTCCCGACGGCCTTGAGGGTCTCCCACCCAGGTTAATAAACGCATATTCCATGCGGAATCTCCAAAACTCAATAGCCAAGCTTTGGGCTCTGGGTGAGACAACGTCAGTGGGTGTTCTGTTGCGGCTTCCAGCAGCGAGCGCAGGACCATATCCAGGTCAGAGTTATAGGAGACGCCAACATCAATTTCAAGGCGGGTTTTCGGATCGCCATGAGACCAATTAATAACCGTGGCTGAGATAAATTCTGAATTGGGAACGACGATCGCGATATTATTGAGCGAGCGAATCGTGGTTGAACGGATATTGATTTCGGTGACATCTCCTTCCGTGTCCCCGACGGTAATGCGGTCTCCTACCTTGATATGTTGTTCAAATAACAACATGAGTCCGGCGATGAAATTGGACGTGAGGTTTTGAAGGCCGAATCCAATTCCCACGGAGAGAAATCCAAAAATCACCGCCAATCCGCTGAGATCCACGCCGATGACCTGGAATGCAATGATGGTTCCCACAAAAAGAAGGACATATTGGATAATCCTGGTGACGGTGTATTGGGTCGCCACCGGCAACTTTGATCGTTTTAGGAGTTGGTTGCGGAGAAACCGGCGGAGGATCGTGTTCATGATCCAAAACAGCCCCATGATGAACACGAAGAACGTTAACGATGATAACGTAATCGGAGTTTGATTTATCGTGAAAAGGGGATACGTGAAAAAATGGTCCAACGTGTTGGCCACCTCTGAAAAATCCATGGCTGTGCTCCTGCTTAGAATATTGGGAATCTCGCTCAAGGGTTCATGAGGGAGTTAGAGAATGGTACGGCGTATCCCGCGCATGGTTATCTCAATGAGTGTTTCCAGGTAGTCATGATCGAACGGCAAACATTGCGGCAGGTTCTTGGTTGGGATCAAGGCGAACAATGTATTCTCGTCCGACCACGTCGTGACGGTAGTCTTGAATGAGTTCATGTAATTGATAGGTGGCCGTCTCCGAAATGCCGAATGCTTCAAGCGGAAGCGTGAGGCGGGCTTCCTGGGTATGATAGGGGTCCATGTTGACGGCGAAGAGGAGCATGTCTGTTTTGTCTGAGGTCATCTTGCCATAGAACAGCACGTGTTCATTGTCCGATTGGTAAAATTTTAGATTGGTGAAGGATTGTAATGCTGGATGGTCCTTTCGGATCTGATTGATGCGGGTGATGTAGTTCCGAATATTTCCTGGGCGGTCCCAGTCCCAATGGCGAATTTCGTATTTTTCTGAGTCGAGATATTCCTCCGTGCCTGGGATGGCGCGATTTTCACAGAGTTCATAACTGTTGTAGATGCCATAGGTGGTTGACAAGGTTGCCGCTAAAAAGAAGCGAAATTTAAAAGCCGGTCGTCCAGCCTGCTGGAGGAGCGGTGGGAGGATGTCTGGTGTGTTTGGGAAAAAATTTGGCCGAAAATACTCATTCATCTCACTTTGAGTGAGTTCCGTCAGATACTCCATCATTTCGGCTTTGGTGTTACGCCAGGTGAAGTAGGTATAGGATTGGGTGAATCCCGCTTTGGCCAAGACCCGCATCATTTTTGGTTTAGTAAAGGCTTCGGCCAAGAAAATGACATCAGGGTGTTCGTGTTGGATTTCTCCAATCACCCATTCCCAGAAAATAACCGGCTTGGTATGTGGATTATCGACACGAAAAATTTTGACCCCATGTTGAATCCAAAAGAGGAATACCCGTTTCATTTCTTTCCAGATCGCCGGCCAGGCTTCCGAATAAAAATCAAAGCCGTAAATGTCCTCATATTTTTTGGGAGGATTTTCTGCATATTTGATTGTGCCGTCCGGGCGCTGTTTGAACCACTCGGGATGTTGTGTCACATACGGATGATCCGGTGTGGCATTGATTGCAAAATCTAGCGCAATTTCCATCCCATGTTGATGCACGGCTTGATTCAAGTGGTCGAAGTCTTCCATCGTCCCCAGTGCTGGTTCCACGGCATCATGCCCGCCATGACGGCTGCCAATCGCCCAAGGGCTTCCCGGTTCGCCCGGTTGTGCGGTGAGACTGTTGTTTCGGCCTTTTCGATTGGTTTCTCCGATGGGATGAATGGGCGTGAGATAGAGCACGTCGAAGCCCATGTCACGAATGGCCGGGAGGCGCGCTTCACAATCTTTAAATGTGCCCCCTTCTCCTGCAATGCTTCCTTCCGAACGGGGAAAGATTTCATACCATGCCCCATACCGGGCACGTTCTCGATCCACGATAACGGCTAATTCTTGTGGATAGGTTGACCAGGCGGCACGTTCTTCATAGAGGGACACAAGAATGGCGAGATCCGTATCAAGCGCGATGGCAATTCGGGCTTCCTGGTTGGGGGCCGCCTTCCATTTGTTGGCCCATTCTTTGAGCGTTGCGAGATCCGGCCCCTTTGCCTGCCTCATGGCCGCCTGGAGTTGAGCCTCGCCTTCTAATAATTCACTGGACAGGTCCGGTACGACACCATGTTTTTTCGTGAGTTCAGCCCGCCAGGTTTCAAAGCTTTTGATGTACGCCCCCAAGGAATAGAGATACCGGGTATTTTCGGTGAGGAGGAACGAGCCGGCCCAACGATCATTGTCGACATGATGCATAGGTGTTTCCTGCCACTGCTTGTCGCCGAGAGTTTTATAGCGAAGGATCCCCGTAATGATGTCATGGCCTTCTTTGAAAATATCGGCGGTGACCTCCAGGCGTTCTCCGGCAATGCGTTTGACTGGATACCGTCCGCCGTCGAGTTCCGGCTCGACACGCTCAATGATGATGGTTTGTAGTGTGCTAGGGAGTTGGGGCATGTAGGACTCCATGATATTTTGAGACTGGGTTAGTCAAGATTCTATCCTTGGTCACGCATCAGTTCAATGATGTGTTCTCGTTTGGATTATTTGGTGGATTCCACGATCTGAAGAATGCCCTCTAAGGGGATCTGGATCCAGTCTGGACGATTATTCAATTCATAGCCAACTTCATAAAGGGCTTTTTGTAAGATATAGCCATCGAGTAAGAGTTGAATGTCTTCCATGGACGGCGGCAAAATCATCGCGATTTCTGGAACGGAAAAATAGGCTTTGAGGAAGCTGACGCTGACCCAGGTTTGCCAAAAACGAGACCATGGAGCAAGCAGGGCCGCATCTTCCGGACGCACCCCCGGCACAAGACCGATGGATGAGGCTTGTGCGGCATAATGAAACGACCGTAGCATGCCGGCCACATCCCGCAAGGGGGAATCCTTCAGTTTTCGAACGCTGAGTGGCCTCGCAGGTTCGCCCTCAAAATCAATGATGATGAAATCTTTTCCCGTATAGAGGACTTGTCCCAGATGGTAATCCCCATGGCAGCGAATACGCGAGCCTTTGAGTTTGTGATCGCGTATGGACAGCAGCCGTTTCCGGATGTGGGTTTCCCCATCTAGCACCTGCTTGGCGAGGAGACGAACCGGGTCTGGGAAGCTTTTGACCTTGTTGCGAAGAAGAGGGATGTTCAGATTTGCTGTCCCCAACATGCTTTGGTAGAGCCCGCGTCGGTAAAAATCGGTAAAGGGTTCTGGAACAAATTCTGTATCCTCTGGCTCCACAGAAGCCAGAGTCGCATGGAGCTCCGCTGTTCGTAAGCCTAAGAGGCGGGCTTCTTCCAGGTAGGGACCGATCCGTTCATGGGCTTCAGCAGGTACGTCTTCTCCCACGAGAGAGAGAAGCGGTTTATGTGGAATTGAGGATGTTCCGATGGCATGCGGTTGCGTGAGGGCTTCTTCACAATACCGGCTGAGTTCATCCAGCGTATATTGCCAGGCATCGCCCTCGTTTTGCACAAATTCCTGGAGAATTCCAAAGGTCAGGATTTCCCCGTTGTCCCGTTGATATTCGAGCGACCCGGCCAATGGGGCTGTCGAAGGAAATTGTTTGTGACTTAACAATCGTCCAATTTCTAAATCAGGATTGATCCCCACTTCGACTCTTCGGTAGAGCTTGAGCAGAAATTGGTCGCCAAATAAAATTGAGGTATTGCTCTGTTCGCCGCGCATGAGCGAGGGTTCCAGTTGCGTCCCTTCGGTTTGGAGACGTCGACGAAAGGTTTTGAGGCTTTGCATGACCAGGTCCCCTTTGGGGCCGTTCACGCGCCGGTTTCTGGCCAAGCCTGTTAACAGCGTCTGCTGAAATTCCCGGTCCCATGTCGCATCGATGAGCAGGCCTTCCTGTTCGCCCTCTTTGTACTTGATTCGGATGCGGGCAATGGCTGCTGGGGAATCCCACAGATTTGTGGAGAATTCGGCGGGTATATACCGTAATGGCAACAGATAGGTTTCAGCCTCGCCTTCGGTGTATTCCACGCGAATAAGGGCTAGGACCGCTTGGGGATCTTCTTGAGGAATGGGAATGACCTCGGCGACTTCGACTGCTTGAATGACCCTGGCCTTTCCCCCGAACCACCGTCGGCCTTGAATGTACCGGGGCAGAATAGTTTCCAGCTTCACTTTTTCTCGCTTATCAATGAGATGGTCCCAATCCTTGGCAATGGTAATGGTGGGCAGGCCATGCTCCACCTTGCCTTTTGCGTCCCCGGCCGCAGTCGGAGCCGGTTCCAAGGCAAACCAATAGAAGGTGTGCCCGCCTAGCGTAAGCAGATAGGGAAGATCGCCAATGGGTGGGAATTGGCTGCGCCCAAATAAGGTTAACGGCTTTGTTCCTTTAAATTCTGATAAATCCAGTTCGACCCATTGGGCATGCCGTGATAAATTCGCGGCAACAAGAATGGTTTCGTGTTGGTAGCGCCGAAGGAAAACGAGGACTTTTCGATTGTCCGGGTGGAGAAATTCAATCGTTCCGCGGCCGAACACTTTGTAATGTTTGCGTAAGGACACGATGCGTTTCATCCACCAGAGCAGCGACTGGGCATTGTTTTGCTGCAGATCGACATTGACCGCTTCATAGTGAAATTCCGGATCGATGACGATGGGAAGGTAGAGCTTTTGTGGATTGCCATAGGAAAATCCGGCATTGCGATCGGCGCTCCATTGCATCGGGGTGCGCATGCCATTGCGGTCGCCTAAGTAAAAATTATCTCCCATGCCAATTTCTTCCCCATAATAAATCACGGGCGTGCCAGGCATGGAAAAGAGGAGACTATAGATGAGCTCGATTTTTTTGCGGTCGTTGCCGAGGAGCGGGGCGAGGCGACGTCGGATCCCTAAGTTAATACGGGCCTGGCGGTCATGGGCGAACACGCGGTACATGTAATCGCGTTCTTCATCAGTGACCATCTCTAACGTGAGTTCGTCATGATTCCGAAGAAAAAGGCCCCATTGGCAGGCGTCGGGAATCTCCGGCGTCTGGGCGAGAATGTCGATGATGGGGAAACGATCTTCCATCTGCATCGCCATAAACATCCGTGGCATGAGCGGAAAATGGAAATTCATGTGGCATTCGTCACCCTTGCCAAAGTAGGAGGCCGCATCTTCAGGCCATTGGTTGGCTTCTGCCAAAAACATCCGATTGTCAAAATGGGTATCCACATGTGTGCGGAGCGTTTTTAAGAAGGCATGCGTCTCAGGAAGATTCTCGCAATTCGTGCCTTCCCGTTCGTAGAGATAGGGCACGGCATCTAGCCGGAGACCGTCCACTCCGATTTCCAACCAAAAATCCAAGACCGTAAATAGGGCCTTTTGGACGTCTGGATTCTCGAAATTGAGATCGGGCTGATGTGAGAAAAACCGGTGCCAATAGTAGGCTTTGGCGACCGGATCCCATGACCAGTTGGACGTTTCGGTATCTTTGAAAATGATGCGTGTGTCGGCATATTTTTCTGGTGTGTCGCTCCACACATACCAATCCCGCCATTTGCTCCCAGCCGAGGCTTTACGTGCCCGTTGAAACCAGGGGTGCTGATCGGAGGTATGATTCACGACGAGTTCGGTTATCACGCGCAATCCGCGACGATGGGCTTCACGCACGAAGGCTTGAAAGTCCCGGCGGGTGCCATAGTTGGGATGAATGTTGGTGTAATCAGAAATATCGTAGCCATCATCCCGCAGGGGAGATGAGCAAAACGGAAGCAGCCAGATCGCGGTAATGCCTAAATCCTGTAGATAATCTAGCTTCTGGGTGAGACCTTTAAAATCGCCAATCCCGTCAGCGTTACTATCACAAAACGCCCGCACATGGAGTTCGTAAATAATAGCATCCTTATACCAGAGCGGATCGTTGTCGAGTATGTCACTGGCCATCGTTTACTAAACTCCTTCGTGGTGGCACCTGGCACTCTCGACTATCGGAGTACCAGGTGAGGGTCTTGTCAGTCGTGGAATAACCGAATGTGGGTTGATGTAATTAGCGGTTCTGCTTATTGAACCGAAGCAACCATATTGATCTATCATACTCTGACCAAAAAGGCGAATATAGAGGGCGCCGCGACTCGAAGGGCTTTCAGCGTTGAAAGCTGACGCTAAGATTACCTTGAGACCGTGGAATCTGACGTATGAGCCAAAAGCTGATCGGGTACGGCGAAGCGTGGCGTAAATTGGAATTCGGCAAGAAACTTTTTGAGGATGGCTTGTTCAAGTCTCGAAGGATACTGTGTCGGGCAAGGGACGCGGAGCAAGAGATGGATGTGTCCCGGTTCGGGCATTTGCACGGTGACGCGCGGTTCAACTGATGGTGCATCCAACCACTGCTTGCCTTCTAATGTTTTTAAATAGGATCTGGCTTCTTCAATGTAAGGGGCCGCCTCTTCTTCCCCAGCCTTCAATAGCAGCTGTTCGGCTGTTTTCCAATCATCATCTGTGCTTAAGGGGACAGTAATGATGTGTAGTCGAAATTTTTTGGTATAGGTTTCATTGGTGAGGGGATGGGAAAAAAGAAAGCTATTCGGGATCACCATGGCCCGGCCGGTATATTGATGAGACGTCTGTCCTGGACCAATTTCTAGAAGGGTGGTGGTGAGGGCGTTATGATCTACCACGTTTCCTCGAACACCGCCGATTTCAATGCGGTCTCCGAGGGAATAGGCTTTCGTTAGCATGCGAAGGCCTGAGCCACTGAGACAGGCAATGAGTTCCTTGGTGGCTAATACTAAGGCGACCGCGACAGCAAAGATCGAAACGGCAAAGGTTTGCAGTCGAGGCGCCCAAATGGAAATCATGCCCAAAATGAAAATGAGTAATAACGCATTGCGAATATTGACGGACCAGCGTCGCTGAGTTTCGACAGGGAGGTCGGAGGCCCTAAACAAGGTGTGATGGATGCCCATGCGGATAGTGACAACCACGAGGACTAATGCCGCAGTCATTAGTCCTGACCGCAGGATCATGTCACTGGAAATATCGATTACATCATTCATGAGTCAATTTGATGGAGAACACTGAATATGACAGCATTCGTTGTTTTTTAAAAAGTTTCCCAGATCATACTGGAAATATCTCCAGTGTCAAAGGGCAAAAGTTTAAGAATTGGGGAAAGGACTTTCGGCGATTGGATCAAATGAATGGTGGGGGCAAATTCTTGATTTGGTCCGTGGGAAAATTTATAGGTAGGTCCTGGTCTATCAAAGATGAGACAGCTTTACGCTTGCTAGGTTCCTGGATTCTACTTTGGCCAATGAATATTTGAGAGGATTCAGGTCGTCCTCAAGGAAGTGGTCTCTATTGGGTGAGAGCGGCTGAGTGGAGCAATTTGTCCCACCTCCGGACATTTTTTCTTTAGGTCACGGTAGGGGGAGAAATTGTTTTCCAATAAAGCTGAGCGGCGGTAATGAGCGTTGGTCCGAAAACTGGAAGTTTTTGGCACCATGCAGGTCGCCCTGCTCCTTTGGCGTTTGATTCTTGGGGGGCTCCACTCTGGGCTTTTCGTGATTTTCGGGTTCTGGAATAAATGAAGGGCAACCGGTATCCATGGAATTCTCCTCTTCTCAGATATATAAGAGAACATGATTTAATACAAAGCAAAGGCTGTGCCCGTTTTGTCTGATGAGTGGTCAAAAAATTTATCAGGCTTAGTGGCCATTTTTGTTCTGATATTCGCTACAGGCCCGGACGAACGCTTTAAATAAACGAAGGCTTACCTGGCTTCGGGGCTGTCGCTCAGGGTGCCATTGAACGGTAAAGATATGTGGTTTCGATGGGTGTTCGATCGCTTCCACCATTCCATCACTGGCGATCGCTGCAGGAATAAAATGGGGGGCGAGGGAACGAATGCCTTGGTGGTGCTCTGTTGCTACAATTTTACGTCCCTCTCCGAGGAGGGTGCCTAGCCGTGTGTCTGGGAGGATTTTGACCGGGTGGCATCCGGTTTTTTTCCCCTCATGGTCGACCGGTGGTTTGTGCTTTTTGGGGTGAATGTGTTGGTACAGGGTTCCACCTTCCAACACATTGATGAGCTGCATACCATAACAAATGCCGAAGATAGGAAGCTGGCGAATTTTACCGGCTCGATAGAGCCACGCTTCGAATTCAGAACGTTTAGAAAATGCCACTTTAGTTCGTTTCTTGGCCCGTTCCCCGTACCAGCGTGGATCCAAGTCATCTCCGCCGACAATGACGAGTCCATTGATTCCCTCCAAATAGCGAACCAGTTGTGATTGTTCGTGAGCAATCGGCAATAAGACGGGATGTCCGCCTGCCTCAATGATGGCGTTCGCATAACGATGGTCGCAGAGGAGGTCGTAATCGGAAAAATCTTTTCGTTTCGAAATGGCCTCGCAGGTAATGCCGATAAGTGGGGCTGGCTGTCGTTTACTCATCGATCGATCCTCGTTTCCGTCCTAACCAGACGCGGTCCGTACTGGGGAAGGGCGTCAATAATTCTTTGGAGAAATCCTGGAGGGTGTTGCCGCTCAACAGATGGCCTAATCCTGAGCGGTAGCGTTTAGCAAATCGACGTTGCCAGGTTTGGGGGTGCTCCTTTTTGGCTATTGCTACGGCATCGTGAATGAGCCGCGCTCCGTTATAGCCTCGTTTCAGCAGTCGAAGGACTTCATAGATTTCTTCTGGAATGTCCATCGCATCGAATTCTTCACGGTGTTCCCAGAGAAAGCGATCCATATAGTCTTTGACGGGTATCCATTCCCGTTTCCAGGGGAGTTTGGCTTTCATCCCTTTGGTCGCCGCTTCCTGCCGTGCGAGGAGGTAGTCCGCATGGCTCATTCGGTTTGCCGCGGCTTCTCCCTTGAGCCATCGAAGACAGACGGCTTTCACCAGACAAAGATTGGCGACCACATATTCGGGAAGATTGGAATCGAATACGCGTATTTCGAGCGTGCCGGGTTTCGTCTTTCGTCCCGGACTATAGACCAATTCTCTC
>Ga0224506_10001586_pt1 | contig 16117 bp, 20 predicted proteins | sample SF_Jan12_sed_USG_2_FD_169108 | JGI IMG/M metagenome (GOLD analysis project Ga0224506, IMG submission 169108) | Sediment microbial communities from San Francisco Bay, California, United States - SF_Jan12_sed_USGS_8_1 | ecosystem: Environmental > Aquatic > Marine > Sediment | place: USA... | reverse complement strand
GGCTGCGGCCACCTCGGCGGCCTCTTTGGCCACAGCGATCAGAGCGGGTTCTGCTACCGTGGTACCAAAACCGAGGGCAAAGGCAAAGATCAGCAACCAAAATACGCTGCCTTTACGGGCAAAGGCGTAAGCCATGGACTCACCAAGAGGAAACAGCGCCATCTCCAGACCACGAATAAAGAAGGTCAGTCCCAGCACCACCAGAAACACGCCCGTCACCAACTTGCTCAGATTGGGGATAGGTTGCTGCAAGACCGCCAGCTGAAAAAAGGCGATCACTAATATTATGGGTGCCAGATCACGAAAGCTCTCCAATAGGGATTTACCAAATTCCCACAACCAGTTTTTCAAATCCCGCTTCCTCTCCGTAACATCCAGCCTTCTATTCTGCCATGTAAGACCCACTCGGATCATGACCAATATCAGTCAGCGCTGATAACGATGCAATCACCGCACACCTGTGACTATAATGCAGGCATGTCTGAACACGAACAGCAAGAAAAAAAAATGGGCGTCGGCATGGTGATCGCTGCATGGGTGATAGCCCTGCTGCTAGCCAGTAGCCTGTTTAATGATCTGTTGGAAAAACAACACAATCCCAATCTGAACCTGAATCAAAGCAGCAGCGAAGGCGAGCGCAAGGTTGTACTCAAGCGCAACAAATACGGTCACTATGTCGCCACGGGTGAGATCAATCAACAACAGGTGGTGTTCATGCTCGATACCGGCGCCAGTGATGTCTCGATTCCCGCTAATCTGGCCGATCGTTTGCGACTGCAACGAGGTACCGAGGTGACCTACCAAACCGCCAATGGACCCATCACGGCGTATCGCACCGTATTGGATGAGGTACGCCTGGGCAATATTCGTCTACAAAATGTGCGTGCCAGTATCAACCCCGCAGTTAACGAGGAGGTGATCCTGTTGGGCATGTCCTTCCTTAAGCACTTGGATTTTCATCAACAAGGCAATACCCTGACCTTGCAACAATAAACAATAGAAATAAAAACGGAGAGAAATATGGAGTTAATAAGCAACATATTCGGTCAAATAAATAGCGTGGTGTGGGGCGTGCCCATGCTGGCGATGATCTTCCTGGTGGGACTGTATCTGACAGTCGGTCTACGAGCCCTGCCTCTGCGCAATATCGGCTACGGTTTCAGCATGTTATGGCAGGGCCGCAAAGCGAAGGGTGAAGGAGACATCACCCCGTTTAGCGCCCTGATGACCTCTCTCTCTGCCACCGTCGGTACCGGTAATATCGCCGGTGTTGCTACGGCGATCTTCCTCGGTGGCCCCGGTGCCATGTTCTGGATGTGGTGTATCGCCCTGGTGGGTATGGCGACCAAATATGCCGAGGCCGTACTGGCGGTGAAATACCGTGAAAAGGATGAGGAAGGCAACCACATCGGTGGGCCCATGTTCTACATCAAAAACGGTCTGGGTAAGAACTGGCAGTGGCTGGCCGTCACCTTCGCCGTCTTTGGCACCATCGCCGGATTCGGTATCGGAAACGGCGTACAGTCCAACTCTGTGGCCCAGGCCCTGCAGGCCAGCTTTGGTATCGATCCAATGATGACCGGTATTGTCATGTCAATAACCGTTGGCCTGGTGCTATTCGGCGGCATCCAGCGTATCGCCAAGGTGGCCAACAAACTGGTGCCTGTCATGGCACTGGCTTACATCTTCTTTGGCCTGATTATCATCCTCATGAATGTCACCGGCATTCCCGATGCCGTCGTCTTGATCGTCAAACAGGCGTTTAATCCCACAGCAGCCACCGGCGGTTTTGCCGGAGCAACCGTATGGCTGGCCATCCAGTACGGCGTTGCCCGCGGTGTCTTCTCCAACGAGGCCGGTCTGGGTTCTGCCCCGATTGCCCACGCAGCAGCACAAACCGACAGCCCTGTACGTCAGGGTACGGTGGCGATGCTGGGTACCTTCATCGATACCCTGGTTATCTGTAGCATCACCGGCCTGGTTATCGTACTTACCGGTGCCTGGACCAGTGGTGTTACCGGTGCCGCCCTCACCTCACAGGCCTTCGAGATGGCCCTGCCCGGTGTCGGTGGCTATATTGTTACCGTGGGTCTGGTGTTGTTCGCCTTCACGACCATCCTCGGCTGGAGCTACTACGGCGAAAAATGTGCCGAATTCCTCTTCGGCATCAAGGTGATCCCCTACTTCCGCCTGTTGTGGGTACTGATGGTCTTTATCGGTACCGTGGTGCAACTGAAACTGATGTGGCTGATCGCCGATACCCTCAACGCCCTGATGGCACTGCCTAACCTCATCGCACTATTATTGTTGAGCCCTGTGGTATTCAAACTCAGCCGTGAGTATCTGTTTAATAAGGAATAATCCTTAGCAACAGGGAAAATCGACACCCTGAGCCAGTGAAAATGGGTTCATGGTGTCGACTTTCCTGTCCTATCCAGTAAACTGTCTCCCCTTAATTTTTCCCATTCAATTGGGGCATGAGTAAATCGTTTGGGCTAAACAGTGCCGGCTCACGGCCGTGTCCGCCTTAAGAGTTTTTCCTTAAGCTGCCACCCGACTTACCCAGACTATTTGACTGGTTTTTTCCGCCAAAGATTGGCGAAGGCCGGATTCGAGGGTTTCTCCGCACTGCGCGGCCAGAAAACCACAGAACACGACAAGACCATGCAGCAAGTTATGCTGCACGTACCGAAAAGAAATGAGGTTATATCCATGAGCACTATTACTACTGATTCCGGTTTGCAGATCGAAGAAGTTACCGTAGGGGAAGGCACTGAAGCCGAGAGCGGCAAGACCGTTAGCGTGCATTACACCGGCTGGCTCACCGACGGCACTAAATTCGACTCCAGCGTTGATCGCAATGATCCCTTCGAGTTCCGTCTCGGAGCCGGCATGGTCATCAAGGGTTGGGATGAAGGTGTGGCAGGCATGAAGATTGGCGGCAAGCGCAAGCTGACCATTCCTGCTGATCTGGGTTACGGTGCCTTTGGTGCCGGTGGCGTGATTCCACCTAATGCGACGTTGGTATTTGACGTAGAGTTATTAGCGGTAAATTAATGCAACTGCCTACCTATCTGTCAGCATCTGATATTACAGAACAGGTAGGCCTGGCCCTGGCCGAAGACATCGGCCAGGGCGACCTTACCGCACGACTCATCCCCGAAGATGCCCACTCCACTGCAAGACTGATAAGCCGCGAGAGCGCAATCATCGCCGGTACCGCCTGGGCCACCGAGGTCTTTCAACAGCTCGACCCTGCTGTGGAAATCGACTGGCAAACCAAAGATGGTGATCTGCTGGAAGCGAACGCGGTTATCGCCATCATCCGAGGCCCATCACGCGCCATCCTTAGCGGCGAACGCTGTGCAATGAATTTCCTGCAAACTCTCTCCGGCACAGCAACCATTACTCATGAGTATATGAGAGCGGTAGAAGGTAGCGGTGTAAAGATTCTCGACACCCGCAAGACCCTGCCCGGTCTGCGTAAGGCGCAAAAGTATGCCGTCCTGTGCGGCGGTGGTCATAACCACCGGGTAGGTCTGTTTGATGCCATCCTAATCAAGGAAAATCACATCATGGCCGCCGGTTCCATTGCCGCAGCGGTGGCACAAGCCAAGGCAATTAACGGTTCGGTGATGATCGAGGTAGAGGTGGAGAATCTGGATGAATTGCAGCAGGCACTGGATGCCGGAGCTGATCGAATCATGCTGGATAATATGGATCTGGAGACTATGCGGCAGGCAGTGAATCTCACCAATAAACGAGCAGAGCTAGAAGCCTCCGGTGGGGTGGCTATGGATCAGTTGCGTGGGATTGCTGAGACTGGGGTGGATTATATTTCTGTTGGTGCATTGACCAAACATGTTCGGGCGGTGGATTTGTCTATGAGGTTTATTGATTAGTTGTTTCTTTTGAGTCGCTGACGCGACGGTTTTTTATTTTGATGTGGTTCATGCGGTACGTACCCAAAGGGCATACATCCATGTACCTCACCACTTCGTAGTCACCTTATGTTGTGCAAATTATCTATCGTGGTAATTTGCCAGGGTCCCCTGCTCTTCCCAGAAAAAGCGGCGCAACGGGAACCTCGCACAACAAAATTCGTTGCACTCGTATGCCCTCTGGGTGCAAACATCCCATCGCTTCATCCACTTTTTTCTGCGATGCTTATATGCCTTGGGTGCGGCTGCGTCTAAGGGGATTGGCGGTATCGTTTAGTTCAGTTGATATTTTCAATCTTAGTTTTTGATCTGACCCCGAACTCATCTTATTTTTTGATCTGATCCCAACTCTCTGATTATGTTTTATTGTTTTCATTTCTAATCTGGGCAAGCATTGCTGCAAACTGGGACCTTGATTTGCTATTTGGCTGAAGACCGTTTTCCTGGCACCAATTCTGTAGAGCTGATATTTTAATTGATACCTTTATTATTTTTTGTCCACGCTTCTCAAATTCTGAAATTGCACTATTTGCGTTTTTTCTCCATTCTTCATATGAATCATCAACCCCTTCTGGATCTATTTTTTCCAATAGTTGCCATTGATCCTTATCAAACCAGCAGAATGCGAATTCAATGTCATTTTCGTTGTTCATATCATAAGAATATCTAACCAGTAGCTAAATGCCAACAGAGCTACAAGATTTCTCCCACTGTTCGGAATGACAGGCACACAGCACGGTGATTTTTCGTGTCATGCCCACGAATGGAGGCATCCTGGCGATTTATCCCACCCCCGTATTCAAGCTAGCAACGTAATGTCCCCAACGGTCTGCCCGAATATTAAGATGCCTGTCTCAATAAACACTGATCCAGTAGGTATTTGTAGGACATGGCAGTAACGACTCAGGATAGTATTATCATTCTGCCAGCGGTACTGACCCGGCATAAAGTCGGTTCAGCTGCCGGACAATGTTGCTGTCATCTGTGTTATTTATCAGTGTCTTGCATTTTCCGGAAGGTGGCTCAAAGTCGTTCCGCAGGGCCGCTGCACTCTTGGCATTGGCCTCCCCGTTTCGCGCCAGCAGCCTTTTTTCAATCACCGCATCATCTGCCTGCACATAGATCATTTCCATATTTGGAATATACGACAGAAGAAAATCTCGGTGACGCTGCTTATAGACGGCTTGTGTTACCAGTAAGCGGCTATGTATATTTTGCAATGAAAGGATTTTTTCGACGATGATGGAAAAATAACGATCCCGCATCTCATCGCTAAAGGGTCGCTGCTGCTCCAGTGCCAGGCGCATCTCATCGGTTATATCTTCATCTGCATGATAGACAAACCAGCCCGTCTGTTGCGCGATCAGATCACCCACATAGGATTTTCCACTTCCCGCCAGTCCAAACAACATGAGCGTAGAAGGAACAAGTTCAAGATTCAGAGAGTGATCAGGATTATCCATATATTAAATATCGAGATTGATAGTTAGTAGGAGATTAAACCGGAGTTTGAGTATACCCTGCATTCTAACGCAAAGCCCCAGGTTATTTTATAGAAGAGCACACGGCTGTTAGGTAAAGATGATATATGGGTAGGTCGAATTACATATACTGCATTATATGCAAGGGGACTAATCCGCTTTTAGATCATCAGACGACTGATGATCCATACCGCAGCCTTGATGCCAATAACCATTACACTGTCCCTCAGCTCTCACCGCTTCTATCGCCCGACCATGACGCGCATCGTCATAGGCCTGTATCACCTCCACCATACCTTCCAGTGTCGGACTCAAACGTACCACGTCCACACCCTCATGCTTCATCTCTGACATTTCTTCGCGCAGATCATACAGCGCAGCGGATTGTGTCTGAATACCATTAAGGGTAAACACCTCCTGTTGATCCTGACTCTTTACGTTCATACCTTGCGGATGTTGCAAACAGATCAGGTTGCAGTCGTCCTTGGCCAGGCCATAGGCACGGGCAGTAAAACAGCGTGCAGAGTAGGCCAATGGCAGCCGTCCATAGGCGAAGACCTCAGTCTCGAATCGATGACGTATGTCCATTTCTTCAGTACCACGATGGATAGCCTGTAGTGCAAGACGTGACAACTCCACCGGCATTACCCAACGTCTCATCTGCTGCTCGACCAACACCTTCAGGGCAGGGCTGTTATACAGATTGATAAAGGGACCGGCAACAAAAGGCAGTTGTCGTTCGGCGAGGATTTGTATCGCCGACATATCATTGGCCTCCACCAGATAGTCGCCGTTATCACAGATCCTTCTCAAGGACTTCAACTCGGACTCTGCCTCCAGCAAGGTCATGCTGGACAGCACCACTTGTTTGCCCTGTTTAGTCAGATGATCTGCCAACTCCAGCCAATCATGCAGGCGCATCTCACGACGCTTGGAACAAACGGTCTCGCCAAGATAGATAATGTCTACGGCAGTGGATGCCATCTTTTCGTAATAGTCCATCACCACCTGACGAGGCCAGTAATAGAGGATGGGGCCCAGCGATAGTTTCATCGTTTGTTACCTTTTTCATTAATGGATATCCTATTGCCATGGCCGGGAATAGGCCCCCAGGGTGGTCTGACTCCCTTCCGAAACATTTTTCAGGGTCTGTTTCCAGACGCCATCGACCCTGAAGTCTGCCGGTGCACGATAATAAGCATCCAGTGCCTGTCGCCATACGCTGACCACCTGCGCCACATAGGCGGGGCTGCGTTGACGCCCCTCGATCTTCAGTGCCTTGATACCACTGGCAGCCAACTGTGGAATCAAGTCCATAGTATTGAGACTGGTGGGTTCCTCCAGCACATGACTAAGCCGCTCATTAACCTCAAAGCGTCCCTTGCAGAGAGTGGGGTAACCGGCGTTCTCGCCTCTTTCAAATCGATCTATCAGCACATTATTCAGACGAGTCTCGAGGACCTCACCACTGTGCTGCCAGGTCACTGCCCTGGCCGGTGAACAGACGCCACACATATTCGGCGACTCACCCGTGACATAAGAGGATAAGTGGCAGCGTCCCTCCGACATGATGCAAAGACTACCAAAGGCAAACACCTCCAGATCGACGGGGCTATGCTGCACCAGATTCTGCACCTGGGATAGCGACAACACCCTCGGCACCACCGCACGGCGGATATTGAAATGCTGCTGATAGAATCGCAGCGACTCGTGATTGGTGGCCGAAGCCTGCACCGACAGATGCAAGGGCAGCTCTGGATAATTCTGGGTGGCATACTCCATCAGGCCTATATCGGCGACAATCACCGCATTCACATTCAGGGCATTGGCCATGTCTATGGAGTCACGCCACAACTGCCAACGTTCCGCTTGCGGATAGGTGTTGATGGCGATGAAGACCTTTACCTGATGATCCCTGGCATAAGTCAGTGATTGCTCCAATTTGCGGTCACGAAAATTCAGACCAGAAAAATTTCGTGCATTGGTCTCATTCTTAAAACCGAGATATACCGCATCGGCTCCATTATCGACCGCCGCCTTCAGCGACGGATAGTTCCCCGCCGGGCATACCAGTTCCATCATCGTCATATCCCATTGCCATGTTCTTATGCCATAGCCTAATGAAGGGCACTGCCCTGTTTAGCTCCCTCATGCAGAAGCTGTTGATAGATCGCGTTCAATACCGCCCACTTCTTATTGCACCACGCAGGGGCCAGCAGTATTGAGGTATTTGCCGTCGCCGTAAGACGATGAAAAACCACATCATCCGGTGTGTGTTTAATCAGTTCACAGGCGGTGGCGATATAGTCTGCTTCATCCAGCGTGACATACTCTCCCTGCTTCCACTCCTTCGCCAACATAGTGTGTCGCACCACATGCAGGGGGTGAAGTTTGAGACCGTGTGTGCCCAGCTCCATCACCCTTCGATGTGATTCATGACTCATCGCGGCACTCTCACCGGGCAGGCCTACAATAAGATGAGTACATATCTGCAGACCGTAGAGTCGGGCGCGTTTTACCGCGTCCACATACTCTTCGAAGCCGTGTCCACGATTGACCCGCAGCAGGGACTCATTTAATGCCGACTGCAGACCCAACTCTAACCACACCTCGTGCCCCTGTTGCTGATAGTCCGCCAGTAGTCGCAATACTTCATCGGGTACACAGTCCGGTCTCGTGCCCACGGAGAGGCCGATGACATTCTCCGTGGCCAGAGCCTGATCGTACTGTTGTTGCAAATACGCCACCTCGGCATAGGTGTTGGTATAGGCCTGAAAGTAGGCGATATACTTCTTCGCTCCGGTGCGTCGTTGTATAACTGCTTGTCCGGCAGCGATCTGTTCAATAATCGCAGGTGGTTTACTTGTACTTGGGCTAAAGGATCTATTATTACAAAAACTACATCCGCCTATGCCCTTGCTGCCGTCGCGATTTGGGCAGGTAAACGCCGCATTAATAGAGACCTTGTGCACCTTTTCACCATACTTTGTGCGCATGGCATGGCCAAAGGAATTCACCACATCCGGAAGATACATCGATAGACTTCCTCTAACCCTTATGCACGTACAAAAATATCTGCCGAGTGTAGCAACCACCATCTGCATCTCACTTGATACAGATCAACACCACATCAACACTTCGACTTATCATCAACAGAATAATCACAATCTACATTTAGAAGAGGTATAAGGTGCTTGGTAATAGCCAAAGATTAATGACATTTCTGCCATCCTCATTCTTTAAGCAGGGCATGAACACACTATTCAAACTGAACAAGCATGTCCCTTTAGCGATTAAAAGACCTTTCATCCTTTCGCTTCTGCAACAAGTATTCATTTCTGCCATCGACGATGGTGATATGGACTTTCTCAGAGGCAAGATAATCAAGATCCAGATCACAGATAACGATACGGAGATGTATGTGGGGTTTTGTCATCGTCGTTTTGAACTGCATAGACCACTCCCCGCTGATGTGTGCATCAGTGGAAAGCTGGAGGAATTTGTCTATCTGGCGGCACGATACGAAGATCCGGACACACTATTCTTTCAGCGCCGGCTGATGATAGAAGGGGATACAGAGCTGGGTCTTGAGTTTAAGAATATTCTGGATGCCATCGATGACGACACACTGCCTACAGTAGTAAAACGAGGCATAGCGTTGCTTGCCCACAAACTCTCACACCTTTCTAGCTGAGTACGCCTTATGCATCGCTAGCCATAACATCACATGCATAAATAAAGCCGTTAAAATACAGGCCAATGGGATCTTTTACGATAGAATGAAAGGATGGAACCCATCTACTCTATCATCATCCCCGCCTATAACGAGGAACGCTGGCTGCCGAAGACCCTTACGGATATCAAACAGGCCATGGCAACGATCCCCTTAGCCGCTGAGATCATCGTCTGCGACAATAACTCGACCGATGCTACGGCTGCGGTGGCAGAGCAGCTGGGGGCCAAAGTGGTGTTTGAACCATACAACCAGATCTCGCGGGCACGTAATAACGGGGCACGTCAGGCCAGGGGAAAATACCTGATCTTTGTCGACGCCGATACCAGCATCTCAAGCGGTCTCCTGCAAACGGCTCTAAACAACCTGCAATCAGGCCATTGCTGCGGAGGTGGTGCGATTGTGGCACTGGACGGAGAGATCACATCAGTGGAGCGTCTGGGACTTTGGTGGTGGAATCAGTTGTCGATGCGTCTACGCGTGGCGGCCGGTTGCTTTGTCTACTGCCTGCGTGAGGATTTTGAAAGCATAGGCGGCTTCAGCGAAGCGGTTTACGCCAGTGAAGAACTATGGTTTTCACGATGCCTGCATCGGTTGGGGAAGAAACGCAACATGCCCTTTTGCATCATTAAGGAGTTCTCGGCCCTTTCATCAGGCAGAAAGGCTCAGTGGTACAGCCCCGGCCGACAGTTTCTCTTACTGCTGTTACTGCTGCTATTTCCCTTTCTGGTACGCTATCGACGCTTTTGTAGTTTTTGGTATACGCGGCCCGAGAATAAACCGGGCGATAAATAACCACACAGGCTATTTGTCATTGGAACGGTTATAAGGAAAGCGAACATGTCCGTAACGAATAACCAAAATAGCCAGGGCAATAATCAAGGCGGCACTCGACAGTCCTAACAACCTCCATGTATCCAGATTCTTCATATCGAGAATGATGTAACGCGCGATGGCGACAATGGCAATATATAGCGGCATCCGCACCGGCAACTTACCAGAATCAAGATAGATGGCGACCATCGCGAACACTTCAAGATAGATAAACAGCAATAACAGATCCGCCAGGGTAACGGTTCTTGCCGAGACCATATGTGCAATTTCAAAACCAGTGGCAATGATCGTCGCCAGTGCAATAATCAACAGGCCAATATCCTGAACACGGGTCAGTAATTGCTGGCCGGTTTTTCGCATATTATTCATCGTTATTCCCGCTAACTTGAGGTTGTGTCATCAGAACACATATTACATGATTAATGAAACTTTACGGCAAGTTTCTTGCGTTGACTGATATAGTCTTCATCGATTATCTCCGTCATCCTTTTGCTGACGCATTTCGCATCGACGCTGACGTGTTCCTTTCCGCTCTTCGGCCCGCATCAGAATGTTCCGTTTTGATGGTTCATCGGCACTACCCCATTGCATAATCTCTTCCATACTGCGAAAACATCCAAGGCAGATATCATCCTCGTCAAGGCAACAGTTTCTGATACATGGAGAGCTCACGATTGACATAAATACTCCCTGCGTGGATACCATATCTATGGTGTATTTCGCACACTCACCCTCAATATTGGAAACTTGCTTTTCCCGAATCCAATAATCAAGGTGACTTCTTCATTCCCACTGAATTTATGTTCCGCTTGAATAGGTTGTCTTCTTTCACCGTTAGCAAATATGGCCATAATATGTTCTCTGTCCAACAATCTCTGATGCGCCGCAGTATTCTTAATGGTAACGGTGGCCCATCTCTCACCAGAAAGATTGCTCATCAATATTGCTGACATCACCTTGAACTCACCAAGCTTTGGTACAAGATCATCGCCATTTGAAAACTCAAGATTAACCAATTCTGATATCGGCTCATCTATGGTAAGGATTTCATTCTGAGTATAATCATCGGCTAAGGCGCTGAACTGTGGCGCAAGATAACCAAACAGAAAAAGGATGGTTAAATGCTTCTTCATACCCAAACAACTCCTTTTTTTTAAAATAAATGTAATACGAGAAACAAATGACAGTATTACGGATATCACGGGGACACCCGGCACTTACTTTGCTGTTTCATTTCTCGTAAACCAGGAACTCGATACCGTTTTTATTCATCTCATCTGTGTGTAGAAATCCAAATGACTCATACAGCTTTTGAGCTTCCTTCATTGGCTTCTGAGTCCAAAGAACTATCTTTGACCAGTTGTTATGGCTTGAATATTCAATGGCTTTGGCTACTAGTCCCCGCCCCAAACCATACCCTCTAAACTTCGGTTTGACTGCTAATAAATGCATTTCACATTCGTTTTCTTTTGCCCGCACTATAGCATTAGATGTGGGTGGTACGACAATTACCATGCCAGAGAATTCTTTTGTTGCAGTTTCTCGAGCCGCAAATAGAACCCCTCGTTTCTTAACCAAAGCAGGATTAAACACCACCCCTGCTACTTTAGCAGTAGTAAAACCTCCTTGAACATAAACTTGAGACAGCAATTCAAATATCTCTTCATCTGATACCTCTATGTTTTCGAGTGTCTCAATAATGAATTTCAACCATGCCATCCTTGTGTTTTTATGAAAATCTACCGGTTAAATTGACGGTCCGAGCGGTGTCCGCGAGGTCCCTGTTTGTGCGTTTTGTTAGCCATTACTTTTTAGTTGCTGACTTTGAAATAGTCTTGAAAAATAGACGCATAAAAAAGTCAACTGGACCTCTGTATATATTAGAACCACTTGTTCTAGCCTCCGTGGCTTTATTTTCGTGATAGTCAGTCATTCCATCATTTTGTGTTTCTCTATAAACCTCTGCTTGTCTTTCATTAGCTTTTATCTCATTTTCATATACTCTTTCTTGTTGTTGGACCCTTTCAGGATTTGCACAACCAGCCAGAGTAATGGCTGATATTATTAGAACTAAATCATATATAGTGCGCAACTTTAAATGTTTCATAAGTTCTCTTGTATGTCTAACGATTGCATGTGGGGCTGACAAACACAGAGCGATGCGGCGTGTTTGGCAGTCCCACACGATGCGCTTGTTAGGGTATCAGTTAAGCAACTCATCGAATCTTTCGGATGTTATTATTTTATTTATTAATATCTGAACTGATGGCATAAATGCTTCTGCTGTTTTTCTACAAGCAGTACCTCCAAAAAACGAAGTGCCAAACTCATAATTTTCTTCAACAATCAAAGAATTACCATTTGATGAGTTAATAGTTAAAATATATTTCCAAAACCCATCAAATGCATTATGTGTAGACGAAAATTCAAGTTTTTTAAATTCTCCTGAAAGAATGATGCGAGGAGAGTCATTTTCAATAAGCCCCGAACGTTCTAGTTCTTTGGAAAGAGCATCATTTATATAGTGCGCTAATGAATCAAACTCATTAGAGTTAATACTTCCCGCTGCCCTACACATATCATCAAATTTATTTGCGTTTGAAAATTTATTTATTTTAATTCCACTCTTAGTTATTTTATCAAGAGCAATACGGTTATTCTCTGACGGTGAGTATTTTGGAACTGTATAAGCACAACCAGAAACAATATATATCAGTGCTAATAAAGATATTATTCTCATTTATACTCCCTAACGGTTTAATAAGGGGCGCGCAGCGAAGCGGAGCGTCCCAGTGAGCGATAGCGAACGATCTTGATTTTATTGTTAGATTTTTGGAGTTGAACTATGAGCATAGAAGCACTTTTAGAAAAAATCAGAAGCGAAGGAGTAATTCTCTTCACAAACAATAATATCAATGGTGTTGCAGTAGCCAAAGTTAATCCTTCTCTGAAAGAATTGTGTGATCTCCTGGATTCTTTAGATTCAGTATCTCAGGATATAACTGAGCCTCAATCTTTGCGTACTTCCGGAGATTAGAAATGGTTTCTTTGGTCTGTTTCTGTGTTCCTTCAATTGGGAACTCGTTACCACAATGGGTGCATTTAAAATTGGCTCCGTTATTAATAAGATTAATTTCAAAAACTGCCCATGCTTTGCATTCGTTGCATTTTATAGGAACTAACTTGGTGTCCATAATGGTTCCTTTTAAATCTAACGTCCAGCATCAGCGGCTAAACCGCGAGCATAGCGAGTGGTTTTGTCCGACTGCATGCGCTTGCTAGGCATTATTCTGCTCTTTATTTGGAAGCCTCTTAAGCTTAGCTATACCATCTCTGATGATTATTGAAGTGAATTCATCTTTTGCAACCATACCCGGGGCACCAATAGTATGTCGGAGCAATAACCACTTCACATTTTTTGGGATGCTTATCTCGAAACCGGTTGATGGTATTTCTGCTTTAAGCCCTGCAAATAACGGTATAGGTTTCGTGTTGTCCCATAATATTGTGAGTTTAGTAAGCTCAATATCTTGATCTTCCATCTTCATTATCTCAGCGGCAGAACGCTGATTTACCTCAGCAGGAATATTATCGAGCGCAATTCGACTATCTATGTACAAATGATAAACGGCATGTTGAGCTACCGTTTGCGATAAGTTACTAACAATACAAACTAAATTTACTGGATGATAGTATTGGTCGCCATCATCTTGAAGTTCTATCTCTTTATTACCTGGTCTAAAAGTGAATTCTAAATCTGGAGCAGTATCACGAGTTGCTACGTCTCTGATTTCATACTCTTCCATTGGGACAGATTCAAAATTGTAGCGTTTATAGAATCGTTTGTCCGATGCTTGATGTGGTGCCTGATTGCTTTGAGGTATATGAACCACATAGGCCACCTTTCCAGGATTTGTTTGGTTTAACAAAATCTGATTTATTCGTATTCCTCTTACCCTGCGATGGATTCTTGAATTTATGACCTGTTCCAACCATTCTTTAGTTATCTCGTCTGGATCAAATCCTATATCTAGTTCCGTCGGAATGTGGCCATTTTCAAGCATTCCATAAACTATGACCCCACCTGCTGAATTAGCAAATGCACTTACATCTTTACTTATTTCGCTCTTCTTTCCATCAGTCTTCTGCAACGAATCACATCTCTTGTAATCGAGCTCAAGGTTTTCTTGAGTGCCCGATGTAATCAGCTGCAACAAATCTTCTTCTGACCACGTCCATGAGTCTTGCTTCATGTTCTTTCCTATATTCTGGTTAAATGCCTAACGGGATAGCTAATGGGCCGAGCGGTGACCGCGAAGTCCAGATTGAGCGCCTGGTTAGGCGCTATCCATATATACCTTCCTAGAATCTCGCTAATGATTGCGAAGAACTAGGGCTTGAATCATTCATTTCTAGAGGAATCCTAGTTAAACTTCCATTTAGTAATTCCATTTTATAAATTTCAACAAGCGATATTCCGTAGAATCTTGAGATTAGGCTTGTTAGATATTTGCGCGAGTCCTCGTTTGTTTCTAAGCCAAAAGTAACTGAGCTTATAGCTGCGCCAATTGTCTGTGATTTACCAGCAGAGCCAAATAATCGATATTCGTTTTCTACAGCCCAATTCTTGTGCTTATTTGCTACAACCATTTTGGTGTCTATTGCATTTCCTATAATCGAATTAAGCAATTGCTCAGCACTCTTAATAGTTGTCTTTTCTATCTTCCTGTAATTTTCTAATACGATTTTCCAGTCTGGTTCTGGCAATAAAAAATTATCAGGGTATTGAACTTTAACCAAACAACTTTTTTCGGCAGATAGTAAATTATCAAAATTATGTGGTCGAGAAGTAATATGGCTAAGAAGATTCTGACTGCCTGCCATATTGGGCACATCGAATTTCAAGAATTTTCCTTCTCGAACTGGATTCAATGAGCTTCTAATATCAAGATTCGTGTATGTCGAGTTTGGAGAAAAGCCTATACATATACCTTTGTGATCATCGGCATAATGCCCCCAAACATCAGGACTTAAAAATGGGTCAGAATGCGAACCATCAGAAAAACGACCAGAGAATGACACTACGCCACTATTAATGTGTCTACGTTTTTTATGGAGAATGGAAAACAAGTCGTGAGGTATATGTGCATTCTCCTTGGAAAATCTACCAAATACATCTTCTGGAATTTCTTCTGGGAAATTTTCTAGAGAATATGAGCAGTCCAAAGGATCATTAAAATTCCACGGAGAAGAGTAGAAGCATTCTCCTGTAATGATCATCTGTATTGCTCTTTCATCTAGCTTCCGAAACTTCAAATATTCTATTGGAGATGATTCAGTCATTATCATTCAACTATTCGATAGATTTGTCGCCTAACGCTAAAGCTGTGGGGCGGCGCAGCGAAGCAAGCCGTCCCACACGAGCGAATTGTTAGAGCGTTTACCCACGCCATTCAGCCAATGCATCATCCGATGAGAAACCTATCAAAATCAGCTCTTCATTGAGCTTGCCTTTGGCAAGCGAAAAACACTCAGTCTTAGTATCAAATAACAACCAGTCTTGGTCTTTTCCAGCGATTACATACATTTCGTATTTCTCACCAGGGAATTCACCAAATTTCCTAACCCATTCATTTGTACGTGCCGTTACCTTCACAGGTTCTATTATCAAGTCCAATAATTTTTCATTTTCAAGCCTGACACGCTCTTCCCGATTTTCGACTCCAACGAATGGGCTGGATGTCCCTTTAGAAAAGGATTCGGTCAATAACTCTACTACGTCTGCTTTATTCATTTCGCTCTAACAGTTGATTATGCGGCTGGCACCAATTCGGTGATATGCCGCTGGCTCTGATAATTGTAATAGCGAGCCAAATGTTCTCATCCGCTAAAAGTTATTACACAGAATTTCTGTCTATTTCTGAAAAGCTGCCATTTTGGCTTATGGTTTTATCGAAATTAGCACGTTTCTTTGAAGATAGGTAGCTAGGTGCTAATCAATAAGTATGCACTTGTACTCACCCTGTCATTAAACCAACCGCCGCTCTTTAATCCCCTTCGACGCAGCCGAGTACTGGAGTCATGTTGCGATTGCGCGGACGGATTTTTGTACCGAGAGGGTATATAAG
>Ga0224506_10001585_pt1 | contig 16124 bp, 14 predicted proteins | sample SF_Jan12_sed_USG_2_FD_169108 | JGI IMG/M metagenome (GOLD analysis project Ga0224506, IMG submission 169108) | Sediment microbial communities from San Francisco Bay, California, United States - SF_Jan12_sed_USGS_8_1 | ecosystem: Environmental > Aquatic > Marine > Sediment | place: USA... | reverse complement strand
AAATATTTTTCCTTTTCATCAGTATAGAACTTATTATTGCTCTTAATTTCCGTTCAATGAGATATAGTATCTTTCAGGCACCTCCCCATAAATGGCTTGTCCTCTCCATTATATCCCAGTTCATATTGACAGCGGCACTCATTCAGATTCCAGCCATACGTGACGCTTTTGGTATTGTTATTCCGACAACCTCTACTTTTGGGTTAATCTTAGGCTTTGGTATTGTTGTATTTATCTCGATGGAGGTTATCAAGGCAATCTTGAGGAGAAAGATGCAGGCAGGAAGAAGGTTAACTACTTAGAGCTGTCTAATTTGCCAGTCATTGCGAGGGGATGCAGTCCCCGAAGCAATCTCGTTAGCTCAGTACTAATCTTTTAAGATTGCTTTGCTCCACTCGCAATGACTTTCTGTTTACAAACCAAGCATTTTATGACATGTCTTACAATGCTCGGGAGGCTCTGGTAAAGGTGACATCCTCAATCTTTTGAGCCTTTCAATGTCCCAGTGATAAGAATATATTTCTTCGAATCTTCTCTTTCTGAGCATAAAACACTTTCTAAACTCACTATATTTTTTATTGTTCCATATTGTGTCAAAAGTCTCTTTAAAGATATTTCCAAAACTCACTTTTTCAATATGATATTCATTCTCGCAGAATATTCTTTTAAACGGTGATGGAATTGGTGGATAAAGATAGACACAGGGGGATACTTCTCCTTCTATCGATATATAAAGATTCCTTAAAGGATTCTCTTCACACACCGGTACATCCTTCGGTGACAAAGAAGGGAGTCTGAGCTTTATTTTTAATTCCTGAGCTTTCATTACCACTTCCTTCATGACTTCTTCGTAACTCTCTTTTTCTGTGCAGGTAAATACTTTCTGTTCATCCTGCCATCTGTTTGTCACGTGGATTAAATTTATCAGCACTACCTCTTCTATCCCGATAGCTTTTGAAATTCCCAATAACATAGGGACTTCAAAAATATTTTCTTTGAGCATGAGGTATACAATGTGTAATCGTGGTGCATCGAGTTTCCTGCTCGCCTTAATCTCATTAAAACTGAGAATTGCATCAATAAGCATTTTAAAATCCGAGTTTACCCTTATTGAATCGTGTGTCCAATCTGTAGCGCCTGCAAAAGAAAAACCGATAAAATCAACTTTTGCGTTGATGAGTTCAGTAATAGAGTCTTCATTCAGCCCTTTCCCGCTTGTGACAAACCCAACCCGAGGTCCTCCCTCTCCTTTTACTAAGTGTATTGCCTCAATGAGATTTTTATGCAGTAATGACTCACCCCATCCTTCAAGAATTATAGTCTCAACATCTTTTAAATAAGGGATGAGCTTTTTGAAATTATCTATGTTCATATCGTTACCATGCCACTCTTTAGCTCTATCTCTGATACACATTCTACATTTGAGGGGACATCGTGTCGTAAGCTCAATCTGCCACGCAGAATAAGGTTTGTGTTTTGGTTTTTGCCTCGAGAATCTAAAATAATTGAGCCACTTCATATCCGTCTCTGAAAAGCATCTTTTTAATCTCCTTCACGTGCGGTGCTCCCACAAAGGCTATCGCATTCCCCTTTTCGAAGAAAACCCGCATCCGCTCATAGAGAACATGGTCACGCTTGTCTATGACAGACTCGCAACGGCTTGGGAAATCTTTCGCAACAGACATCAAATGCTCTAAATCCCCCTTTAAATAGTACTTCACATACACTCCCGCATAGGTATTCCAGTGTCGTATCTTTTTGAGAAACTGCACAATTCTCGCAAGGGGTATACTGTCCAATGCCTCAAGTTGTTCTTCTATCTGCTCGAGGAAGTGGATATCCTTTCCAAGTTGTTGTGCTATGGTAAGAGCATCCACATCCATCTTGTACCTCCAGCCCCTTTTCTCCAAATAGCTTAACCAGATGGAAAAGAAGGCCATCCAGGGTTTTAACGCTGAAAGAGAGTACATAAAATCTTTAGCCTTTGGTTTAAATGTGTCCCCGTAAGAGGCAAATGAGCTGAGACCCTTTCTCGGATGAGCGAATACTTTATTAATTTGATTGATTGTTTCAGAATCTAAGGCCTCATAGAGGTTCGATACATTCTCGTTTCTAACCCGCTATCCAAAACCCTGCTCATGCTGTTTTCATCCAGGGGACCTTCTAAGAGGACCGTATTAACACCACGTATATATATCGTGAGGGATTTCTTGAAACTAAAGGGAAAGAAATGTGCGGTACCTGCAAGAAACGAGACCTTCCCATCCTTCTCGAGCTTCCATATCATCTTGAGTTCTCGTTCTTTCGTAAAAAGACTGCAAAGATTCATTGTTTCAATTCAAGGGCTCGAAGAAATCTCATTGTGGCAGAATACCTTATCCGGTACTCACAAAATTCGTATCTGAGAAATGGAACGCCGCCCCATTTCTCCTTGAATCTCCTTATCCCTTCATTGACACCAAGTCCTAAATTAATATAGTTCTTGCCATACTCTTTTGCAAGAGTGAGCATCTCAAAAAATAAAAGATCAGATGCATGAGGAACATAGTTTTTTTTGGAATGGCAACCAATCACATATGTTGCAAAGTTTTCTGCAGCGAGTTCAATGATATAAAATGCTGATAAATTCTTTTTTTATCCCGGGTGTTTAACACAACAGCAGTATCTGAGCGAGGAATATATTCCGGCATACTCAGAAATAGTTCTCTGACCCGAGGAGTGAGCTTCTCTCTTCTTATGAACTCATCGATAAGTTCTTCGTGTTCTTTTCCTATTTCCATCTCCCTCTCAACAGATAATTCCCTGTATGCCTTCTCAACTACACGCCTCAAAAATTTTTCTATTTTTATTCTCTCTAAATCGACCCTGTAGTACTGGTCACTCTCTCTTTCCTGACAGGCTCTTGCAAATGAAGAAGGCACTTCTGGTGCGATAAACCATGTATATTCTGGTTTTAATCGTTGAATGACCTCATTTAACATTTTTTCAAAATCTCTTGTGACGAAATGCTGCTCTAATGGATAGCCGATGAAAATGAGCCAGTTGTCTTTCCTGAAGTAGATATAATCTTCTATGAGAAATGGTTCTCCTTTTGATAGAAGAGCCATTAAACTTACTATGTGCTCTGGCACATAAGCCCTGTGTAATATATATTTTTTCTGTTCGGCAGATATCATGAAAATTTTTCAAACAAGTATTTCAGCTTATTTCTATGGCTACGCTGATAAAAGCAGAATTCGTATGGAAGAAATGGTATTCCTCCCCATTTCCTCTTGAAAAAAATGATTCCTCTGTGAATACCAAGCCCAAGATTAATGGAGGACTTTCCCTGTTCTTGTGCAACTCTTACCACTTCATAGATAAGAAAATCTGATGCTCCCGGAACATAATGTTGATGTGACACAAAATTAAACATATAAAAAGCATAATTTTTTGCACCAAACTCAACAATATCAAAGGCAATCAGTCTTCCTGCTTTATTCCTTGCACTAAAGACATGAGCTGTTTCAACAGAAGAAACGTATTGCGGAATCCTCTCAAGTATGGAACGTGTCGCGTCATCAACGTTATGAGAGCTTAAAAATTCCAGAATTAATTGTGTGTGTTCATTGCTCAGTTCCTGCCTTTTTTCACTATATAATTCTCTGGATGCCCGCTTTATCATATTTCTCAACTTTTGATTTACATTGAAATGATAAAGGTCAATTTTGTAGTAGTGGTCAGAATTATTTTTATCACAACTGTCTCTCGGTATCAAAGCAACTGGTGTGATGAGTGACACATACTCAGGATCATATTTTTTTATTGCACTACTGAGCGTTTCCCTTGCTACGCTCTCATCAAAAGGTTCCTTTAACGGATACCCGATAAAGATAAGTGTTCCTTTTCCGTAATAACAGAGATAATCCCTGAACAGGTACGGCTCAGTCTGGGATATTGTATTCACATATCCTGGAAGATGTTCAGGCACATATGCATGAGTGGTAATGTAATCCTTTTTAACAGGAGTTATCATTCCATATGTTTCACGAACAGGTTACAAAAAAACATTGTGTGTCTGATGAAATAAACTTACGTGCATTCATTTTAAAACCTCGGTGAGCTTCTCTCTGAATTTTCCGGGGTGGGTCCCTTCCCAGTATACCTTGCCACAGTCACTACATCTTAAAAAAAGATTGAATTGAAGAAAAACAAACTCAGGAACAAAGTCCTTTATCTCATTCTTATCTAAAATCCTTGTGAGCATTCCGTTGCATTTCACGCATCTGCTCAGAAGATTAAAATATGTGAGTTTGAATGTATCAATTACTTCAAGGAGTTGTGCAAAGGAATCATTTGCTTTTATCAGGAGATACTCCTTAATCCCTTTTATCTTTATAAGGTGTGTATCTCTTGTTAAGATAACCCTTTCCTGTTCCTTAGCAATCCTGAGAAGTCTGTTGTCGCTTATGTCATTATAATATAATGTGTCAAATCCCAAAAGCCTTAACCATCTCGCGAGCCGACCAAGCATAACGTCTGCAAGGAAACGTACATCATGTGGGGCATCAGACATAAAATGATATTCTTATTTTTCAGGAGCAGTTTCAGGAGGTTGTAGTTGTAATGGGAGTTCTGTCTTCACATAAGTGTTTTTATATTTTGACATACCTGTTCCCGCTGGGATTACCCTTCCCATAATCACATTCTCTTTAAGTCCCCTGAGTTCATCCACAGCACCATTAAGAGCAGCCTCTGTGAGAACCCTTGTGGTCTCCTGGAATGAAGCTGAGGATACAAAACTGTCTGTTGTCAGGGATGCCTTTGTAATACCAAGAAGGAGTGGCTTTCCCTGAGCGGGCTTGCCACCCTGTGCCTTTACTTTTGCATTCTCCTCCTGGAAGATCAACCTGTCAACCTGCTCACCCACAAGGAATGTTGTATCTGCAGGGTCTTCTATCCGCACCTTCTTCATCATCTGCCGAACAATCACTTCAATATGTTTATCATTAATCGAGACGCCCTGAAGCCTGTATACCTTCTGGACTTCATCAACGAGATATCTCTGAAGTTCCCTTGGTCCAAGAATATCAAGTATATTATGGGGATTTACTGCTCCATCCATAAGCGGCTCTCCTGCTCTTACCCAATCACCTTCATGAACACTCACATGTTTCCCTTTTGGTACAAGGTACTCCCTTGCATCATCTCCTCCCTTCACCACCACTACCCGCATTCCCTTATGCGCACCTCTAAATTCAACCATGCCATCTATCTCTGTGACTAACGCTTGTTCCTTAGGCCTTCTTGCTTCGAAAAGCTCGGCGACCCTTGGAAGACCTCCGGTGATATCCTTTGTCTTCGTCGTCTCTCTCGGTATCTTTGCGAGTATATCACCCGGAGAAACCGTATCGTTCTTCTCAACAAGTATGTGTGCACCTGAGGGGAGGAGATACCTCGCAAGATTACTTATTCCCGGAATCTTGAGCGTTACTCTCCCGTGCTCATCTTTGATCGAAATCCTTGGCCTCATATTCGCAGGATAGTCAATTATCACTTTATGTGAAAGACCTGTAGTCTCATCGACCTCTTCCTTGACAGTCATTCCCTCAACAATATCGCCAAGTGCTACTTTCCCGCCAAGCTCTGTGAGTATCGGGGTGGAATACGGATCCCATTCAACAAGTCTCTGTCCGACCTCGATCTTTTGTTCGTTTTCAACCAAAAGTTTCGCTCCATAGACAACAGAATATTTCTCCCTTTCTCTGCCCTTTGAATCCGCCACCGCGATGCTCCCATTTCTGTTCATCACCACAAGAAGACCTTCTCTGTTTCTTACTGTACTTATATTGATGAACTTTATAGTGCCGGGATTTTTTGCCTCAAGGACCGTCCTCTCTACTATCTTTGACGCTGCACCGCCGATATGGAAAGTCCTCATGGTGAGCTGCGTGCCTGGCTCACCAATAGATTGAGCTGCAATAATTCCTACTGCCTCACCTGTTTCGATAGGCTCACCTCTTGCGAGATCCCTTCCATAACACTTTTTACAGACACCAAACTTCGAATGGCACGTGAGAACCGACCTTATCTTCACCCTATCTATACCTGCATCAATAATCTTTTGTGTAAATTCCTCGTCTATTTCATGATTCCTCTTCACGATCATTTCTTTTGTGATAGGGTCCTTTATATCCTCGGCAGCGATTCTGCCAAGAATTCTTTCCTCAAGGGGTTGTATTATCTCACCACCTTCTACGAGAGATACCACGGTGATACCATCTGCTGTCCCGCAGTCATTGTCTATGATAATCACATCCTGTGCAACGTCAACAAGCCTTCTTGTAAGATATCCTGAGTTGGCAGTCTTCAATGCTGTATCGGCAAGACCTTTTCTTGCCCCGTGTGTGGAGATAAAGTACTGTAAAGGAGATAACCCTTCCCTGAAATTTGCGGTGATCGGTGTTTCTATAATCTCTCCCGAAGGTTTTGCCATTAATCCCCTCATGCCTGCAAGCTGTCTCATCTGGGCAGTGCTTCCTCTTGCACCTGAATCAGCCATCATAAAGACACTATTGAATGACCTTCTCTCTTTAAGTTCTTCTTCAGAAAAAGGTTTACCTGCTTCAGCTCCAAGTTCTTTCATCATCTCATCAGCAATCTTCTCCGTGACATTTGCCCATATATCAATTACTTTATTATAACGTTCACCATGGGTAATCAAGCCGTCTGCGTATTGTCTTTGAACCTCAATAACTTCCTGTTCTGCATTATGTATGAGATCTGCCTTTTTAGACGGAATATGCATATCATCCATGCATATCGAAACACCTGATTTTGTCGCATACTGGAATCCAAGTTTCTCGAGATTGTCAAGGAACACAACAGTATCACGTTTACCTGCTTTTTTATATGCGTACTCTATGAGCTTCCCGATCTCCTTCTTTGTCATATCCTTATTTATCATCGAAAATGAGATTTGCCTGGGCAGTATTTCACTGAATAGAATCCTGCCTGTTGTTGTCTCAACAAAATCTCCGTCAATTCTTACTTCTATTCTTGCATGTTCGCTTAACTGACCAGAATCATAGGCAATCCTTACATCTTCAGGGCTGGGATATTTCCCTTGCAACTTTGCTTTGAGTTTCTCAGCAGGATCTTTAATTTTGTCAATTTCCTGTCCAGCTAATTTTTCACCAAGTGCACCCTTTCTTTCCTTCATGAGATAATAAATTCCAAGGACCATATCTTGAGTTGGAACCACTATTGGTTTCCCATTCGCAGGAGATAAGATATTATTGACAGACATCATGAGAACCCGTGCTTCTATCTGAGCTTCTATCGAAAGGGGAACATGAACAGCCATCTGGTCCCCATCAAAATCTGCATTAAAGGCAGTGCATACCAGGGGATGCAATTTTATTGCTTTCCCTTCAACAAGAACAGGATCAAATGCCTGGATACCAAGCCTGTGGAGTGTTGGTGCACGGTTGAGAAGCACCGGGTGTTCGCTGATCACCTCTTCCAAGGCATCCCACACCTCAGGCCTTTCTTTTTCTACAAGCTTCTTTGCTGCCTTAATTGTAGTTGCAAATCCCTTTGCCTCAAGTTTGTTGAATACAAATGGTTTAAAAAGCTCCAACGCCATCCTTTTTGGAAGACCACATTGATGAAGTTTGAGCTCAGGACCTACAACAATAACAGACCTCCCTGAATAATCAACACGTTTCCCTAAAAGATTTTGCCTGAATCGCCCCTGTTTCCCTTTTATCATATCACTCAGAGATTTAAGGGGTCTTTTTGTTGTTGTCTTCAGCACTTTACCTCTTCTTCCATTATCAAAAAGTGCATCAACAGCCTCCTGGAGCATCCTTTTCTCATTTTTGATGATGATACTTGGCGCCTTCAGTTCCATCAGCCTCTTAAGCCTGTTATTTCTATTTATTACTCTTCTATAAAGGTCATTGAGGTCAGAAGTCGCAAAACGACCTCCTTCTAACGGGACAAGTGGCCTGAGGTCCGGAGGTAACACCGGAATCACATCCATAATCATCCATTCTGGTTCATTTTCAGACTTTCTGAACGCCTCCACAACCCTCAACCTTTTTGTGAACTTCTTTTTCACGCCAATGGATGATGCTTCTTTTATCTTTATCTTAAGCTCTGTAGTCAGGGCTTCAATGTCAATCTTTCTGAGCAGTTCTCTTATTGCCTCTGCCCCCATCCCTGCTTTAAACCTTGAACTATACTCTGACGTTCTTTTCTTATATTCGTCCTCATTGAGTAATTCTTTTTCCTTGAGAGGTGTGTCACCAGGGTCTACTACCACATAACTTTCAAAATAGAGCACCTTTTCCAGTTGCCGCATCGTCATATCGAGTAATGTCCCTATCCTGCTCGGCACTCCTTTGAGAAACCAAATATGTGCGACAGGACTTGCAAGTTCAATATGTCCTAATCTCTCACGCCTTACTTTGGATTGCACAACCTCTACTCCACATTTATCACAGACAATCCCTCTATGTTTCATCCGCTTGTATTTGCCACATATACATTCCCAGTCCTTTACCGGCCCAAAAATCTTTGCACAGAAAAGACCATCTCTCTCCGGCTTGAAGGTGCGATAATTTATCGTCTCTGGTTTTTTTACCTCACCGTAAGACCATTCTCTTATCTTTTCTGGTGAAGCAAGTTTAATCCTTATTGCCTCGAAATCCGTTGGATTCTTTGGCCTCTGAAAAATGGTATATATCTCTTCTGCCAAGCTTATTCCCCCTTATTCTTCTTCTCCAGAAGTTCAACATCAAGTCCAAGACTCTGGAGCTCTTTTATTAATACATGAAACGATTCAGGGACACCTGGTTCTAAGGTTGCATCGCCTTTTACTATTGCTTCGTACATATGCGCCCTGCCTGTCACATCATCGCTTTTTACAGTCAGAAACTCCTGAAGTGTATAGGCAGCTCCATATGCCTCAAGCGCCCATACCTCCATTTCGCCAAGCCTCTGGCCTCCAAACTGTGCCTTTCCTCCAAGAGGCTGTTGTGTCACAAGAGAGTATGGACCAATGGAACGGGCATGCATTTTGTCATCAACAAGGTGATGGAGCTTCATCATATACATGTATCCAACTGTGACAGGCCTGTCAAATGGTTCTCCTGTCCTTCCGTCATAGAGTTTTATTTGACCGGACCTCTGAAGGCCGGCCTTCTTGAGCAGCTCCTTAATCTCTGATTCCTTTGCACCCTCAAATACAGGAGTTGCGACAAAAAGTCCAAGAGCCTTTGCTGCCCAACCAAGATGTGTTTCGAGTATCTGCCCAACATTCATTCGAGATGGAACCCCAAGTGGGTTGAGAACAATATCTACAGGTGTTCCATCTGGAAGATACGGCATCTCTTCAACTGGCAGTACCATAGCCACTACCCCTTTATTTCCGTGTCGGCCTGCTATTTTATCACCTATCTGAATTCTCCGTTTCATTGCAATATATGCCTTTACTACTTTATTCACTCCATGAGGTAATTCATCGCCCATTTTTAGCCGGTTAATTTTCTCATCATACCTTGATTCAAGGAAGCGTATATAGTTGGTTGTCTCACTTTTTATTTCCTCCAACTTTTCATATATCCCTTCATCTTCAATCTTAATTTTCATGAGATGCTCATCTTTCACCCTTCCAAGATGCTCCCCTGTGAGCTTTTTCCCCTTCGGGCAAAGCATCTCTCTTGTCTTAGAATCCTTGATGTCTTCTGAGACTTTTTGGCCAACAAGCAGTTCTCTCATCTTCTTGAACTTTTCCTCTTTTACAATTCGTACCTCTTCCTCAAGGTCACGCTGCAGCCTCTGTATATCATCTTCTTCTATGCTCTTTGCTCTCTCGTCTTTCTCTGTTCCTTTTCTTGAAAATATCCTCACATCAACCACTGTTCCTTCTATCCCTGGTGGTACATAAAGACAGCTCTCTTTTACCTCCTCTGCCTTTTCTCCAAATATTGCCCTGAGGAGCTTTTCTTCTGGCGTAAGCTGTGTTTCACCTTTAGGAGTCACCTTACCTACAAGGATATCCCCTGGTTTTACTTCTGCACCTATCCTGATTATTCCACTTTCGTCAAGATCTTTTAACGCCTCTTCACCAACATTAGGGATGTCGCGTGTGATCTCTTCTGGACCGAGTTTGGTCTCTCTTGCCTCTAATTCGAATTCTTCAATGTGTACTGATGTGAAAACATCTTCCTTGACAAGTCGGTCGCTAATCAGTATTGCGTCTTCAAAATTAAACCCGCCCCATGGCATAAACGCAACAAGGACATTCTTTCCGAGAGCGAGTTCTCCACATTCTGTAGATGGTCCATCAGCAAGTATAGAATTATTTTCAACTCTGTCACCAACTTTGACTATCGGTTTCTGATTCATGCTTGTTGCCTGGTTGGATCTCTGAAACTTTACAAGACTATATATCTCAACACCACCGCTCTTTTCTTTGCTCCTTACCACTATTCTCGATGCATCAACGCTCTCCACAGCACCGCCGCTCTTCGAAAGGACAAGGGCTCCAGAATCCCTTGCAGCCACATGTTCCATGCCAGTTCCCACAATTGGAGCTTCTGGCTGCAGAAGTGGAACAGCCTGCCTCTGCATATTAGAGCCCATCAGTGCCCTGTTTGCATCGTCATTTTCAAGGAATGGTATCAGAGAAGCTGAAACACCAACAATCTGTTTCGGTGACACATCCATGTATTCCACTTCCTGTGGCAATACCATCCTGAAATCTCCTCCAACCCTTGCAGAAACTGTCTCTCCGATGAGATTTCCACTTTTATCAACAGGTGAGGTTGCCTCGGCAATGATGTATTTTTCACCGTCTATCGCGGAAAGATATTCTATTTCTTTTGTCACTTTTCCGTTCACAACCTTTCTGTAAGGAACCTCTATAAAGCCGAAATCATTTACCCTTGCATATGTGGCTAAAGAGGTGATAAGTCCAATATTAGGACCTTCAGGTGTCTCTATCGGACAGATTCTTCCGTAATGTGTCGGGTGTACATCCCTCACTTCAAAACCTGCTCGTTCCCTGGTGAGACCACCTGGGCCGAGGGCTGAAAGCCTTCTTTTATGAGTGATCTCGGACAGAGGATTCGTCTGGTCCATAAACTGGCTGAGCTGGCTCGAACCAAAAAATTCTTTTACTGCAGCCATAACAGGCTTTGCATTTATTAAATCATGAGGCATTGCTGTCTCGAGATCCGTGAGCGTCATCTTTTCTTTTATGGCACGCTCCATTCTTACCAGCCCTATTCTTAATTGATTCTCGAGCAGTTCCCCACATCCTCTAATCCTTCTGTTACCAAGATGATCTATATCATCAACTTCTCCCTTTCCTGTCCTGAGACCTAAAATATATCTCACTATTTCAATAATGTCTTTATCGGTGAGTACCTTGGTTTCAAGCGGTATCTCAATACCAAGCCTTTTATTTATTTTTAAACGTCCCACAGGTGAAAGATCATACCGTTTAGGATCAAAAAATAATCCATTAAATAATTCTTTTGCAGCATCAAAGGTAGGAGGCTCGCCAGGTCTCAATTTTTTATATATCTCTACAAGTGCCTCTTCCTGCTTGGTCACTTTGTCAGTCAGAAGGGTATCCCTGAGTGACGGGAGATAATGAACATTGTCTATAAAAAGGAGGTTGAGAGAATCAATTTTAAGGGAAAGAATTTTATTTAATGCCTCTTCCGTAATAATCTCATTCCCCTCGAGTATTACTTCTCCTGTCGAGGGATCAATAATGTCTCTTAGAGTAACCCTCCCCACAATTTCTTCTTTTGAGATAGGTATCGCCTTAATTCCGGTTGTCTCCATCTTTTTGAGAGCGCCTCTTGTGATCTTACTCCCTTCCTTCACAATGAGTTCTCTTGTATCGGATGCGACTATGTTCTGGATAGCCTTGAGACCTATCAATACTTCACTCAAAGCCCGCTTATACTTATTGGACTCCATAGTGATTATCTCTATCGGGTAGAAGATCTTTAAAAGATCTTCGTTCGAATAGCCGAGGGCCTTAAGGACTATTGTTGCAGGAAGCTTTTTTCTCCTGTCAATCCTTACATACAGGATGTCCTTTGTATCAAACTCAAAATCAAGCCATGAACCTCGTGAAGGGATTACCCTTGCAGAATAAAGGAGTCTTCCGCTGATATGTGTCTTCCCCTTATCATGGTTGAAAAATACACCGGGTGAACGGTGAAGTTGACTGACGATAACACGTTCTGTCCCATTAATGATAAAGGTGCCTGTATTGGTCATTAATGGCATCTCTCCTACGTATACGCTCTCCTCTCTCGATTCCCTTAATCGTTTGCTTCCTTTTTGTTCAAGTTCCCACAGGTTAAGCTTCACCCTGATCTTAAGTGTTGCAGCATAGGTAATCCCTTTCTGAAGGCAGTCGCGAACACTGAACTTTGGTTCATCTATCATGTAACTTAAAAATTCTATTGAAGCTGTCTCATTGTAATCCATTATAGGAAATACGCTCATGAACGCAGCTTGTAACCCAATTTCTTCCCTCTTGTCAATTGGAACATCCCTTTGCAAAAACTTCTCATAAGACCTTTTCTGAATCTCTATGAGGTTGGGGACTTCTAAGAAAGGAGGGACTTTTCCAAAATTTACTCTTTCTCTAAGAACCCTTGCCATGTTTCTCCTTATTACTTGCTTAATTATTTAAGCTCTACTGTTGCACCCTGTTCTTCAAGCTTTGCTTTTATCGAATCTGCTTCCTCTTTAGAAATACCAGTCTTTACAGGCATTGGAGCCCCGTCAACAAGCTCTTTTGCCTCTTTAAGTCCGAGTCCTGTAAGTTCTCTTACAACCTTGATCACCTGAATCTTCTTTTCACCAGCAGCAGAGAGGATCACATCAAAACTTGTCTTCTCCTCAACTGCGGTAGCCGCAGCACTTGGAACTGCTGCAGCAGCCACGGCAATTGGAGCCGATGCGGTGACACCATATCTCTCCTCGAATTCTTTTATAAACTTTGACATATCGAGGACTGTCATGTTGTCAATAAAATCAAAAACCTGTTCTTTTGTAATAGCCATTTTTTAACTCCTCCTCTTCATTTAATAATGCGTGGTCAGCAACGCGTTATCTATTTTAACTCATTACTCATCACGCTTCACGTTTCGTTTTTAATGCATTCATTGCATAAGCAAAACTATTTATCATTGCATTTAACGCAGCAAGACATTTACTGATTGACGCCTGGAACACACCTGCAAGGATAGATAACTGTACTTCCCTCGGTGGTAGTTCAGCAATAGCTCTTATATCTTCTACGGCACACAACTTGCCTTCGATAATGCCACTCGTAACCCTAAGCTTCTCATTTTTCTTTGAGTACCCAAGTATCTTTTTTACTGTCATTACTGGGTCTTCATGGCTGATCGCTATACCTGCAGGACCCTTCATAATGTCCTTTGCGCCTGATACAGGTGTGTCCTGGGATGCAATCTTCGCAAGAGTATTTTTCACTACTCTGTACTTAATGTCCCTGTCCCTGAGCAGCCTTCTCAACTCAGAAAGCTCAGCAACAGTCAATCCCCTATAGTCTGTAAAGATTACTGCTTTTGCTTTATCGAACTCGTTTCTCAGTTCTGCGATAACCTGTCCCTTCTTTTCCTTTTTCAGCTTATACCCCCTTTCCCAGAGAAGCCATATCAACAGATATCCCTGGTCCCATGGTCGATGAAATATATATCTTCTTGAGATACTTCCCTTTACTTGTTGCTGGTTTTGCCTTTCTTATGGAATCAACTACTGCTTTCCCGTTATCAATGAGCTTCTGGGTGTCGAACGAAACCTTCCCGATAGGAACATGTACAATTCCTGCTTTTTCTGTTTTGTATTCTACCTTTCCTGCCTTTATTTCCTTCACTGCCCTTGCAATATCAAAAGTCACTGTGCCAAGCTTTGGGTTTGGCATAAGTCCTCGTGGACCAAGTATCTTCCCGAGCTTTCCCACGATACCCATAAGATCAGGGGTTGCAACAGCCTTGTCGAAGTCAAGCCATCCTTTGGTTATTTTTTCAACAAGGTCTTCTGCACCAACAAAATCTGCTCCTGCATCTCTCGCCTCCTTTTCTTTCTCTCCCTTTGCAAAAACCAGCACCTTTACCTTCTTGCCTATACCATGGGGAAGGACAACCATACCCCTCACCATCTGGTCTGATTTCCTCGGGTCAATACCAAGATTTACTGCCAAGTCGACAGTTTCATCAAACTTAGTAAAAGCAGATTCCTTCACAAGTCTTACTGCCTCTTCAAATGAATATTCTTTACCCTTTTCGATCTTCTCTTGAGATGCCGTTATCTTTTTACTCATTTCTCCCTCTTCAATCGATTATTTCTATCCCCATGCTTCTCGCAGTACCACTTATTATCTTTACTGCCTCGTCTACTGAGTAAGCATTAAGATCTGGAAGCTTTTTCTGCGCTATTTCCTTAATCTGCGCAGATGTCACCTTACCAACCTTATCCTTATTTGGTATACTTGAACCTTTTATAATTCCTGCTGCCTTCTTCAGGAGATCTGAAGCCGGCGGTGTCTTTGTCACAAATGTAAATGACCTGTCAGCATAAACAGTCAATACTACTGGTATTATTGAATCTCCAAGTGCCTGGGTCTGTGCATTAAATGACTTACAGAACTCCATGATATTCACACCATGCGGACCAAGTGCAGGTCCTACTGGTGGCGCAGGGTTTGCCTTTCCTGCAGGTATCTGAAGTTTGACCTGAGCAATTACTTCTTTTTTCCTAGCCATCTAACCTCCAATTCATTAAATCACAAATTCCGATATTTAGTCTGCCTCAGGCGGACTAAATAAGTTTTAACATCCTCAATTCAAATTGTTTAGAATTTCGAGTTTAGGATTTTTAATTTCACTTATTTTCATGTTTTTTCTACCTGGAAAAAATTAAGTTCTACCGGTGTCTGCCGGCCAAATATACTGACCATCACACAGAGCCTCCCATGGTCTATATCAATATCCTCAACAAACCCAACAAAATTAGTAAAAGGCCCGTCAATAATCCTGACACCTTCCCCTTTTTGAAACTGGGTTTTAATCTGAGGTACAGGACCTTTTTCTATCTGCTGTAATATCACTCCGACCTCTTCTTCGGAAAGTGGAACAGGTTTTGTACCACCGATAAAACCTGTGACATGCGGTGTGTTCCTGATAAGATGCCATGTTCCATCATCCATTTCCATCTCTACAAGAATATATCCGGGATAAAACTTTTTATCGCTTTCTCTCTTCTTGCCCCCTTTTAACTCGATGACCTTCTCTGTAGGAATAAGTATCCTTGATATTTTATCCTTGAGGCCGCTTTTATCAGTTTTTTCTTCTATAGTAAACTTCACCTTCTCCTCAAAACCTGAATATGTGTGCACTACGTACCAGTTTTTCCCCATGGCCTTACCTTAGCGCTATTGAGACCAGTTTTGAAAGACTAAGATCAACAACGCCTAAGAATAATGAAATAATGACAACGGTGATAATCACTACCCAGATCGAACCGACAAGCTCGTCCTTTGACGGGAAAACTACTTTCTTTATCTCGACCTTCACTTCCTTAAAGAATTCCTTTATTTTTTTAATCATATTCCTGCCTTTTGTTGTTTAGTTTCTCAGTCTCTTCATCTCTTGTTTCTATGGCAGGCCAGGAGGGATTTGAACCCCCAACCCTCGGATTTGGAGTCCGATGCTCTCGCCGTTAGAGCTACTGGCCTATTCTTTAAAAATTCCAAATTCCAAATCACAAATTCCAACTATTTGATTATTGAGAATTTGGTTATTGGTCATTTTAAGATTTTATCTCCTTATGTACTGTATGTCTCCTGCAATGCCTGCAATATTTCTTTAACTGAAGTTTGTCAGGTGTATTCTTCTTGTTTTTCATACTTGAATAGTTTCTATTCTTGCACTCTGTACACTGAAATAAAATTATATCCCTCATAGTTTTTACTCCAATACCTCAATCACCACACCAGCGCCTACAGTCCTTCCGCCCTCTCTTATGGCAAACCGTAACTCCCTCTCCATCGCTATCGGTGAAATAAGCTCAACCGCCAGAGT
>Ga0224506_10001584_pt1 | contig 16124 bp, 13 predicted proteins | sample SF_Jan12_sed_USG_2_FD_169108 | JGI IMG/M metagenome (GOLD analysis project Ga0224506, IMG submission 169108) | Sediment microbial communities from San Francisco Bay, California, United States - SF_Jan12_sed_USGS_8_1 | ecosystem: Environmental > Aquatic > Marine > Sediment | place: USA... | reverse complement strand
GTTACTACTTCTATCCTTTTGCTTAATATTTGAGTGTTAATAAATATTCTTTCATGAATGGTTCAATCGGCTTCGGCACAAACCCGGATCACGTGATCTATGCCTACCCATAAGCTGTCATGTGCAGGGGAATTCTAAACCCAATACAGCGCGTTATGCGCGGCCGGTCAATCGCAATCGGTTTCTGGCAAACCAGGTGTAAGCTTTTACCAGCAATTTGTTAATTGTGGGGCGGCGTGCAAATCGTGCAAGAAAGCCTAAACCAATGGCTTCCCACATTTCTCGGAAAACTTCCACACCGGTAATAATGGTTCCATCCGACCAGCGTGCATGAATGACTTTACCCAAATCGCATGGACTTAATCCGTGTTCTGCGGGAAGGTAGGACGAAGCGGAAAAATCAATGAATTCGAGGTGGTTCCTCCGGTTGAATATTTTCATGAGATCGATCTCACGGCGACAAATCGGACAGTCGGCATCAAAATATACGGTCAATGGATAGGGTTTGGTTCCCCCGTGATGAGTCATGACCGTGGGGTGAATATCGGGAGAGGTTTGGCAGTATCCCTTACAGGCTTTCTTTTCCATTTGGCCTCTTATACCCAAATAATGTGCTCCCTTTAAAAATTCGAAGCAAATAAAACAGCGAAGGGAACAGGAAAAGCGTTCCTACCAATAAGGCACCCGCGATGAATTGCAGCGTGATCCCGGGGGCGGAGGTATTAAAGACCGTCAAGTCGGGGGGCATCAAATACGGAAATTGTGCGAGACCCCATGTCCAAATGGTTAGGGTGACTTGCAGGATGGCACAGGTCCGGGCCCACCAGTAGCGCTGTGTCACGAGCAATATGATAGCCGCAACCGTCAAACTGCCGACGCCGAGTTGAATCAACCCTCCCCAGAGGCTGGTCGTCAGCTCACCCCAGAGTCGCGGCGCCCCGGACCTTCCCAGGTACAACACGACTTCCTCCAATAAGCCTGCCAGTAGGGCTGCAGTAATCGCCCGCTTCCGAAAGATCTTCTGGAGTGTGAGGTCACGGCTTTCAAGAATAAGATAGGTGGCTGCCAGATATAAAAACAGCAGCAGGGTCAACAACCCCATGCTCAGCGGAAATAGTTGAAGCCAGGGAGAGATGTACCCATCAAAAAAGTTTCCAGCATTGACGGGAAAGTGGCCTGCGGTAATGGCGCCAATGATAATGCCCAGGAGGAGAGGGCTGATGAGACTGGAAATGGCAAACAGTTGATCCCACCTGAGATGAATGTCATCGTCCTTAATGTCATAGTGACGGAAGGCAAACGCTGATCCACGAAGTACGATTCCGATAACCAGGATCGTCAGAGGAATGTGAAGCGTGGTGGAAATATGAACATACGCCCGAGGAAAAGCCGTGAAGAGGATCGTGACGATCAGAATCAACCACACATGATTGGCTTCCCAGATCGGTCCGATGGCTTCCCCGATCAACTGATGCTGAGCCCGCCTTGTAGGACCCCTGGCCAGAAGGTGCCATACCCCGGCTCCAAAGTCTGCTCCGCCCAACAAGGCGTAAAACGTCAGGGCGATCAACAAGACGGTGGCTAGAACGACTTCAAGTTCCATCAGGCCGGTTCCGCCTTCTCTGTGGGGGAAGTCATCTCGAACTGACTGGGAGTGGCTGAGACATGCCGCCACATCAGCCAGATCACGATACACGTCAGGAAAATATACAAGGCGCAAAAAATCATAAGGGGAAGGATCAAGCCAGGCACGGGTGTTACGGCATCTGCGGTTTTCAAATATCCCACAATGACCCAGGGCTGACGGCCCACTTCCGTCGCCACCCATCCGGCTTCAATCGCGATAAAGCCCAAAGGGCTCGCGAACACCATCGCTTGGAGGAATCTCCTCGATTGAAAGAGAGTGTTATTCTTAAAAGCAAGCCAAAGGCCCCACAGGGCTAGGCCCGTCATGAAAAACCCGATGAACACCATGAGTTGAAACGCCGTTCTGGTGACTCCAAGGGGTGGCCAGTTTTCCCTGGGAAAATCCTTAAGACCGATCACTGGGCCATTGGGATCCAAGGTTAACATCAGGCTCAGGGCATACGGTATTTTCACCACGTAGTCGAAGATTTCGCTCTCCGGGTTCCAAATCCCACCTATTCGAAACGGCGCGCCCCGTTGCGTCTCCACCTGAGCTTCAAAGACTGCCAATTTTAATGGCTGGAATTCTGCAACCTGTTTGGCCAGGAAGTCTCCGCTGAGCGGTTGAAGAACGGCGCTGATTCCACCTATCACCAATGCGATTTTTAAAGCTGATTGATGAAAGGTATTACTGGGCTGACGAAGAAGCAGGAACGCATGAATGCCCGCCACGGCAAAACCGGTAGCGGCAAAGGCGGCAAGGATCATGTGAGGGGCCTGCAATAAACCTGACGGATTGAACAGAGCCGCAAAGGGATCGATATTGGCCGGGATCCCGCCATGCATCATAAACCCTCTCGGGGTATTCATCCAGCCATTCGCCATGACGACGACGACCCCGGAGGTGATTCCACTCAGCGCCACTACCCCTCCTGCCATGATGTGTGCGCCTGGACTGACCTTTTGCCATCCATAAAGGTAGATTCCAAGAAAAATGGCTTCCGTAAAAAAGGCAAAACCCTCTATGGCAAAGGCCGGACCAATAATCGGACCAGCCCATTCCATAAACCTGGGCCAGAGTAAGCCCAATTGAAAGGACAGGACGGTGCCCGTCACCGCTCCAATGGCAAAGAAAATGGCTGTCCCTTTGGCCCAGCGTTTGGCAATGGTCAGGTACACTGCTTTTCCTGTTTTCAACCAACGCCATTCCGCCATCACCATAAAAACGGGCATGGCCATACCCACCACCGCAAAAATGATGTGGAACCCCAACGACATCGCCATTAGGGATCTCGCTGCTAATAAATCACTCATGGCCCTATCGTGTTTTGCATTTGATTTTGGTCATGACAAAGTTGCTCCAAGTTGACCGATGGAAAGTCGTATTTCATTCTTTTCCCGGCTCCAAGGGTTTTGGTGCAAATGAGATGGCTCTGAGTATCCATGTGAGGAGAAGAATTCCTTTTTCACAGTATTTCTTGCTCCGAATCACATGGGCGAGCTCAAAGTGGCGGTGGCGGCTTAAGAGTTTTCAGGTAAGCTTGAACATCGGCGATCTGCTGGGTACTCAATCTTTCTTCCCATGCCGGCATGTTTCCGCGTCCCTTTAAAAGGGTTTTCCAAAAATTGGTGTCATCGTGAAGAATAGGATTTTGCTGTAATGCTGGGCCATATTCGCCTTTTGCGCGATTGCCGTGACAGGCCTTGCAGTTTTTGTTGTAGACATCATAACCCCGGTCCGGCAGTCCGGCTGGATAATCGAAAGGCTGTGAGTTTTGTATCGAGGCCACCTGAGATTCGTGTGAGGGATCTCCTCCCCCCACTTTAGCTTCTTTTTCAATGACGCTTTGGCTTGATGGCATAGATTCGTCAGCGGTGACTTGAAGCCGGGTCAACATTCCGCGGGGGTACTTGCCATCGTCAGCCACATGAGGAACCACATGGCAATGAAACAACCAAATGCCTACATGCTGAACCGTAAACTCGACGACTTTGATTTCTGCAGGTCCGATAGATAAAACCCCGTTGGGATTGTCCCATCCAGGAAGCGCAGGGTTCCCCGCATTCACCTCCACCCATCTTTGGCCATGAAGATGGGGGGTATGAAATTCGAAACCGATGTTGGCCAATATCAGGCGAACCCGATCACCGACATTGGCTTTTAAAGGGACATAGCTGGGGGCCGATCGACTATTAATCGTGTGGGTATCGTACTTGCCATCTGCATCTGGATCCCATTCGTCCCATATCGTGACGAGTACCCGATCGACCTTTGGCCAGGCCGGGTCTTCAACCACAAAAAGCCCATACATTCCGTGATCAAGATGGTTGGCCGTATCGAAATGACAATGATAGAAATAAAATCCTGGATCCGCCGCCACCCATTCATAGGTATACGATTCACCGGGCAACTGGACCTGCTCCCGTCCCATGGCTCGCTGGCCATTCCCGTCCATGTTAAACGGATGCACCCCATGAAAATGCATCGTATGAGGAAGGGAGTGAGTATTGGTGAAATGGACCTTGACCAGATCGCCTTTGTTGACCCGAATAACCGGACCAGGAACAGATGGCTTTTCTCCTTTCAATGCATAGGCCCAGACGGTGGCCTCTTTCTTCGGATCCTCTAATAACGTGATAGCCGTTTCTTGCACCGTGATCTCAAACTCCTTGACGGGTCTGTCCTGCGCATGAAGGGGTTGAAAAGGGATTCCCAAAGAAATAATGAAAAAGCTCACCGGAAGGAGAAAAATTTTCAAGGTTCCAGCAAAATGTCTTTTCATGGTGTTCTCCCTTTGGACTTCGTACCGTTCTTACACAGCCACATTGCAAGGAATGGGGTCTCGCCGATTTTCTGGCTTGGTGAATAACATCTGAACATCACTAATGACTCGTTCCGTAACCCCCCCCTCGCAATAACAAAAATAGAATTCCCACATTCTAAATATTCATTCGAGTAACCCGACTCATGAATCTATTGCCTGTTTTGGGATAAATTTTCCTGCCAAGCTAGCAGGGACTTCACGTAATGACGCCCAACGTCTTCTAAACAAAATATGCGCAGATCCCTTGTCCCAGAAAGGGACTCGCTCATAGCTGTCGTTGAATATTTACAACTTTCAGGGGAAATACCCTGCTTTAAAAAACAAATTGACCGGGTGGCAGCATTCTACGGTTGGTAAGACATGACAATAGCTTAAAAAAGTATTTCCCAGCTAACCAGAGAGGGTAATTTGTGGGAGGAAATTGAAAAAAGCTGGTTCATGATTTTTTCGCTTGTTGAAGGTTTGTTTTCAGACTCATTGTTCGAAATGTCAACAGGCGAAAAGAGGAATAGGATGTAATAATGTCCTCTGCTTTTCTAATGTCCTTTTTATCGGAGAGTGTGGCCAAGTAGCCATTTTTCAGTTTTGCACCTGGTTTGGGGATAAGGGCATAACTGACGCTAGCCTCAATCAGCTCTGGGGATGAATCCTCGGGGACGGAAATGCTAAATGGAATGCGCCTGGTTATGCCCCCGTTTACTAGGGGTTGAGGGATCGGTCCTTCAAGTAATTCTTCAAAAGAGCGACCAAATTTTTTCAGACTTTCCCCGATGATTCTTCCTTTGCTGTCTTTCACAATAACTTCTACTAGAAATTGTTTTAAGACTGGGTCGCCTCCAGGAAACATATGGGTCACACTGCCATTCCGGATATGAACGGTTCCCTCGATCTTACCTTGGGCCTTTATCAACTCGACTTCCAGGCGGGAGGACCATTCAGCCTGGACATTTCGATTGCTCAACATTAATCCCGGCGTCACCAAGCCCTGAAACCAATGACGTCCAATGGGCCTTGAAAGGCTTCCATATTTATTGGTGGAACTTCCGGTGGATTGCTCCATGTGGCAATCCTGACAAACCAGGTCTTTCAGAATGGCTCCATTGAGGTGAGCCTGTGCCACATCTTTGACTTTGCTGAAATGACAGGACGTACAGTAATTGGCCCCGTCATAAATCTCCGCTTTTTCGGAATGATGCACCAGGTTGTCTTTCGCTCCGGCATAAGGCCCGAACATGGTCAATCCTGGAACCAGTTTAAAGGTGGGGTAGGACCCCTGGTTTTCTCCTGTCGCATTGATGAGATGACACGATGTACACCCGATGCCTTCTACCTTGACATGCTTGGACCCTGCCATCACCTGTTGAATAATACGTTCCGTATACTGGGGAAAGATTTTCACAGCAGGAGCATGGCAAGCCAGGCATTGCGTTCGTTGTTCCTGAGTGGGATTCGTTTGGAGCCACAGACCAAGGACCGTTTTAAAGACAGGAGATTTTAATGCGTTTCCATGCAACAAGGCGCCATCCACTCGCCCAAATGACTTGTTATCTTCCGTTCGTTCCCGCATGCCCTTCCATTCTTCATAATGTCGGTCATGACATTGCTTACATTGTTCCGAGGGTATAAAAATTTTCTCGATATCCTTAACCCAGACTTGCTCCTCAACCGCTGGTAACTGCTCATAAGCCCCAATGGCTCCAAATCCGAACCCTTCCATGACTAATAATCCTCCCAGAAGAGAGAGACCGAGCGAGAAAAAGATTTTGATTACAGACATTTTAAAGCTTGGGATCCTTGAACGAACGAGGAAATATTTAGAGCTAAGGGTTCATCATAGGTCCGCGAGGGGGGGCTTTCTTTGTGTACTCGACAATTCACCCTACCTTTGGTTCATAAAGCCCTACCAGAAATGTTGGTATAACCTTAGACGATGTGAAGCTAGCCTCATGGCTTGAGGTCCCCGGGAGCGCACCGCGGTTCATGGTGCCCCCCGGTTGATGGACCGGCCTACAGGGTCTTGCGAGCCTTGGCTGTCTTCAATTCGGAATTTTGGTCAAAAGAGTTCAACCACAAATAAACAATTGCTCCAAGTAGGAGTGCTAGCGGATAAAAGTTATACATAACGCCCTCCAAAATTACGAAGTTTTTATTTCCCTTATGGCTTCTCAAATCGTTGCCTCAAATTTTAGAATTTCAATCTTGAGCAACGTTGTTTTTTTCTTGCTTATATAAATATTTAACCAGTTGGTAGTAACCTGGTCAAAGTTGTCTTGCAAAATCCTTAGACAAGGATCCGGCGTCCACCAAAATTTTGATGTTACAATTTAAAAAGTTGAATTATTAGAAAACAAAACATAGGCAAGAAAAAGCCACAACATTCTTGAGGTTGATCGGAAAGGAACCCAGCCATTATCAGACGCAGTTGGTGGAAGAAAAAATTGGAGGAAGTGATGAGCAATTGTAACTTTTCAAGGTATTGGGTGGGGGCAAGCCTTTGCCTAATGCTTGCTACCCTCGGAGCATGTAACTTCCCAGAACCACCCCAGTCTGAAAAATCCATTCCAGCTGAATACGCGACAAAACACATGCCCAAAGGGTGGTGGACTAATCAGAAGATAGTTGAAGAAGGTCGCAATCTTTACCTGGGCCGCACACAGTCCAGTGTGAACTGCGCAAAATGTCATGGGAAGACAGGTAAACCTGTCATGACCGGTGCCAGGGATCTTCGAAACACAGATACCATGAAAAATTATTCGGATTCACATATGTTCTGGCGCATTTCAGAGGGGGTGCCCTACAGCACCATGGGAGCATTTAAGGGGAATCTTTCTGAGGACGAAATTTGGAAGGTCATTGTATTTGTCAGCACCTTAGGCATGGATGGTCTTCAATATGACCCAGGCACTCAAGGCTGGGTCCCCACCGAGTAAGGACAACAACATGCTCAACCATGCAAAAGGTGGCTTGGTCTGGCTCTGTCTTAGTCGTTCCATCTGGCCTACCAAAATTCAGTGCCAGCTTCGCCTTTAAAGGGACCGAGGATATGAGAAGTGATCCACCCACCATAAAAGTCACCCGGCTGAGGCTTAACCTTTTGCTTCCCCACATAGCAGGCATCCACTTTGCCAGGATAAAAGGCGAAATAGTCGCTTATAACTTCATACCCTTCCCTAGGATGGGGGTAACACCAAGCTGCATCTAACGCCACTCGTTTTTGAACCCTTAGGGACCAATAACGTGCGATGCCCCTCCACCTGCATACGGTTTCCTTGACGCTCAGCATCAAGTAGGCAAGTCGAACATCCATAGGTGGAAAATAATAGACTGGGGGGCTTGCAGTTTCGAGAAGACGATATCCCTGGGTTGTTTCAGCCAAGACAAGTCCACCAAACTCAACTCTAATTTGTTGACTCACCCGCTCCAACCTGGGTGGACGAGGGTAGCTCCAGACAGACTCCTGCCCTCGCTTCGGGATCTGGATTTTTGTTGGTTGTTCAGATATTAATTCTGGCATTTCATGGCTCATAAGATTTCGCAAAAAGAGGATTCAGGCATTTGTGACATTAAGATCTTTTATTCATTTAACTACTTCAGCCAAGAACTTTCCAATGAGAACCGATGAAACCCTAGACAGCTTTGCGAGGACCTAGATGTCGACTCTGGAATTAAATGATTGCTTGCTTCTCAACAGAGTCGGGGCAGAGGGCAGGTTTCGGAAACTGATGGAGGCTTAGCCGTAGTACGTCCAGGAGGTAATTTGGGAGGTCTATAAACCAGAACAAAACATGTCAAGATATCCTTTTTGGGGTTATTGGGTAGGCCCTGTTATCTGGTTCCATTTGAACTAAGCTGACAATACCCCCACATCGTTCCACTAAAAGAAGTTTTCGTGCCGGATATGTTCCACACCCATACCTTTTTGCATTAACAATTTCTTCGCGTCATCAATCATTGGCCGTCCTCCACAAAGGTACGCTTCGGTTCTTGAGGCCTCTTCAAGAGTCACCTGTTCACGAATTAAGTCTGTGACGTGACCTCGAAATCCTCCCCACCCGACCGGGTCAGGTTGGGAAAGGATAATCGTCGGCTCGAACCGAGGGTGCGTGTCTCTCATCTCACTCAGCAGTTTGGTGTAAAAAAGGTCTGAGACATTACGCAACCCAAAGAACAATCGGATACGGCGCGTGCCGGGTTGCCCAAGGAGATACATGATCATCGATTTGATGGGGGAAATGCCTGTTCCGGTCGCGATCATCAGTACATCTCGCTGGGATTCTTCGGCCAACCGAAAATCACCGTAGGGGCCTTCGACCTGAATACAGTCGTCGGGACGGAGCCGATGGATAAAATTAGAGCAGAACCCACCGGAAACGGCACGTACACAAATCTCGAAATGTTTCCTGTCGTTTGGGTGGGACGAAATCGAGTATGAACGCCGAATGACCTTGTCCAATCCAGGTACATGAAAGATCATATATTGGCCAGGAGTAAAGTTAATTTCCCCAGACTCGAGTGCGAATTTCTGCTCACAAACAGTCAAGGTAAGCGGACGATACTCTACGACACGCACCTTACATAGCCCTAGTGAGGCCGTCGCCTGTTGTGTATTGGCACTGGCTCCCAAGGTGAGAGCTCCGTGAACGTCCGCCATGCATAAAAGTCGATATTGCGTTGGGTCCAGACCGTTGTTTTCGAGGGTACGAATCTCTCGAACTTTCTGGAAGCCTAAGCTTTCTTCGCCTTGCACAACCTGAGTGGCACAGGTCCCACAGGCACCAGCTTTACATGCGAAGGGGACCGAGGCTCCAGCCGCCTCGCACACGTCATACAACCATTGCCCCTCTTCGGCTTCGTAGGTAATCCCATCCTTTTGAAAGGTGACACGATGCATGTGTTTCATCAGGTTTTAGAGACCAGGCCGGTTAAATATTTCACGGCGCTCAAAATTCTCCGCGTACCCAGCATCTCAATCCAGTGTTCTGCTCCCCAATGCCAGATACAGAACGAATCGTGTGAATCAAATTAGTCAGATTGGAATCCGATTTACCTCTATCTGTCTAAACTTACAACAAATTTGTTTGTGAGTTTCTTTGAGAGGATCGTATCATATGGGGGGGTAATCACTCGAATGGATTACTTCACCTGTCCGGGTGAGGGTTGCTCAGCGCTTAGCCTCCTGAAGCTGAGTGACCCAGGCCCGCTATCAAATGTACACTAATCTCTTACCCAGAGAATTCGGAAAGCCTCCTAGTCAATTATCTTGAACCATTCTCATCATCACCGATAGTAATAACTAATTTTCGGATAAGGTGCGACTGTGAACAGTCTAATTTCTTCACTCTCGAGTTTAGGAAGAAAAACCTCCATTGAGTTTTGGTTAGGTACTCGATGCATCATGGGAATCTCTTCCCAGTTAGGTTGTTTATCAAAGATTTCCGCACGAAGCATTCGCTGAGTGCGTGGTGAATCCACATCAAACTGCCAAATCCCGAGGTAAGTCGTTTTGTTTGGTCGGACTTGAAATTGTAAGCTAATATGAGATTCCATCATCATAGGCCCTTCATTGAACTGGACCCGAATGACTTCATAGTCCCCGGGAGCCAGATCGAGAATGAATACTTTGGCAGCTGACTGCACACCGACGCGAAAGCGTTCTCCTGTGCCAAGATTTAGCAGATGAAAAAATCGCAGTTGAGTTTGATATCCGCGTGAATACGATCCAGTCGTCCTGACCTTAATCAATCCGAATGCCGTAGATTCTTCCCCTTTCCCCCGCTGCCAATCTTTCTGAGCCACCCCCACACAGGAGGTCATAAGCACTCCACAGACAACAACCCACCCAGCTTTCAGGATTTTCTTAAGAAAGCTGCCAAAGTTGCTGCATCTATGCAATTGAAAATCCCTTCGATTGCGCAAATCTCATTACCAACACAATTGAACTTTCATTTTCATTATACTAAATGGTTGTCTTACATTGTGAATCGAACGATTTCTTCTCCCTTCCACTTGCCCTATCCTCTTAAAACATATTCCAACCATGACTGGGCTGAGTTCTCTTGGTACAAGTCTCTAAAAAGGACCAATGGGTAATCCTGATGAATTCATCGGAAGACCTTTGCATGCTTATCTCTCTCACACCCGTTCATTGCTATCTAATCTCTTTAACAACTTTTTCGCATCTGCTTTTATAGCTTCAGTTTTTTTAACATCCATACGTCCCAGCGTCCGATAAGAATGGCCAAGACGTGGATGACCTTTGAGCTTCTCCTCATTCCGAATAAAAAAATCCCAGTAAAGATAGTTAAAAGGGCACGCTTCGGGTCCAATCTTTTTATTTACTTTATAAGAACAGCTCTTACAATAATCAGACATACGGTTGATATACGAACCTCCTCCGGCATAAGGCTTACTAGCCAGATAGCCGCCATCAGCAAACAAAATCATTCCTGAAACATTTGGTAACTCCACCCATTCATAGGCATCGGCGTAAACAATCAAATACCATTCATTCACTTCTTTCGGATCAATACCGGCAATCAAAGCAAAATTGCCCAGAACCATCAGACGTTGAATGTGATGCGCATAGGCATTTTGTTTAGTCTCAAGAACGCATTGACGTAGGCAATTCATTTGTGTGTCACCAGACCAGTAAAGCCACGGAAGCTTTCGCTGGGCATTAAAGAAATTCCCTTCAGAGTACCCAGGCATTTTTAGCCAGTAAATTCCACGGACATATTCACGCCAACCTAATATTTGCCGTATAAACCCTTCAACGGCGTTTAAGGGGGCATGCCCCGCATGGTAGGTGCGTGCAGCTGCTTTAATGACCTCCAAGGGTTCGAGCAGGCCACAATTTAAATAATGGCTGATATTTGAATGATACATCCATGGTTCCCCTTGAAGCATGGCGTCCTGATACTCGCCAAAATGAGGCAACCGCATGTGTAAAAAGTCTTTCAATTTTTGGAGGGCTTGTTTTCGCGTAACCCCAAAGTGGAATGGCTCAAGATCACCGAAATGATCAGGGAAATTTCTCAGCACAAGATCGAAGGCACTCTTGGTTATTGCATCCGCGACACACTTTGGTGGAGGGGGTGGCCTTAACGCTTTTGATGGTGGCTTCCGGTTTTGTTTATCCAGATTCCACTTTCCTCCGACAGGTCGATTACCATCCATAAGAATATCGTATTTCTTTCGCATCTCGCGGTAGAAATATTCCATGCGAAGCTGTTTGCGGCCCTTGGCCCAATCAGCAAATTCTTCCAACGTACACAGGAACCGATTGTCGGGACGTATTTCAACAGGGACGCCAAATTCAGTTTCCCACTCTTGTATGTCTTTCAAGACACGGTATTCAGAGGGTGCAGTGACAATGATTTGAGCAGGTTTATACGTTTGAGTGGCACGTTTTACCTCACCTCGAAACGAACCTCTATTCTCCGGATCATCTAGTTTTATGTAGTGAACCTGGAAACCTTTGCCTTTAAGCTCTTGGGCAAAATGCCGCATTGCGGAAAACAGGAAAGCAATCTTCTTTTTGTGGTGCTTGACGTAGGTCGCTTCTTCCCACACCTCGCACATAAGGATGGTATCCCGTTCAGGATTAATGTCTGAAAGGCTCGAAATATTAAAGCTAAGCTGATCACCAAGAATGAAACGTAAAACCATCTTTAATATTTACGGATTTTTCAGTTCTAAAAAGTAAAGAGACTATTTGATCACAAGTGAGTCTGTACGCTGTGCCATAAGGTGCTTATTACGGTCTATCCACGATCTTTTGAAAAGATCCGAAACGTCCAACACTGCGACAGGAAGAAGTATCTGGCGAACCAGCAAAACTAAATCTAATCTTTAGGAACCTGCTCTCAAAATTAGGAAATACTGCTTTTCATTTACAGACTATCCGATTCACCCCAGGTTAACCGTCTTTCAATAAGCCAGTAGGTAATGCCTAGTGCCAGCACCACGGCAGCAGTGGCAAAAACATAGGGCGGAGTAATTTCTTTAAAATCAAATATGATGACCTTTCTGGCTATGGCCATCAAAGCCGTAGCCACCACTAATTTAATATGAATGACATCTTTGCGAATATAGAGGGTAATGTTAATGAAAATTTCTATGGCGATGAGGACCGCTAAAAAGGCTCCAAATGTGCTGACGATATCCCGAATGGTAAATGTGGTGAAGCTAGGAGAGATGAGTTTTTGATAGATGATATAGACCACATCCACCACTCCCCACAGAATCGTAAACACCATCAAGACAGCCAGAACTCTCACTGCAGCCCGAATGATTTGGTGAAGAATGTTAATGAAACGGTCTTCCTCATCCAACGATAATTCTTCCTGTCCTATCTTTTTCAGTCGATCTTTCCGGAAATGTTCCATCAAGGACTCGACAATACTTGCGTGGCTTTCCAAAAATGTCGTATTAAAATCCTTCTCAACGAGTTTTTCGAGTCCTTTGACCGCCTGAAAATCTTCACCCGAGACTCGTTTAAAGTCCATGCTCCAATCGGCAAACTCACGCCGATCGATGGTTTTTTTCTTTAACACATGAAAGTCGGCATGGCGGGGATCTTTTTTTATTTTTTCAATCAACTCATTAACAGCTTTTTCTTCTCCCTCCAGTATTTGCACGAACGTATTGTTTCCATAGAGCAGCATTCCTGTAATGCCCAATCGTCCATTGTTTTCCCGACTAGCCCTCAGGATCTCCTCTAATTCATCTTGAGACATCGATTGGGTTGCCTTACTGATGTAGGAAATTTGGATCATAGATTGAATCCCCTTTACATTTTGGCAAAGAAAAACACCATACAGCTCATTAAAACCATCTATGAGAGCTCAAAATTTCTTTAAAGAAACTAACGTTTCTCAGAAAAGGCTTGGCTTTCCAGCGCGAAATCTGGAGCCCCAATTGTCACAATTCCAAGATACCCATCCACCGTCAATTGATCACCCTCGCATATCACATTGGTTGCATTGGAAATACCATTCACACAGGGAATACCAAGTTCGCGCGCAATAATCGCACCATGAATCAACATTCCACCTCGCCGCTCTACAATTGCGGAGGCGAGTGGAACGAGATGGGTCATGGTCGGTTGGATCGACTCGCACACCAGGATGTCCCCCCGTTGAAAATTCCGAAAATCTTCGAGGCTGTTAACCAGACGTGCCTGGCCCTCTGCCAGACCATGAGAAGCAGGTTGCCCAATGAGTTGCCGAGGCTTTTCATTGATGTCTGCGTTGCTCTGGGTTGCCTTCGGTTCATCCTCGTCAAGGTGAATGGGATCGTGGGTACCATCTCGAAGTGCTTGTGCTACAAGGGGTGCAAATTTTTCGCCTGGAAGCTTTCCGGTCAGCCGTCCGGATGCCTGTAACCGTTTAGCGCCAAGGTGCAACGCCCGAAGGAACTGGCTTTCGATGCGTCCCAAAAGAATGTTGTCATCGTCACGAAGACGCCAGCTTAATTGGCCAATGGCGATGACTTCCCTGGCTTCATGCGCCTGCGACTCCCCTACAGCCTCTATTAAACGCTCTTGAAATACCATAGCTTTGTCCTTTTCATTTTGTTCCCCCTGAACCGACGCCACATTGGCAACATTCCCGAGTTGACAGATCAGGTTAAACAAAGAGTCGGGTCGGTCAACGAGACGCTCACCATTGTAGGTGGTGTCCATAAATGTGGTAAGAAAGCGCTCGAAATCTTCAAGAAAGTCCGCACCTCCCTGAATATCGGGGATCTGCTCCTTGAAATGTGCCCAGGGATTCGAGGAGGTGAGAGAAAGGTCCATAGCACATTCTGTTAATTTTCGGTAAAGAGCTTCGTTCTTTTGGACGCATCGCCCAAGATTCGATAGGGCCACATTCCGATATGAAGCAAGAAAGTCTTGCCCTCTGAGTAGAGCCATGAATTCATAGGGATCTTGGGGTTGAAGAGCCTCGTTGTAATACGCCCCCAAAAACCTCACCCCATGGGCAAGAGGAATAAATTCCTCCTTATAGATTCCCCGCCAGGATATGAGGGTCGCAAGCCTTTCTTTGATACAGTCCGCAAGATCGCGATCATTCAGCTTTTCAATACCCTCCCCGGCCAATTTCTCGCCCAGTCGTTCAAGCTCGGGAATCAAGGTGTGTGAAACCTTTTCAGCCAAACGACGAAGTTGGGGTAATTTGGGACGAAGGGTTAAGTACCAACGACGTTCATCTGATTCTGGGGCGGACAAACCTGACGTAATAGGACGGGCCTGTAGCACAGACAGCGTGCCACCTTGTTCGGCCCATTCCATGTCGGGCGGCCATCCAAATAATTCCTCGACTTGTCTCAGTCTTGTATGAAGTACCCGAAGATCATCATCCTTCAACAACGGCACGTTAGATCGTACCCCCTCTCGTTCACCGACATGCCACTCAACGACGTCACCCGTGCTTTGCCGCAGAATCCAACGGTCAGGGTCCAAAAGACCATCAACCAAATTGGAGCATGGACCAGGGACCGCCTCGATAATTTCTCTGTCCACCGTCTGGTCTCGAGGGTCTCGACCAAAGGCCACACCGGAATTTTCAGCGGGAACCATTTCCTGAATGATCACCGCCATTCGACTCTGAAGGGGGTCGAGAGATAATTCCTTGCGATACAGCAACGCGGCATCTGACCAGAGTGATGCCCAAACCGTTCGTACGGCTCGAAGCACCGGGGTTGTTCCTTGAATATTGACGATTGATTCATGAAGCCCAGCGAAGGAACGTTGCGCAGAGTCCTCCCCAAGAGCCGAGGATCTTATCGCTAGGGGGTGCTGGGAATTAAGCTGGCGTAAAGCCTCCGAGACTGCTTGCACAAGCTCGGGCGGGAGGGGCGCTCTAAGGAATGCAGACCTGATTCGTAAGGCCGCGTCCCAGATTTCTTCCCAGCGCATTTTGTCCAATGGTTTTCGCCCCAACTCCATTTGAATCACACCTGGCAGGTCGGAATTATCAAGAAAGTGTTGGTACGCAAACACGGTAAGGCAAAAACCATATGGCACACGGACACCGGCGGAAATCAGCTTGCCCAGAGAAGCCGCCTTTCCTCCAACCACATGTACGTCCAGACCAGAGGTATGGCCAAGCGAAATTATCCAATGATTTTTTTTGGAATCCACTGTTGGACCTCCTGAAAACGTACCACGTGAAAATACCTCACAATTTCGATACAGAAGAGGGCAACAGTTGGTGATTGGACAAAGCCGGAGAGGTAGCCATGACGGGCCGTCAAGAAGCGGGACCAATGTTCAAAGTCTATAGCTTCTTCAACTCGCTTGGCTTGCCCTGTAGCAGTAACGGCTTCCACATTCATCATGTTGTCGAGATGCTGACATCGGTTATCGATCAAGAGTGCGACCCGATCGTTTTGACTTAGCAATTGAAATTTTCTTGTTGTGACGGGGGTCGAAAACACAGCGGTCGTCAAATCTTCTGTCATCGAAAAGGCCACAAGAGAACCGTAAGGATGCTGTTCGCCTTGTGTACAGAGCACGGCAAATGGCTGAGAGTCCACGAGTCGCCTAATTCGAAAAGAAAGGGAATTTTCAGGTTGCCTGTCCGATGAGTGCTCACCCTTAAATTCAGGACCAAGTGCAGGTTCTTCGCTCACATGAATTCTCCTATGAAATGTACCTCCACCATTATG
>Ga0224506_10001583_pt1 | contig 16129 bp, 10 predicted proteins | sample SF_Jan12_sed_USG_2_FD_169108 | JGI IMG/M metagenome (GOLD analysis project Ga0224506, IMG submission 169108) | Sediment microbial communities from San Francisco Bay, California, United States - SF_Jan12_sed_USGS_8_1 | ecosystem: Environmental > Aquatic > Marine > Sediment | place: USA... | reverse complement strand
CTTCAAGGAACAGGGCACAGACCAGTTATAGATCCGTTTTGTTATAGAAATGATATTTGCTTGAGTGAAAACTTCGTCATTATCGAAGACAAAGTTATGGTAGAAGATAATAGATTTAGACTAACAATATTACCAAAAATTGCAAAAGACCAGATTACTTCTTATATTAATCATTTAAAGTGGTTAATAAGTCACCTTTCACAAAATAATAAACATCTGACACTTTGTCATAATATCGAAAAAAATATTTTTTCTGATACAGTTAAATCCAAAAGAAATCTCCCATTTCTATTTTTCCTTAAAAGAAAGGGCAACAGCATTAAACCGTATTCTGTTAGCGAGAACACATTATCTGATATTCTCAATGAGCTATGGCCATTTCCACTGAATATACCAAGACACTTAATGTCTACATCTATTAGATATAAATATATTGAGGGACTACTATCAAACAACCCATCTTGTATTCAAACTATCCCACTGATAGAACAAAATCTTGGACATACAGAAAGTTTAGAAACACCTTTTTCAAAATCAATGGTTCTTTCACCCTCAGAATTTATCAAAGAATTACAAGAAACCATCAATATTGACTTGATATCACAAGGATGGAAGGTTTTAACTCCTCGCAGACACTTTGTTGATTTAAGTTCAATCAAACGGAAACGATCTATAGATAACCGCTCATATCCTCTTCTTGGCCCTGTCGCAAGACGAAAAGAAAGATTAAAAAATAAAGACAAAGATAAATCTGTTGTTAGAAATGCTTTACAGCAATACAAGATTGATGACATTGAAAGAAACCCTACTCTAATTGAACATATAAAGTCATCTATACTTGACGCCTCAATTGAATGCCCTGAGCGCATTAGTCACAGACTGCTACTACTATGGAAGTATTTATTACGCGTCAAGCGACATAACACTAACCTGAAGGTACCAAGCAGACTATTAGTAATCAAGAAAGACCCTTCTCCCTTCACAGAGGCCTGTGTGGATGAATATCGTAGATCCAAGGCTTTAAGAGAGGGATTTATAAAATACCTGGAAACCCAGGGAAGAAATACTGATAAGACCAATATCTCCAAAACGAGAAGAGTGGCAGAAATCATAATAAGTGCATCTTTATTTGATGCAATAACTAACCTGAACATTATTCATTCTCTTTTAGATACAACACCAACTATTACAAATGAAGGAGAGTATGCTTATTTCAACATAATTGATTCTAATAAAGTTAAATCTTTTGGAGTATTCAGGTGGATGATGCAACCACTATCTGCATCTTTAGTTAATTCATTAAAACTATATGATTCCGACATTAGTAGTAATAAATTAATAAAGAAAGAAGTTAAATCGATTCTGCATCAAATTCTCGATATACGTTATAAACACCCCATTGAAAGCTTGTGTAAGTTATCTCAGTCTTATTGGCTCTTTCATTTGCCACCGTACCTGAGAGAGATAAGAACTGGCAACACTGATACCAGTCCATTAAAAGAAGCATCATTCGTTAGAGTTCTCAGAAATGAAGTAATTGCTGGTGACAATAACAAACCCGTAAATAGTATCAATTCTCAAACTACTCTCGATAATAATTTAATTGCTTTTAATCGAAGTTCATATGAGCATACTTCATGTATACAATACTCCAGTGATCTTAGGTTTATTATTTCTGAATCAAGAAATCATATCGGAAAAAGAAATAAATCTGCAAGCCGGTCAAAAAAAGAGTATTTACTTTCTTGCATCGAAGATAAATTATCATCAAATACAATACATCCAGAGATTGGTATTGCACTGTTACACTGGGGAAGAAAACTAATTACAAAAGGAACAGATCTATATGGACCAATAAGATTTAATACCGTACATCAGTATTTATCGATGCTAAGTCATTACCTTTTAGATGTGGTCGGCCCCTCGTCATTTATTAATAAAACTCCAATTTATTACGAGGAGATTTACAGTCTTATTATTGAAACAACAAAACAAAAAAATAAGTCAAAACTAAGAAACAACTTAAAAGATTTTCATACCTTCTTGCACAATCTTAAAGTCGTTCCTTTATTAGATTGGAGTGTAATCACATCCGACAATACAGACCCTACAAACTCGGACAATAATGCAATAATAGTCACACCTGATGAATACTACACGTGCTTAGATACGCTCAAACAGATGGGTGACACAGGAAAAATAGATAAAACACTTTCAGGTTTGTATAGCGCCCTAATTATTTTAGGGTACAGATTTGGGTTACGATTCGGTGAAGCATTATACCTTCGCTACGAAAACATACAAACGTCTGATATTAATCCTTTTATTATTATCCATGCACGAAACACCGAGTTTCGAGATATAAAATCAGACACAGGTATAAGACAGATCCCACTCATTGGAGAATTATCAGTTCTCGAAGAAAAAACCATTAAGGCATTCTTATTTAGAAAAAAACCTCGAAACCCTAAAGACCTTATATTTTTTGATAAAAATGACAAATCAGACGTCATTAACCCCATTAAAACTAGTAGTGATTTACACGCATTGTTACGTCACGTTACGGGAGACTCATCTATTGTTTTTCACTCATTAAGACACTCTTTTGCTAACCGAATATACTTATTACTCTTAGAAGAGAGAATTGGAAATACAGGATCAATAAATACACTAACAAAAATCAACAATATCACAACAACACGGAGTACGGTCGAACTACTCACTGGTCACAGCTCTCGACATCATATTATTCTTGATGCGCTAGCTGCATTGCTAGGGCATACAAGTATCACAACGACATTAACAAGTTATATACATATCACTGATTTTACAACCTATTATTATTGCTCTAACTTAAAACACTGGGATTTCGACTCTATCAGCAGTATAGACCACATCGCTTCATATATTTCTTTATCGAATCACAAATCTATTTCTAAACATAGACAAAGAGAAAGACTATCATCATCAGGCTTAATTTCATTATTGAATCTTCTTACCAAAAAAACTAATAACCCATCAAGGATTAGAACAGTACCATACAGATCTGATACTAATAAATTAGTCTTTAATAATAATCAATATACTGATTTTGACTTACAAACGATTGAAAGCATACTTTTACATCATCAATTGCATCAGTTTTCAGACTCCGAATCACTATCTGAGCTATTTTATATCGATACAAGTATTATTAAACGCATATTAACCTCATTTAAATCACTTTCTAATTCTTCAGGCTTTAGCGCTTATTCAACAGAAAGCAACTCACTGTCGCCAGACAAGGAGTCTACTTTTTTAAAAGAAACCAATTCGATTTGGAATATCTTACCTGAATACATCAAAATGATATCGTCGATTAACGGGATTAATATACAAAAAATAATAAATGGGGTTGATTCATGGGGAAAATCATACCATAGCACCAGCAAATATCGTCCGCTGGTATTTGATAACGCTGACAAGCTTGCCAATTATTTGGATGCATTGAAGTTATTACACATTCCTACAGAACTTTTCTCTATTTCTATACCTGATTATGGCTGCATCTGGGCTACTCATAACGGAAATGAAATAAAACTATTAACACGTGACATTACAAAAATATATACAGTAAAAAGTATCAAAGTAAACAAAGTTGATATTCCCATGCAAACAAAATACACCAGGTCACCTAAAAGCAGGCTTGGAATAAGTCTCGAGAAAACAAGTAAACATCCTATTCATTTCCAGAAACGACTAGATAGGTTATTTTTTTTAATTGGTATATATTTACAAACTACAAAATCACATCCTTAAGGTAATTAAATTCTATTAATTTCACATAAGTTAAGACAATTATCACGGTTTTCTCGCATTGACTCATTCATAATATAGAAATATTAAAAATCGAGATGCACCATGAAAAAACTATTCACATTAGAAACTAACCTCTATGACCCTGGTGATATGCATTCAGATTATTCTGAATATAATTCTATCAATAATATTGCGAATGTAATTACTGATAAGCTAATAGTGTTTATATCAAAATATATTATTCAAGCCCAACGCAAGAAGAAAGAAGGTCTCAATTACCCTTTTTTCGTAGATAACAATGCCTTAAGCACAGGCAAACTTAGAATTGAATCTTTGTTTATTCCAAAAAATGATGAATTTGAGTTCCATGACGTTATTGATGAATTCTTCATTGTTCTTCAAACAGCAATAGAGGTACTTTTTCTTGAATGCGAACAGTATTTTGAGAATTACATATTCGATCCATTTCAGAAAGAGCCTTGCGAGATTCATAACGACGAAATCACTGGTGGATTATCAATCAGCGTAAAGCATCGCCATACATTAGAACTTGCACATCGATTACATACCCCACTAAAAGATTTATATAAGTACAATCCAACTATTACATTCAAACTTACTGCAGGCAGTAACTCTATCAACATTCCTGGCGTTGTAGTATTAAATGAATACCTAACAGAACGCAGAGATATTTTAGAGAAGGTTCATTTCGAGAGCTTATTAGCCGGTGACCAAACAAAAGACCCCCATGCATATTTTATTGAGTTGAAAAACACATCAAAAAAACTACGACTCACCGACATACCTCATGAATATTTAGACCTTGCGGCACGGATAGCTAAACCTAAACATAAAGATCCTGGAACCGTTATTGGGTGGCGTGTGATAAAAAAATTACGCCTTGATGAGACTGAAACAAGTCAATTTATTGTTAAATCACTGCATCGCACCAGTGATATTGGTCAATCTGATATGCTAAATGACTATAGTAAAAAGTGAAAAGACTTACATCACTTTAAGAATCATTATTTCAAATATGGTAGTTTCATATATGAAACTACACTAGACTCGCATCAACAAATCGATCATGCTGCTTTCGCATACCGTCTATAATCGTTGCCGATATATCTTCGGGAAAATCTGCAGGAAGCTGTGACTCAACCTTGGTAATAACTTCATCGACCATCCCCATCATTTCAGTAATGATAGCTTTAGCCATTTTTTCGTTGAAACCTACCTGCTTTGCCGTACTAATAAAATGTCGAGGCTGTATCTTGTCCCAGTGATAATGACGGTTCTTCCCGCTTAATGCCATTGCCATTTTAATTTTTTTAGCTTCTAATTGACGAGACACTAATAGTGGATGTGCAGACATAATGTCATACAAGGGCGTCATACGATAACGGCCTTCTGGCTCAATAAATATACTGAAATTTTTTGCGTGCCCATCAATGCCTGCTAACAACCAGAATAGCACCTGCGCTTTGAAGAACACTTCTCGATCATATTTCGATTCTTTCGACTGCCTCAAGAACTGCATGATATTACTTATCCCTGGCCCTCCATCGTTTTCATATTTTATATTTGGTGAAACACCTAATGCCTGACACATATCTTCCTGTGGCAGACGCATGATCCAATCATCAGCATGGCGTCTATCAAATCGCTCAACAATCAATGCCTTTGCATCATCAAACATGCCAATGTCCGCATGACATACAGGCAACCCAAATGCCTCAGCAATTTTCAAACATAACCATTCATTTTCACAACTGTCACTCAGGTCCATTCCTGAATATTCAACCTTACCGATAGGCAACTTAATAATATGCGTGGTTGGCGTCGTCCCTACTGGTCGATTCCAGGTATCATCTTTCCAAAGTAATGCAGTTTTTTCCTGTGCACCTGCTATGGAGATCCGAAAATCTTCATCTTCCGCCATACCCAACGGCGCAGCTTGATAGTTATTTAATAGCTGTGCAATCTGGCTATCTGTGAGTGGCTCACCCTCAATGCGTTTTACATCATGGGGCTCTTCACCTTCTGCAACAATTTGTACAGCTCCAACACAGTCCATGCCAATCACTGCTAGCAAATCAAAGGGATGCGATGTAACTGCTTTAAAGCGTGACTGGATTCTGTCACGGATCTGTTTGTTATCCGGAAGTAAGTTGTCGAAGTAGTTATAAACAATCTCTCCAGTATAGGGTCTATGTTGAAGCGGCATTGATAAAGATATGGGCCGTGCACCTGCCGTTTCCAGCCATTCTGGCGTATAGATAAATTCAAGCGCACCCGTGCTGCGTTTAGTCAAAGTGCCTACATGGAAACCATTCATCCATATACCCAGGTTTTGATCCCGGCTTACCACTGCTCAGTCCATCCTTTTTCATCATCTACCGAGGTTGGCGATTGGCCTTTGGGTACTACATGTAATTCCATATCCAGCGCTGAAAGCAGTCGAAACAGTGTATCCAAGCGCACATTCTCTGGTTTGAGTTCAAATTTGGAGACAGTATCCTGACGAACTGACACCTCATCAGCCACGGATACCTGTGTTAATCCCTTTTTTTTGCGCTGGTCACGATAATATTGGGCCAGATCTGTGGGTGAATGAATAAGCATTATTGCCTCTCTGTATTAACCAATTAATACACGCTAGTCCGTGTAAATATAAATATACGCGGCTTTGCGTGTAAAATCAACTTTACCTGCTTAAGCGTGTACCTATACTAAATTAGCCCACCATATAGATAGCTTCTATCCTAATAAGCCTGGCATCTCGACTTATTGAGCACGCCAGTTTTTTTGGGAGGCCCTCACTTTGAACGTATCTCAACACTACCGTCTACCTGTAGGGCAGGTAGTATCTCAAGTGATACAGCTAATTTGTCAGATGGTCACGCCATGTACTCGGCTTATTACTCGGCTTATTACTCGGCTTATTACTCGGCTTATTACTCGGCTTATTACTCGGCTTATTACTCGCTTATTAAGCTGTTCTATTATTCGCTTATTATGTCGAGACATTACTCGCTTAACCGGTGAAGTATTAAATAATTCCAGCAAAATTCTTAATAGGGTCGATGCTATCTGCCTGCTTTTGAGCCCAATCAGCCCAAGCCTCAATCTCCTGAATTGGCTTATCTATTTCACCAGCCTTAGTCAGTACAATATTGACATACTCTCGGATTATCTCAGCCTTTCTAATAGATTCAGCCTGACGCAATAAAAGATCAATACGAGTTTTCTCTTCTCTTTCTAGCTGTTCTCGAACCTGCCTTTCTTCCTCAATGATACGTTGTCGCTCTTCTTCTATACGTTCATCTCTACTCTGAACATCCCATTCATAAAGCCGTTGTAAAAGGTTACGATATTGCTGTTCACCAAGCATCACTATCTCTATAACAATACTAGTCAAATAATCCTCAATACGTGACGAATCTGTGTCTTCCCATATGGGCTCTTTATCCTTATCTTGCCATCCTTTAAGGAGGGTGCATTTAAGTAGCGGTTTTTTTACTGTACTCTGACGCCCTCGTTGTTTTGGCTCAATAACCTCAAGCTTAATCCTGACGTGTTGCTCACCAACAGAAAATGATGCTTCTTCATATTCGTCGTATTTACCTGTGCCCATATAAGGGCAACAGCCAATAGTCTGTAACTTAATAAACAAGGCATTAAACATTCGAAGACGTCTTTTTTCTATCTGCGTATCAAACTTAGGTTGATACCAGGAGTAACTAGATTTTTCATATTCCTTTCGGCGCTCATCATCTTTCGATAAAAGTTTTTTAATTATTGAATGCGGACTTTTATTAATCGTCGGGTACGTTACTTTTCCAATCTGCACCACTACTCGAGCTCGCACCTCCTTAAACGTCTCTTCATATACTGGCTCAACCAGTATTTTATCAAGGGCTTTTTCTTCTCTAGATTGCCATCTATCACTAAAATGAATAACATCAGAAACACCTGGTGAGCGTAAAGGTAAAGGAACTGGTTTGACCTTTTTTCCATTTCTTACTTTCTGCCAATAACCTGGCCCAGGACGAGGAATATTCGCCTTCTTAGCTGCTTTCCCAACCGCCGAGTCAGATACCCCAAACTGTTTCGCTAACGTTGTTTTTGGCTCAGACCAAAGCAACTCATAAAACTCTTTACGCGTTAATCTCACACCCATGATTAAATCCATCATTTAGAGTAAAGACCTAATTATGCAATGCTTATCCTGATACAGATAGTTCCATAAATTTTGCCCTCTGAAGGGCATTTTTGGATATCAATTCTCTTTATTGACCTTGAAAGGGCAGTATTTCAGAAGGGGCTGTTAAAATACGGAACATGTAGGATAGACTCCTCGCTCCCTTGAAAGTCTGGTCTGATAAGCCACAAATCTTCGTTTGGTAGATATGTAGCCGAATTTTGTAGATGAGTCATTTGATAGCATCTAGATCAATACACGTATAAATTATCTAGTTTCATATGTGAAACTCGCATCACCACTCTGAATAGAGTTATAACTAGGCAGTTATAAAAATTTTATAGGTTCTCTTAGCTTTCTAATATCATGCTTACACTCAGTATTAATTTCGAATAATTTTAGCTGGGTAATTTAATGCAAAAACCCAAAACCACTTTTCATGGTTATCAAAGTCCTTTTGAAGCCAATGCACCCAGAACCCACACACATTTTGTTGTTCGACAGATGGATCCTTCGATCTTTTCATTAAACACGATTCGATGTCTTTATTTATTGTTCCTGACCAAATTATTTTATGTTTACCATACGCATACAAAGAGTAAGGGTCATATATTTCAAGAAAATCATTCTCATCAATAAGATATAAATCATCACGCGATGCACCGCATACAATCCCTGAAGGTGCCTTTTCAATCGCCCAATAAACGCCTTCTGTACCGGTTTCAAAATATTTATTTAGTGTTCCGAATATTTCCATTTGATTTCCCATATGTTGCTTTTATATACAATGATGCAGTCTTCATAACATCTCATTTAAGCTATTCATTCTTGTGTTTTTCACACCGGGTTTTTAACCATCCTCTATTTTCAAGCGTTATACCTGGTTGGCCACATATCTCACATATTTTTTCAGATTTATCTGCTGCATCCTCAATAACATCAAGGATTGAACTTGTTGTGCCGGATACATAAAATCGTAATTCACCAAATTTTTCTTTTACCTGTATTGCTTCTGGTACGCACACATCCTCTAGCAAAGACTGTTTCTCAATCTCCTCACAAAGCTGATAGATTAAGTCATACCACCCATCGCCGCATTCAAAACCAAACACCATTAATGAGTCAGTTAATGGTTTATTTAGTCCCTTAAAGATATTAGGAAACCTAAGATACAACTGAGTAGTTAGATCTTTTCTCATAAACCATCTCCAAAACCATACTGACCTTTAAGGTAATGCATTATGGCTTCCCAGTTTGGATATTCTTTGCTTCCGAAATGCAACAATTCGCCACTGAAATTATCCTGCCCACAACCATTAGTGTTATCGTCAATTAAACAATCTCCTTTTATTAAATCTTTCTCTCTGCAAATTATTAGCTTCCTGGTAAGTTTATAATCGAAATACTCTTCAATCCACAGTCGCTTCTCTGCATATGAGTGAGCATTCCTAGTTGAAGGAGAAGTCAAAATATATACATTGAATTGAGGTAAGTTACGAAGCTGATTTACTGCATTAATTGCACTTTCAATAGGTTTAAGATCTCTAAAAAAACCAATCTCGCTCTGAGGGAATTCTAATTCAGGATTTTGAAATTTACAGCGTAAATAAGATGATCTAAAATCGGCTAGAACACCGTCCATATCTACATGTATTATTTTTCTTTCTCTCACACAGCCTATCCCATACTAGAGTTTCACATGTGAAACTCATGATAAAAAATGGGTGGAGAGAAACGAAGCCCTCTGCGTCCCACAACCTTGAGCAAATACTTGCTCACTCTTACGCCATTGCAGCATAAGATAATTAATCACTTGGCAGTGATTTGATAAGGTTATGGACCTGAGCCCGATGTACTTATTTTATATCATTTAAAAACATAACTTACAAAATATTTTTAACTTTAAATTAAGAAACTAGTGATGTGGTCATCGAGCTAACACCATTAAAACAGTTTAATTAAATGTATTTTTAATTAACTATCGCACGAACAATATATGAATCCTTCATATTTTAGTATCCGTTACAAATACTTTTATTTTTTTAATTGTAATTACATCTTCTCATTAATAATCTTTATTTTAAATAAATAGTTAATCTCGATTATGACAATTCTTATAATTGAGCATCTTGCCTCAATGTTTTCTCATCACATGACATTGCATCTGCTGCTTTTCTCCAGGTTCCAAATTTACTTTTTGCTTCCACTGCGATTCGTTTCTTGTATTCATTCAATAGCTCCACACGCGAAACACTTTCAGCTGATGAGATCTCGTTAATACCTGCATTTTTTTCGCTCAACGAGCAGAGATGTGAAAACTCCCGAAGTGCAGTGGAAATACTGTTAGCAATATCATTATCTTGCCAATAAGCCATTACAAGACAAGCAAGTCGCTGAAGATCGCGAAGATTCCCTGGTAAGCTTGAGTCGAAAATAATATTGTTCATTTTCTTAGTTATTGGTGCTGTTAGAGGATGGCTCTCACTTACTCGAAGCTCAGTCCAAACGTGCTGCCAATCTACTAAAAGGTCTTCACGACACTCACGTAAAGGCGGCAGTCTCGTGGTTAACATAGATATTCTGTCGAAAAAGTCTTCGTCTAGGATTTCTGATAATTCTGCTAATGATTTATTGGATGCACAAATGAGATCGAAACTTACCGAAATTTCTTCATCAGAGCCTACGGGACGATATCTCCTCCGGCTATCCTGTAAAACACGTACTAGTTTACGCTGAACAGACTTGGGTAAATCTTGTATTTCATCTAAGAACAAAACACCTTTATCCGCAGTTTTTAACAAACCGTCTCTGTCTTCACTTGCCCCTGTAAACGCCCCTTTTTTATGACCAAAGAGCAAACTATCAACAACCTCTGAATCTAAACCACCGCATGCAAGTGTCACCATGTCTTTCTGTTTGATAGTTTTAACTACTGTTTCTATAATTCGAGTTTTACCAATACCTCGCTCTCCAATAACTAAAAAAGGAATACCGGATAGCGATGAAAATCGTTTTAAAGAGTCAAGCGCTTGTTTTCGGCAAGCGGACTTCGGTTCCATATCGTACATTGCGACAGAACCTTCATCTTTTTGTAATGCGTTAATTTCTGACAAATAGGTATTTATCGGAAACTCGACCTCCTTGATGCTATTTCTTTTTGTTTCAGGGCTTCTCTGAGAAGACCATAATTTGGTTCCGGCTGGTAATCGGCCGCCTGCATGCAAGATTAGCCACACGGAATGCATGGCGGGTGTACCTGGTGATACATTGACATGTAACCTGGTAAGCTTCCCGATCTTAGGCAAGACCTGTTCAACCATGAGGTCATAAATAATTTTATGATGTGTTGGATCCTCAAATTTTAAAAAAACCTCTTCAATTTCAACATCCTCTTGAACTTCATCAAGATCAATTTTCTGTTCTGTCTGTGTTAAAAGGATAACCTTTGATATCGATACATTTCTGTTCTTTAACGACTTAATGGCATTAACAAGAACATCACTCCCTGCACGAGCAGAGTGCCAACAAAGCAATACTTGATCATTCTGCATGTTAGTTACCCTCCCTACACCTTTAGCATTACTATATTTGCGCCAGAAAACGTCTTATTCCTAAGCTTGATAGCTGCCTGAATTTCATCCGCTTGAGTAATTGCAATAACCTGGTCTGCGTTAGCTGTCGTATAGACTTTTGGCGAGTATGGATGTTTAATAATCTTATTTTTTCTTTCCCGCTTTCCTTGCTTATCAGGCTTTTTATTTTCAAAAAATAGATTTTCTTCCCAAAAGAGTTCTTTTGCTCCTTTGGGTAAAGAAGGGGCTTTGACCGACCATTGATATTCAATTTCTTGTGCAGGTAAATCAAGCCAATTACTTCTAGGAAATTTCGGCTGTCCTTCAAGGCCTGAAGCACAACTTGCTACAATCGGTTCGAGTGACTTTGTTATACGCTCATGAATTTCAATGTCCTTGAAGTTACCATCATCCCAAACCTTAACTGGCCCTTTCAATTTTCCAAGCATGGTATTTAATAGCAATTCAGAATACCTTTTATTCAAAAAATTTAACAGGCAATCTTTTAAATTACTAGATCGGTTATCAGTCAGTTTTACTCCAATTTCAAAACCCGTATCTAGGCCATGTTGCTCTAAGTTTGCTGACATCACCATCGCATCATTAGCATCATTCCAAATCGCTTTTGCGTGCAGCCACTTGAAGCCAAATATTTTGGCGCCCGCTGATTTAAGTTTCATCAGAGTCCCCATAGATTTTGGGCGTATACGCGTTAGAATTACAACATTTACTCCTTCTTTAGCTTTTTCACAAATAGCATCAGTAATCTGATGATCTTCCTGCCAACCGAAACTTGAGATAATTAGCTGGCTAGTCGCTTCATTTATAAGCTTAAGTGCATGGTCTCTTATCGAGTTTGTTTCACTTGTGGTAGATAAAACAGAATCTGAATATGAAGGATGCTCAACTTCGCCCAAAGGCTGTACTGATTGGAAGTTTGTATTGTCGAGCATTTGGTGCTCGGCATTTTCAAACAAGGCCCACTTAAAGACATCAGCTATTCCTTTGATTTCAGAACGTGATAAAAAAACGGCTAACTCTTCATTTCGTTCTAATGCCTCACTGGTTAAATTAGCAGTTAATAACAACCCTTTGGCTTGTGATTGATCTGGTCCTATAGCATCAATAAGAACCGCTTTTGCATGGTAATGTGATGCTGAACGTATCATTACTTTTCCAGCCAAACGTTTTAACATGGATTTGTGCTGGTTAAGACACATTTTCCCAAAATCATCATCCGGATTATCATCATCCAAACGAGTCTCACAAGCCAGCATCAAGTAGATACGAACTCCTCGTTCTGCCGCATCATTGATGGCATTTTCTACTGACTCATCAGCTAACAGAAAGCTGCACAAAATTGCCGTGGATTTAGCTGAGCTCAACATTTCAACGATGCATTGAGTTAAGCGCTTATCTTTGCCTGATGCAATGATCGAAGTACTGTTTTGTCCAAGATTTGAATTGGACAATATTTGCAACTCGCTTTCAAGTTTGTCTTTTTCAATATATGGAACCCATACAGAAGGTATAAGTAGATTTCGTTGATCGATCACAGCCGAAAGTTTCTTTTCTAAGATATTTGTATTATTCATAATTCAATCCCAAGTCTTATAGTGACCAGTCAGAAGCTGCTAATAAATACCAAGTTTCTTTCGCATATCTCTTCCCCATGACAGCTTGGGCAGATTTATCTCTGGAAGGCAAATCAATGTCGTATTCATAAAATGGTTTCTTTGCAAATTCAACCCAAGATTGATATTTTGCTAATGATGCAAATGTATTTATTGAGTCTCCTAAGCGCCAATTAGCCCAGCGTTGAGCATCTCTATTCGTAGCCGCGCGTAACGCTACACTTTGAACAACGAGGTCTTTAAACACACCATATTCGGATATAACAGGGGTTTTAAATTCAAAATCTGAAATCATCAATTTTCTAGCCTTCTCATCTACATCATCAAATGAAATCGCCAAGTTACTTGTTGAACTATCCCAATCATCTAGCCAACCTTCGTTATCAAGAAGGATTTCCCATACGTCATTATGATCAAGTCCTGGACCTTCAAACTGATTAAGAATGTTTTTTCTATTTTTATCATCCAGTAATCGAATATTGTTTTTTGACACATTCCACTCGAGAGTAAGTGATAACTTAGCTGGTACTTTCTCCGATTTATTTTCGATTGAATCTATTCTTTTCCTTTCTTCGCTCGCGTGTGGAATCAGCTCCAACCCAATACACTTCTTTACCCAACTTGGAAGTTTTTCCATTTGCTTCTGTCGTTTTTCTAATTTAGATTTGTCGAATATCTCATCTTTTGCGTTCGGTTCTTTAAATACCTCAATATCAATAACCATATATGGCAGTAAAGGGTCATTGCTAACAGACAGCTTCCAGCATCCATCTTCTGGTATAAAAACTTCTTTCTTTGTTAGCGCTTCTTGTCCATCCTCTGTCAGAGAATATTTACCGCTTTCAGAATCTGTTAATCCATAAAGTTTTGAAAGCTCCAATAGTCGTTGGGCAACTACCAATCGCGCTCTAGCGTCAAACAATAGGTGACCTGCTAAATCTTTCGCTGTACTACCTGAAAACTCGTCCAAGTACTGAAGCACAAGCATCATATCTTTTCTTGCTTGCGCTTTAGCTATGGAGCCCTGAATGTGCCATGTTTCAATCTCTACCTTGCGTGACAATATCAATTCATTCATCATCATTTTATTTATCCCCCATAGAGCTATCCGATCGGAGGGATTTATCCCACGGTACGTAATTAGCAAACTGACTCAATGTTCCTGATGCTTTCTTCATCCCATTTCTGTTGCCATATACAATCAGCTGATATCTTGCTCGAGTAATAGCGACATTGAGTCGATTTGGACTTTCTAGAAAACTGGTCGCATATGGACTAGAAAAACTCAACAAAACCATATCGGCCTCATGACCTTGAAAACGATCAACAGTGCATACATGGATATCCAAATAAGCATTATTGTTATCACCTCTGTGAAAATGCCGGAACCCAGAATGATTCTTTGTCCATCGGCGTAAAGCATTTCTTAACTCTCTTTCTTGCCCACGATAAAAAGTAAGTAGTGCAACCTCCCATGGCTTTTTTCGACCTGAATTAGAGTCAATATTTGGGTTTCTTCTCGTCCATTCATCAAATGCTTTTAGCTCAATCATCATTTCATCAACTTCAGCTTTATTCGCATTGGAAGATTTTTTTCGTCCTTTAATGTCATGCCATACACACCGCTTGCTATCCGACCTATATGACCAATGGCGCTTACCTGTTAAAAACTCTGGTGTAAAGAGCGCTTCCTCCTGATAAATATATTGATGAGAGAACTCCGCTATATCAGGATGCATTCGATGCTGCCACGTTAAAGCAACTGAGCGCTGACTAAGCACGTTTTCGGGTAAACCATCACTAAGTGCAGTGCCCGCTCTTTGGTGAGCATTCCGTTCAAAGCCAGCTTGAAGAGATTCTAAAACAGAAGGTAAGGCAACCCTTCTGACACGATCCACCTGCTCCCATACAGTAGACTTATAGTTTTTGTCATCATAGGGAAGTAGCTGTTTGATTTGCTCGTTCAGCTTTTCACTGGTTGAGCGTTTTTTAGAGCTAGTGTCATCAGTAATAATTTCATCATTGAGTCGCTGATCATATAACCTAGCAAGACGCCAAGAAATCTCTCCTTCCCATGTGCTTGGCTCTAATTTATTTCCGACATTTTTAGCAAGACGACGAAAGGCCTCTGATTTCCTCTTTATAGCGTCAGGAACTGCTTCAGGACATCGAACTTTCCCAATATCAAGCGGCAAATTATCTTGGTTATGATTTAGAAAATTTGAATTACCCACTACCAGGCCAGAAAAAGGAAGAAGTTCATGTTCTGTATTTTGCGTTCCAACTAAGACACTTGCGAAAGCAGATTGATTTTCATAGAACTCAATGGTGTTCTTGTTATCTGAACATACAATTGACGAAACTCTTTGCTTAAAATTCGGTATTGATGCTTGAAATACATCAACACAAGCTTCTCTCTTATATTTTTCTGGTAAACATGGCTCGATATTTACAGCAGTAGATTCATCATCTACATAGGGTGATAGTTGTTTGGGGTCACCTACCAACACCCAACGCTTGGCAAGCAAGGCTGGAACAAGAAATTCTTGAAATGTTGTTTTTGATGCTTCATCGATGATCATTAAATCAAACTGAGGAGATTGTTCTCCACGATTTTTAATATCCGGGTGCTGCAATATCCCTATCGTTGTACCACATACTAAATTCGCTGATTCAAGCACCATCTTTTGTACGGTTTCTCGCCCACCACGTAGCTGCTCAAATAATTCATTTTGTGCTTTACTTAACTCGCCAGTATCACGCAAGAAGCTCATAAGGCGTGTACGTTCAGTACGAATAAACTCTTCTAGCTGCCAAGGCTTGGCTTTTGGCGAAACGCTAGAGCTGTCTCCAATCCTAATTGGCAAGATGCAATCACGATGAGTATTTTCTTCATCCATCAATCGCTCTAACACATTGTC
>Ga0224506_10001582_pt1 | contig 16130 bp, 12 predicted proteins | sample SF_Jan12_sed_USG_2_FD_169108 | JGI IMG/M metagenome (GOLD analysis project Ga0224506, IMG submission 169108) | Sediment microbial communities from San Francisco Bay, California, United States - SF_Jan12_sed_USGS_8_1 | ecosystem: Environmental > Aquatic > Marine > Sediment | place: USA... | reverse complement strand
CAACACGTGGGAACCGTTTTAACTCTGCTTGCACTTCCCCTGTTTTAAAAGAGCCGGAGGTTGAAAATCTTTTTCAGCCCCCCGGCAACACGTGGGAAAGTAAATCTCTAATTTTTTTGCTCTTCTTTTTGATTCCCGTGTTTTAAAAACACCGGGAGATAAAAATCTATTTAACTCCCGGCAACACGTGGGAACCGTTTTAACTCTGCTTGCACTTCCCCTGTTTTAAAAGAGCCGGAGGTTGAAAATCTTTTTCAGCCCCACCGGCAACACGCGGGAAAGTAAATCTTAAAATTTTTACTCTTCTTTTTGATTCCCGTGTTTTAAAAACACCGGGAGATAAAAATCTATTTAACTCCCGGCAACACGTGAGAACCGTGGTCGCTAATACATAGCAATGCATTATGAATTACAAAAGTACAGTTTGAGTGGTAGTGTAGAATTTGTGAGCGCAGCAATAAACGCGTCAAAAAGTCGCACTAACCCTTAAGAGTTATGCAGTGATGGGTGGTTTTATTTCAGCAGGAAGTATTGCATTAACGAATTGATTATTCGCGATAGCGTGGCTAAAAGCATTAGCCGTATGATCAAAAGAATAATTAAGAATAGAATCGCCTAAGGTCACTGAGAAACCTGCGGTACAACCGCCGCCTTCCTGATCATAGCCTGTATCATCGGCCATAAAGTCGATATCAAGATCAAACTGATTTTGATGAAAAGCAGCCATTTTTTCGATCATCTGAACTTCTTCGGCACCGCGATTATCATCGTGGAACAAGCAGTCAATGGAAGCTTGCGCCATCGAGAATGGCAATAAGGCCACTAACACGATGATTGCATAGCTGATTAATCTTTTTGTAGATCGTCCCATTTCGGCTTTTTCTTTCCAAACTTTCCTGTTAATCGATTGGCCAGTGATGAATCATTCTTTGCAGGCTTTGTTTTCTGCGGCCCTTCATCATCAGATTTATAATTTATAGCAAACTCTCGGCCTTTCCACAAGGCGAATAGTGCTGGAATTAGAATCATCGACACCGCGGGCGCGGTAATCATACCACCGAGCATTGGCGCGGCTATTCGCCGCATGACTTCCGATCCAGTACCACCACCTAAAAGTATGGGCAGCAAGCCAGCAAGTATAACCGCTGCAGTCATCGCAATTGGACGCACACGCATGACTGCACCATAAATAATTGCGCGATGTAAACTTTTCATGTCGGTTGGTTTTAGCTCATTCATGGCTTGTTTTAAATAAACCAACATAATGACGCCAAATTCGGCTGAGACACCCGCTAGCGCAATAATACCGACGCCTACAGCGACGGAAAAATTATAACCCATGGCATAAATAATCCACAGGGCACCAACCAAGGCGAGCGGTACTGCGCCCATGACCATAAATGATTCTGTAAAATTTCTGAAATGAAAATACAAAAGCAACACAATGATTACAATGGTTAAGGGAACCACATAATACAAACGTTCTTTCGCCCGTAGCATATATTCATATTGCCCAGACCAACCAAGTTCGTACCCCGGTGGTAACTCCAGTTTTTCCAAAACCACTTTCTGTGCTTCTGCCACATAACTACCTAAATCCCGATCGCGAATATCAACAAATACCCAACCCGTGCGTCGCGCATCTTCACTCTTAATCATGCCCGGACCATCGACAATGGTAATATCTGCAACTTCACCCAAGTTGACGTCACGTCCGCTCGGGGTAATGATGGGAAGCCCTAAAAGTTTTTCAATAGAGTCTCTCACATGGCGAGGATAGCGAATATTGATTGGATAACGCTCCAATCCCTCGACAGTTTGCGCAATATTACGTCCACCTACAGCGCGGCCAACAACTTCGTGTATATCCGCAATATTAAGTCCATAGCGCGCGGCAACTTTGCGTCGAATATCCACATTGATATAACGCCCACCTGCTACACGTTCTGAGTATACCGATGCAGTACCGGGAATCTGCTTAACTATGGACTCTAGGTTTTGTCCGATCTCCTGGATCACATTTAAGTCGGGACCAAGAATTTTTATTCCCAAGGGAGTTTTAATACCTGTAGAAATCATGTCGATGCGTGTTTTAATTGGCATTACCCAAGCATTAGTCAAACCGGGTAACTTAACAATCGCATCCAGTTCTTTCTTGAGTTTGTCAGTGGTCATACCCTCACGCCATTCGCTGCGTGGTTTTAATTGGATCGTTGTTTCAATCATCGTCAGCGGTGCCGGGTCGGTGGCGGTTTCTGCACGCCCGACTTTGCCAAACACCGTACGAACTTCCGGAACAGTTTTAATTAGTCGGTCAGTTATTTGTAAAAGCTCTCCGGCTTTGCCGATTGACACACCAGTAAAGGTTGTCGGCATGTACATTAGATCACCTTCATCCAGTTCTGGCATAAACTCCGAACCTAAATTTGCCAAAGGGATATACGTCGACAATACAAATACAATTGCAACTAACACTGTCGCTTTTGGATGCTGTAAAACTTTTTTGATTACCGGCAAATAAAGTGTTACCAAAAGTCGATTCACCGGATTCTGATGTTCCGGTCGGATATTCCCGCGAATAAAATAACCCATGAGCACGGGTAATAATGTGATAGATAAACCCGCCGATGCTGCCATGGCATAGGTTTTAGTGTAAGCCAAGGGGGAAAATAATTTTCCTTCTTGTGCCTCAAGTGTGAATACTGGAAGAAAGCTCAACGTGATAATGAGTAAGGAGAAGAATAGTGCCGGACCGACTTCTTCTGCGGCCTTACACATACCTTCCCAGCGGTTCTTGGCTGTGATATTACCTTTCTCAATATGTTTATGCGCGTTCTCGATCATAACAATCGCGGCATCAACCATGGCGCCAATAGCAATCGCAATTCCTCCCAATGACATAATATTTGAATTAATGCCTTGGTAATACATCACTATATAAGACACCAAGATTCCAAGTGGAAGAATCACAATTGCAACAAAAGCGGATCGCAAATGGAATAAAAAGATCGCACACACCACGGCAACCACTAAAAATTCTTCGAGCAATTTAGTTGCAAGGGTTTCAACCGAACGTTTGATTAATGCGGAACGGTCATAGGTTTCGATTACTTCGATGCCTTCAGGTAAACCTTTTTTTAAGGTTTCCATTTTTTCTTTTACTGCATCGATCGTGGTTAAAGCATTTTCACCCCAACGCATGACCACTACGCCGCCAACCACCTCGCCTTCACCATTAAGTTCGGCGATACCACGACGCATCTGTGGCCCTAAACGCACTTCAGCCACATCACGCATAAGAATAGGTGTGCCGGATTTATTTACACCAAGCGGAATTAAACGTAAATCATCGAGATTCTGAATATAACCTTTTGCACGAATCATATATTCGGCTTCGGCCATCTCAATAACGGAGCCACCAACTTCCTGATTCGCTCGTTGTATAGCCATTTTAACTTTGTTCAAAGGAATGCGATAAGCGCGCAAACGGTCAGGGTCAACGACAACTTGGTATTGTTTAACCATACCACCGATTGTGGCGACTTCAGAAACCCCTGGAACCGTTTGCAGACCAAATTTTAAAAACCAATCTTGATAACTACGCAATTGCGCTAAATCATATTTACCACTGCGATCAACCAAGGCGTATTCATACACCCAGCCGACACCAGTCGCATCGGGGCCAAGCTCCGGTTTTGCCGATGGTGGCAATTGACCTGAGACCTGACTTAAATATTCCAGTACCCGTGAGCGTGCCCAATAAATGTCACGATCTTCTTCAAAAATGACATAAACATAAGAATCACCAAAAAATGAATAACCGCGCACGGCTGTAGTGCCGGGTACGGAAAGCATCGCGGTGGTGATAGGATAGGTGACTTGGTCTTCGACGACTTCAGGCGATTGGCCAGGAAAACTGGTTTTAATAATAACTTGTAAGTCGGAAAGATCAGGAATGGCATCAAGTGGCGTATTCTTTACTGAATAAACACCCCAGACTGCTAACAGTGTAGTAAAAATCAAGACCAAGGGTCGATTAAACACCGACCATCGGATAATTCCGGCAATCATTAACTAACGTCCCCACCCTCAGTTTTTATTATCAACAGCTTCGTATTCTGGTTCACCTGGCTTAAGACCAGGTGAACAGATTGAATTTTTTAACCGCCGCTAGCCATACGCATAAGCGCCGCGCGCATCGAGCTTTCTGAGTCGATTAGGAATTGACTAGAGACCACAACCTCTTGGCCTTCGTCCAAACCGCTAATGATTTCTACTTTGTCATCAGTTTCAATACCAATATGAACAACTGAAGGTTTAAAGCGACCTTCGCCTAATGAAGTAATCACCCGAGCCTGACTACCCGTGCGAATCACAGCTTCGCGTGGCACGGTCAGAACTTTACGTTTTGGCCGAGCAAATATACGTAAGTCCGCATACATATTAGGCTTCAAAGCTTCATCCACGTTATCAAAACGCAAACGTACTTTTAAGCTTCGAGTTTTTGGATCAAGTGTTGGATAAATAAAATCAACTTCACCCTCCCAAACTCGATCAGGCATAAAGGGTAATTTTGCTTCGGCTCTTTGGCCTTGCTTGACCCAATCCACTTGGCTTTCAAAAATATCAGCAACCAACCACACCGTGGATAAATCGGCCATACTAATCACGGGTTTGGATTTAGGTACAAACTGACCTTCACGAATATTTAAATCCGTAACCACACCATCTTGTGGCGCATAAATGCGTATCAACTGCTGCACACTTCGCTCTTCAGCAAGTTTTTCAATTTGTGCTTCCGACACACCTAATGCACGCAAACGTTCTTTGGAAGCGCGTATAATCAAACCATCACCGTTATCCAAGTCCATAGCCTGAACATATTCTTCTTGCGCGTTAACTAGTTTTGGCGCGTAAACTTCAAATAACAAATCACCTTGTTTAACCCGGTCGCCCACGGATTTAACCGTTAAACGCTCAACCCAGCCTTCGGTACGTAAGGACACGGTGCGGATTTTGTTTTCGTCATAAGTGATATAACCCAAGCTATCGATTTTACGATAAATCGTGCGGCGTTTAACTTGGTTGACACGCACCCCAAGACTACTAATAACTGTCGACGAAAGTTGCACTACACCTGCTTCACCATTCATTTCCACAGGCACCAAATCCATGCCACAAATGCCGCAAGTTGCATTGGGATCTTTACTTGTCACTTCAGGATGCATGGGACAGACATAGGTTGTGTCCATGTGTTTTTTCGCATGATCCACCGCCGTCTCTTTTGAGCGGTTTCCACTGACGGGAGACGCTTCTAAAATCGAAGGTGCATCTTCATGTTGGTGCGTATGATCATCATTATCCCTCGGCATCGCGGGAATAATTTCTGTCAACACTGAAGGTCGACCCACCTCACCGCCATTATTGCCATCTCCTAGGGCGGCAAAGGCCACCATTTGTTTGTCTGCGGAAAACATATAATAATTGACAGGTACTGCGACTAATAAAGCCACCACCGCCAACAACATTTTCTTTTGTGCTGAGGCGGAAAATTGCCAAGCGTTAGGCAAGGCAAATTCCTTTAGCCAACAACCAAATAACCAAAGTTTGTAATTCAATTTTCTAAGGCCCCCGTTATTCATGACGATGACTCCCCTGCTATATATTGCAGATCATAATGAGCTTTCGCCCGATCTGTTCTAATTTTTAATGCCTGTAAATTGTTGTTTAGCTCACCCAATCTTGCCTTCACCAATTCTGAAAAATCACTCACGCGACTTTGATAAGCTTTACGTGAGGTTTCAGAAAACTGTGCGGCCTGAAGCAAAACTGTTTTTTGGTAAAACTCCATACGCTCACCTAGGCGCACCCAGTTTGCGTACGAGGTGTCTAAAATCTGCTGCAATTCCCGGCGCTGATTATTTATCGCATCACTCGCCGCATTTAATTCATGTCCTCGGGCATTCAAACGTTTATCCTGGCGTTTGCTTGTAAAAAAAGGCATATCCATCGATACCATTGCTGATACAAAATCTGCGCGTGGCGTTTGCATTTCACCCATGGTGTTATAGCCACCGCGCCAACCGTAACTCACATCAAGCATAAAACTCGGCTTGTATTTCGCTTTTGCAATCGCAACCTTAGTTCGTGCCACACCAAGCTGTGCTTTCGCAACCGCGACTGATGGATGAAATTCAACATTTTTGCTCAATTCCTCAATCGGTGGCAATTCAGGTAACTGTGGAAACTCTGTACTCAGGGTATGCGTTTTCACTGATGCACCTATCCATTTTTCCATATTGGCAATTGCCGCTTCCCGTTGCTGCTCAATCATGGCCTCTCGATCTTGCAACATGCTTAATTCTAATTGCGCCCGAACCACATCTTGTTGTTTGCCACGCCCAGCTCGATATTGGAATTGCGTGATTTTCACTAATTGTGAAAACACTTCTTGGCTTTCTTTTACCAAGCGCTGTGAATGCGTGTAATAATACACATCCATCCAACCTTTCCGCACCATGCGTAAAACCATCAAAGCTCTTGTCATGGCTTGGGCTCGATGCACTTCGGCTTTTATTAAGCCTGCATCGTGTTTCAAATCCAGCAAACCCCAACTAGGTAACATTTGCTGCACGCCAATAACCATTTGCGTCATTGGCTCTTGGGTCAAACTAAAACCATCTAAAGGCAAATTCATAGCGCCTAGTTTTAATCGTGGGTCAGGCAAGGCTTGATCCGCAATTGCCTCCTCCATACTCGCAGCCACACCCGCCTGAAATTTGACTATCATCGGGTCTTTTTGCACTGCTACGGTTTCAGCGTCTTTAATAGTTAATTCAAGTGCCGCACCTGCGCCACTCCATAGCATAAAGACACTGGCCACCAATCGTGCTAGCCGCGAAACAGCTCTAGGAATCATATAGATACACCTACTTATTGTTATTTTCGAGCTATCAGCTAAATTACCTTATGAAATTTACAGCTTATAGATAAACTCGACCTGAATTCTCCTAGAACCAGCTAGTACACTGTTTTTAAACACGCCTAGACTGATCCCTGATTAACATACGAGAGTACAAATAGAGTTTTAAGTAGGGCTTAAAAATATAAAAACTGAAAGGCTAACAATAACCTTGTCGAATGATCAGGAATCCCCACATGAATTCACTATTTGTCATCTTGTTTGTCCACTCAGATCTGCGTCTAATGTGTTCAACGTTAAGTATAGTGCCTGAACGCTCAACTCGCTAGAAATCTGTGTCACCGTATCCAGAACCATCGGTGATTCTCTGGATTGAAGGCGAAAAATTAATTGGGTGTTAAGCTAAATAACCTAAAAAGAAACTCTATCCTTGAGCTTGCTCTCCAGGATAGTGAATAAAACAACAAGCACTAACGTGTAAGATATTACTACAGGTGAGTCGCGACAAACTCTTAGGGGATTTTGGGGGAAGGAGTAAACAATGTTATATGGGCCGTGTTTGAAACGCCACGCCATGCTCAGTGTCATCGTGGGAGCCATGGTATTTTCATCAACCAATAGTTTTGCGGTAGAAATTGATCCGCTACCACCTTCATTCTCCATATCCGATCCCATCAACAGTAATCCCTCTGCAGCGGGGACATTACCCAGAGAAGGTCGCACCTCTGAACCGAGCTTAATGCCTGCTTTACCGGTGGTTGATGAAGAAAAACCGCGCACTTCATCCGTGGGGGAAATCGATCATTCACAGCATAATACGGGACTTGGTGCACACTTGCATCACACTCATCAATTGGGAGACTGGATGTTTGAATACCGAACTAAAGCTAGTATTCATGAGGGCATTCTCGACAAAAGCACCCAGGTGTTAACCACGAGCTTAGTTGGTACCAATTTACCTTACTCATACGCTCCAACGAAAATGACCCGCACCACCCATATGGTCATGGGTATGTACGGTTTTTCAAACACGATATCGCTCATGGGAATGATGCACATCGTTCAAAATAATATGAGCATGGTCCGCCATGACCTCACTCAAGATATTAATCTACAAATGAGCACTCAAGGCTTGGGAGACACTTTTTTAGGTGTGATGTATCGTCCTATGTCATTCGCCATGTTTAATTTAATCGTAAGTGTACCTTCAGGTGCTGTGAATAAAGAAGTAACTGTCAACCAAAGCAAGTTTGTTGGCCCTTATGCCATGCAATTAGGTACTGGCACTTATGATTTTATGCCGTCAGCGAGCATTAGTTACAAACTTGGCGCTATCGGCATTAATGCCGAAGCCATGTATACCTATCACTTAGGTAAAAACAATCAGGATTGGGCTTTGGGTGATGAAATCAAAGCATCGACATGGATCAGCTATTCACCACTTAAATCCATAACTGCTAACGTGCGGCTTGATGTCAACCAATGGGCAAAAATCGAAGATACCGCACCCGGCATGACCAGCATGTCACCAAACTATGATCCGAAAAACACCGGCGGCATGAATACCAATATCTTCTTCAATGTCAGCGGCATGTTTTCTGGCGTAATGGCAGGTTTTGAATGGGGCATGCCGATTTATCAAAACTTCAAGGGCCCTCAGCTGAAAACCAAACAACAAATGACCTTATCATTGCAATATATGTTTTAAGGCCATTAGCAAATCAAAAATCCAAACGCGATGCCTGGTCATCGCGTTTTTTTGTAACTCACAACCAACAAAACCCCTAAAGCTATACCAATAAGCTTATTACTGTTAAAATCGAGCACAAATACAACAAGATGGTTAGGTTTCCTGTGGCTCGATTTTATTTATTTTGTTTTTTAGTGTTCATTTCCTATGCCGCCTATGCTCAATCCGTGAAAGAAGTATTGGTCATGCAAACCAAAGCCGCCTTAGAACAAGGCTGTGATGACTCCAGCTTCCAACAATGCATGCAAACCGAAGCTAAACAATGCAAAACCGCAGTGAATAGTGCGCTTGAATTGTGTGATCATTTAATGCAAGACGGTAGCTTTGAACAAGTCGAAACCAGTCTTGATACACATTGGCAATGCATGCAAGCGCAATTAACTCGTGCCTTAAACGTCAGCATTCAACACATGAATCATTGTGAAAAAATTTATCTGGCATCTGCTGAGAAAAAAACTGCACAAACCCCGCAATCCAGCGCTCCACCATCAGCCTATGCAGCTAAAATTGATCGACTGGATTTAGTCACCCTACCTATTTACCAACCTTCATCGGTATTGGTTCATATTTATGATCCTGCAGATCCTGCCTATCAAGCCTTGAGTATGGATGGCAGCACAAAACTCGGCAATGTATCTATCACGAGCAGTGACAGCGCACAACATATTGCTCAATTCTATCGCAAGCAACTCAGGGACTATAAAGAATACCCTACTCAAACCGGCATGGTATTTTTAAAAAACGGACCAAAAAGTTTCGACTTAGATAAAGACATTCTGCTTTATGCAACCACACCTCATGTCATGATTGAACAGGTAGATCCGCATAGCCCTTTAGCCACACCCGGCATGCAAACAGTGGTTGAAATTATGTATGAAAAAAACTGAACATTTTTCTAGCCTTCAGTCTTTCCAACCAACGTACAAAATAATCCTATGCAATAAAAACGATTCGCCATCAGCGGGCAGTTTAACTATTCAGATTTTTGCTTTAACAGAAAATGGAATTCGAAAATGTATCATGGCGTAGTATCCAGCGGCTTTCCATACACCGTGGTCGCTATAAAATTTTTGCGGCAAATAATAATCTTTTTTCACACCTGCTTCCAAAATAACATAGCGGTCAAATAAGGACAGCTTTAGGCTTGCCTCACCTCGAACACCCGGTCGAGCAAAAAAAGTGGAGTCTTTTATTTGCGTATCCTGATGATACATAACACTGGCTATCACACCACCGCCCAACCCAAAACTAATAGGGCCAAGCCCTAAATCAAACGATGGCAAGACACCCCAGGTGCCACCCCAGGCTTTGCGACGTCCGTCAAATGGATGCAAATAAAGCGTTTGCGGAACTGCGATATGCCCAACACTGACTTCACCTAACTTTCCTGCGGCTTTGCGAAACTTTTTTGGAATTTTATTTTTGTATTTTTTAATCGTTTCCTGACTCACTACAGCATTGATTGCCAGTTCAGTCGCAGACACATATAAATCCTGATGCTGATAGGCCTGCTCAAAGCGATAATCACTATAGCCTGCACCAATATTAATACGAATGGGAATTTTTTCTTTGCCTGCTGCAGCCGATGTGCAAAACAAAATTAGAAAAAAACCAACCATACGTTTAAACGAAACATGCGACATAAACCACCTCCCATAACTTTGACAAAAGTGTAGCGCAAAAAAAAGGGCCTGTTAAACAGGCCCTTTGATCACAGTGCGTGAACTCCTTATTTCACTTTTGGAGCCAATTCACCGCTTGTATAACGCGCCATCATGACTTCTAGTGATAAAGGTTTGATCTTGGAAGCGTGACCGGCACAACCGAAAGCTTCATAACGCGCTTTACAGATTTCTTTCATGCCTTTAGTTGATTCTTTCAAGAATTTACGTGGATCGAAATTAGCTTTGTTTTCTGCTAGGTGACGACGAATCGCACCAGTAGATGCCATACGTAAATCAGTGTCGATATTGACTTTACGTACACCATTTTTAATGCCTTCAACAATTTCTTCCACAGGTACGCCATAAGTTTGGCCCATATCACCGCCGTAGCTATTAATAATATCTAACCAGTCTTGTGGCACAGAGGAAGAACCGTGCATAACGAGGTGAGTGTTAGGAATACGCGCGTGAATTTCTTTAACACGCTGAATCGCTAGAATGTCGCCTGTCGGAGGACGAGTAAATTTATATGCGCCGTGGCTGGTACCAATCGCAATCGCCAACGCATCAACGCCGGTTTTCTTTACGAAGTCAGCAGCTTCTTCTGGATCAGTCAATAATTGCGACTCGTCCAATTTGCCTTCCGCGCCATGACCGTCTTCTTCGCCCATCTCACCAGTTTCGAGTGAACCCAAACAACCTAATTCACCTTCAACTGAAACACCACCAGCGTGAGCCATGTCAACAACAGTTTTAGTTACGTTAACATTGTACTCATAAGAGGAAGGCGTTTTCATATCGGCCATTAAAGAGCCGTCCATCATAACCGAGCTAAAACCCGATTGGATTGAACGCAAACAAACTGCTGGCTCGGAACCATGATCCTGATGCATAACAATAGGAATATGCGGATACATTTCAATCGCAGCAGAAATCAAATGACGCAAGAATGGTTCACCGGCATAACTACGTGCACCCGCTGAACCTTGCATGATTACCGGCGAGTCGACTTCATCAGCCGCTTGCATGATGGCATGCACTTGCTCCATGTTGTTTACGTTGAAGGCTGGTAAACCGAAATCATTTTCGGCCGCATAATCCAGCAATTGACGCAAAGAAATTAAAGCCATTGTGGTCTCCTATACTTTTACTATAAATAAAAAACAAAATAACAATAATGGTTTCGCCTGGTTTCCAAACAAAACCGGTTTAATCTACCGCCGCCAGTTCACCAACACGAACCACTTTCATCGCATTAGCACCACCGCGCACGCCTACTAAATCCCCTTTGGTGATAATCACCAGATCACCGTCCCGCACCGCACCACGACGCACTAATTCATCAACCGCATCTTTATTGACTTTATGATGATCCATGGTCTCAGGTGAAAAACTAATCGGATAAACCCCACGATACATAGTCACGCGACGTTGGGTATCCACATGACTGGACAATGCATAAATGGGTCGACCCGAACTGATTCGCGACATCCATAATGCTGAAGCACCCGACTCGGTCAAAGCCGCAATCGCTTTTACACCTAAGTGATTAGCCGTATACATAGCGGCCATTGCAATAGCTTCGTCGATGCGTTCGAACGCCGAATTAATACGATGATCTGAAACCCGTGCAATGCGTTGTTTTTCTGCTTCACGACAAATTCGATCCATAGCGGCGACGGCTGTATCAGGATATTTTCCAGCCGCAGTTTCAGCCGAAAGCATTACCGCATCGGTACCATCCAGCACTGCATTTGCAACATCGAATACTTCAGCGCGTGTAGGAATTGGATTATAAATCATGGACTCCATCATTTGCGTCGCTGTGATCACCACACGATTTTTAGTGCGCGCCAGACGAATTAATTCTTTTTGCACCGCCGGCAATTCTGCATCGCCAATTTCCACACCAAGATCGCCACGCGCAATCATGATGGCATCCGACTGATCAATAATTCCATCAATACAATGTAACGCTTCGGCACGTTCAATTTTCGAAACAATACCGGCTCTACCACCTGCTTTCTGCAATAATTCGCGTGCTTCGATGACATCTTCTGGTGTGCGTGGAAACGAGATGGCTAGATAGTCGGCTTCCAACTCAGCAGCGATTTTAATATCTGCACGATCTTTTTCGGTTAACGCAGGGGCAGATAAACCGCCGCCTTGCAAATTAATCCCTTTGCGATCGGATAAGGCACCACCAACTGTTACCTTGCAACGCACTTCTTGTACGTGAACATCTTCAACCCATAACACAATACGACCGTCATCGAGTAAAAGTGTATCACCCCGCTTAACATCATCAGGCAAACTTTTGTAAGCAATGCCAACACGTTCGTGATTACCAGCATCCGGGGCGCAAGCACCATCAAGAATGAAGGTTTCACCTTCGACTAACGTTATCGGACCATCTTTAAATCGCTCAATGCGAATTTTTGGTCCTTGTAAATCCATCAAAACGCCGATATGGCGACTATGGGCACGTGCTCGATCACGTACCATTTCTACACGTCGACGATGCTCATCGGCATGCCCATGAGAAAAATTTATCCGCACAACATCAACGCCCGCAGCAATAAGTTTATCCATTACTTTGGGGTCGTCTGTGGCAGGGCCTAATGTAGCTAAAATCTTTGTACGTCTGAGCATTGGCTCCTCAATCTTAAAAAATTCAGCCCGGGACTAACCCAGGCCAATATTATCCTTGTGCGCGCTCTTCTAAAATGGCAACTGCTGGAAGTTTTTTACCTTCCAAAAATTCCAAGAACGCACCACCACCGGTGGAAATATAAGAAACTTTATCCGAGATATTGTACTTTGAAACTGCCGCCAAAGTATCACCGCCACCCGCAATGGAAAACGCTGGACTTTCAGCAATAGCCATGGCGAGAGCTTCTGTGCCACCGCCAAACTGATCGAATTCGAATACACCGACCGGACCATTCCATACAATAGTACCTGCGCTTTTTAAAATCTCGGCGAATTGTTTTGATGTCTCGGGACCTACGTCAAAAATCATATCGTCGTCCGACGTATCCGCTACATTTTTTAATGTGGCCACTGCAGACTCAGAAAACTCTTTTCCGCAAACAACATCAACTGGCACAGGAATATCACCACCACGTTCCTTAGCTTCTTTTGTTAACTTCTGTGCAGTAGGAATTAAATCGTTTTCACAAAGTGATTTACCCACAGGATAACCCGCAGCAGCAATAAAGGTATTGGCAATACCACCACCAACAATTAACTGGTCAACCACTTTTGATAATGATTCAAGTACGGTTAGTTTAGTTGAAACTTTTGAACCACCCACAATCGCCACCATGGGACGCTTTGGATTATCCAAAGCTTTGCCCAAGGCATCAAGTTCGGCTGCTAACAAAGGTCCCGCACATGCAGTGGGCGCATATTTAGCAACACCATGAGTCGATGCTTGCGCACGATGCGCAGTACCAAAAGCATCCATCACGTAAACATCACACAGCGTTGCCATTTTTTTCGATAAATCGTCGTTATTCTTTTTCTCGCCGGCATTAAAACGCACATTTTCGCATAACACCACTTCGCCATCATTCAGTTCAACACCGTCTAACCAGTCTTTAACTAGTTTCACAGGTTTGCCTAGAAGATCAGACAAGTGAGCTGCAACGGGAGCGAGCGAGAATTTTTCTTCGTAAACACCTTCTTCTGGACGGCCTAAGTGAGACATTAACATCACCTTCGCGCCCGCTTCCATGGCATGTTTAATCGTAGGCAAAGACGCACGAATACGCGTATCATCGCCAACGACTCCATCTTTTAATGGCACATTCAAATCTTCACGAATTAGCACACGCTTACCCGCTAGATCGAGATCTGTCATTTTTAATACCGACATTTCTTACTCCTAAAGTTTAATGTTTGAAAATAATTTGCAAAATCGTCAACCCACTTTGCAAATGACTCTCTAAAACAGAAAAAGAGGGGATGCTCCCCTCTTTTTCCAAATTGCTACTTAGCGACGTGCTCGACCATACGAAGCATGTTGCAGGTGTAACCATATTCATTGTCATACCAAGAAACAACTTTAACGAAGGTTTTATCAAGCGCGATACCGGCTTCTTCATCAAACGTTGATGGCGCTGTGTTTCCACGAAAATCAGTCGAAACGACTTTCTCATTGGTATAACCCAATACACCTTTCAAATCACCTTCTGATGCAGCTTTCATTGCGGCACAGATTTGTTCGTAGCTCGCTTCTTTATCTAATTCAACCGTTAAGTCAACAACAGAAACATCTGAGGTTGGTACGCGAAACGCCATACCGGTTAATTTGCCATTCAACTCAGGCAACACCACGCCAACCGCTTTTGCGGCACCAGTTGATGAAGGAATGATATTCTCAAGAATACCACGACCACCGCGCCAGTCTTTCATTGAAGGACCGTCAACTGTTTTTTGCGTTGCAGTTGCGGCATGAACAGTCGTCATCAAGCCACGCTTAATACCAAAATTATCGTTTAATACTTTAGCCACTGGTGCTAAACAGTTTGTGGTGCAAGAGGCTGCAGAAATTATAGCTTGACCTGCATAAGTCTTGTGGTTAACACCATAAACAAACATTGGCGTTGCGTCTTTTGAAGGCGCTGACTGAACAACTTTTTTCGCACCAGCATCAATGTGCTTTTGACAAGTTTCTTCAGTCAAGAAAAAGCCTGTGCATTCAATCACAAGATCAGCACCGATTTCGTCCCATTTAAGATTGGCAGGATCGCGCTCTGCGGTTAAACGAATTTTGTTACCGTTCACGATCAAGTTGTTATTATCAACAGACACATCACCATCGAATAAACCGTGAACTGAGTCATGCTTAAGCATGTACGCAAGATAGTCAGGCTCTAACAAGTCATTGATACCCACCACTTGGATGTCCTTAAAATCTTTTGCGATTGCACGAAAAGCCATGCGGCCAATACGACCAAAGCCGTTTATGCCTACTTTAATTGCCATGTTTAACTTCTCCTAAAGGTATATAAAAAAATCATTTACCTCGCTGCCTTGAGCAACGAGGTTTTAATTTATTAAGACGCCAACACTTCGTTTACAGTATTCACGACATTCTCAACCGTGAAACCAAAGTGTTTAAACAACTCACCCGCAGGCGCTGATTCACCAAAACGATCCAAACCGATCACTTTACCGTTCAAACCAGCATATCGGTACCAGGAAGAGGTTACACCCGCTTCAACAACAACGCGTGCAGTCACACCTGCCGGTAAAACCGATTCTTTATAGGCAGCGTCTTGTGTTTCATAAGCATCAACACAAGGCATGGAAACCACACGAATGTTTTTACCTTTGCCTTCTAATGCTTTAGCGGCATCCATCGCGAGTGCCACTTCTGAACCGGTCGCAATTATGATTGCATCAGGTACGGCTTTGCTATCTTTCAAAATATAACCACCACGGGCTATGTTTGCGATTTGCATATCGCCACGAATTTGATGTGGTAAACCTTGGCGACTGAAAATCAAACTGCTAGGTCCGTTACGTTTTTCAATAGCACATTTCCAAGCCACAGCTGACTCAACCGCATCGCAAGGACGCCATACGGACATGTTTGGCAATAACCGTAGTGTTGCGGTTTGCTCAACCGGTTGGTGAGTAGGGCCGTCTTCACCCAAGCCAATAGAATCATGGGTGTAAACAAAAATACTTTGCACTTTCATCAATGCCGCCATACGCAACGCATTACGTGCATATTCGGAGAACATTAAGAACGTACCGCCAAATGGAATAAAACCACCATGCA
>Ga0224506_10001581_pt1 | contig 16142 bp, 11 predicted proteins | sample SF_Jan12_sed_USG_2_FD_169108 | JGI IMG/M metagenome (GOLD analysis project Ga0224506, IMG submission 169108) | Sediment microbial communities from San Francisco Bay, California, United States - SF_Jan12_sed_USGS_8_1 | ecosystem: Environmental > Aquatic > Marine > Sediment | place: USA... | reverse complement strand
GTTAGCTGATACAATAAAGGCAACCACGATCAATAGCGGTGTTTATCTGCCCGTTGAAAACAGTTATTTACTCGGCACGGATCAGGGTCTGCTTAAAGGCCAGTATCAACCGGAAATCAATGATTATGTTTTCGGGCAATTACCACATTTGGCATCAGGTAAAATAGACGTAAGCTTTATGTATAAACAGTCCGACAGCCTGATTTGGATAAGTACGAAAGCACAGGGTAATTATGTATTCAATCCCCATACGGATGCCCTGAAAAAATTGGCATTTAATGATGCTTTGGGGGATGTTGAGTTCAGGGATATGGCCGTTGAACAAAATGGCCAAATATGGATATCCGTGAAAGGACAGGGGGTTTTTCAGTTGGATCAAAACCTGCGTATATTAAAAAACCTGAACACCACCAATGGTTTTATACATAATGAAATATATGCCATTTGCCCGGATAATGAAGGAAATATATGGTTTGGATCCAGGGAAGCCGGATTGGTTATGTTGGATAAAGCCGGACAACTTATCTATTTTACACAGCAGGGGCTTTTCCCGTCCAAAAGTGTGAATGATATTATAAAAGACGCTCAGGGCAATATATGGATAGCAACAAATGGAGAGGGCTTGTTTACTTTTAGGAAGGGGGAATTTTATAACCTAAAGAAAAAAGACGGCTTGCTTTCCGATTTTTGTGATAATCTTACCCTAATCCCTGAGCACCAAAGCCTCTGGGTAAAGCACCGTAACGGGCTAAGTCAGATAGATCCGGATGATAGAATACTTACCTATAGCACCAATATGAATTTTTCAGACAACAGTCTGGATAAAAGTGTTTTCTTTAATGGAGACAATAATTCCTTGTGGCTCAATGAAAAAAGCAAACTCATCAGGGTAGCCACCCTTTCTTTACAACGTACTACTCCAAAGCAAAAGCCAAAAATCACCGGTGTAAGCTTTTCATTTGCGAATGAAAACGAAATTAATTTTTCAGAGCGAGGTAAAAGACCGGTTTTCACCCCTGAAAATCTGGAGTTGTCTCATGAGGCGGATCACCTCACCTTTCGCTTTGTTGCAATAGCTTACCAACCCTTCCACAAGAATTATTACCGTTATAAACTTTTGGGGTTTGAACAAAACTGGTCACCTGTTACAGAAAATAATACAGCCACATATACCAACCTGAAACCCGGAAACTATACACTTCAGGTGATGTCCACGAACAATCCGAAAAACTGGATAAAGAGCACTACTGAATACAATTTCCATATAATCAAACCGTATTGGGAAGAATGGTGGTTTTATATGGGGCAGATCATTGTATTTATTATGTTGTTTCTGATTACCTACAACATGAGCAGATACAGTAAAAACAGGAAAAGAGACAAATGGATATTGCGTCTTATGGTTTACGTTTGCCTCTTTATCATGTTTGAATACCTGCAAACTTTTCTTGAACCTTATACAACTATTTTCACCAACGGAGTACCTGTATTTAAGTTAATGATCAACCTTATACTCGCACTTGTATTGTTTCCGGTAGAAGCATTTATCACTACTTACTTCTATTCTAAGTCAACCACAGTAAATCACATAAAATAAAAACTATTATTATTTCAAATCAATTTCACCTCTTTAGTTGTTATATCTTAAATTAAAAATTATGAAACCCTGGAAACTGAATTTTACCCCTGCAGATGGCCACTTCAGAATGGGATTTACTTATTCACCGGCCATCACCCGGCATTTATATACTTTCAGACATGCAACAGCCCAAAATATAATATTTGGAAAAATACATAATGGAATTGATACTGAGGCCAATTATTTTGGCAGTTTTTTCCCATCGGAAGAATTCACCAGGCCCGGTATCAGTAGCTCAGACTCTTTCTTTAATGTTGAAGGCTATTTACCGCTGAAGAAAAAAATTAAGCCATCATAACAATGTTGAAAAGCACTTATTCCCTTATTCGCTTCAAAATGGCTTCTTTTAATGATCTGCTGACCGGTATAGTATTTTTTCCAATTCTGATCATGTTTCCCTCCAGCACTTCAATCTTGTCCAACCGAACAATGTAAGAACGATGTACCTGCAGGAAATCATCTGAAGAAAGTTTATACGACCATGTTTTCAAGGAGGATAATGTCAGGTGATATTGATCTTTCAGGTGTATCTTCACATAATCCCCATAGGCCTCCAGGTACAAAATATTTCCCAGATCCACTTTTACCAGTTTAGAATCTTCCTTTACAAAAATATATGGTGTTGTTTTTTCAACCAGATTTTTTCTCGCTCTATTTACAGCCTTTAAAAACCGGGAATAATCTTCCACCGGTTTGAGCAAATAGTCCGTAACATTATATTCAAAGGCATCAAGTGCATATTCTTCCTTGCCACTGACTAAAATAATCTGAGGCGGATCATTTAATGTTTTTATTAACTGCAAGCCACTCATTTCCGGCATTTCGATATCTAAGAAAAGGATATCGACTTTATTTTTATCCAGAAAATTAGCGGCATCAATGCCACTGTCAAAACACCCCATAAATTCCAGGAAATCAGTCTTGTCTACATATACCTGTAGTACCTTTTGAAAAAGTTTATCATCATCAACTATTATACAACTTAAATTACTCACCTTGTCAATTTTTAAAATCCATCTATTCACCAACCTGAAGAAAACAAAACCAATATAAACATAACATCACAAATATCACATTACATATCGATATATAAATAATAATGCTCCTGAATTTTGTTGAAAATAAATTGAATCAATATTATTTAATTACCAATTTACGCCTTCTTCATCTTACATTACCTGTCATTCCTTGATTATTGTCCCTAAAAAAGTATCAAGTACCTGAATACCCTCACGACAATAACGATTAATTCTTTCCAAATGATAGTCCTTTGAACTCCCCTCTATTTCACTTCTGTTTATTAACGCCTCCAGTACTTGAATTTCCTTTATGAGAATCCCTGCACGAAACAACTCCAGCCCCGGATATACCTTGTGAATTAATGCATTCATCAAAGTCAAATCACCATTCCTGACTGCTGAGTTAAACCCTAGTTCAAATTCATTAAGCTCTTTACCAAAAGTGGAACAGATATCAATTAAAAAGGCAATATCATTATCAGCCATTACCTTTACACCGGACAAATCAATTACCTTTTCTTTATTCTTCATAATGGCTAATGACCTTATTATAAGATTTCCATATAATGATAGTGCAAATTTATTAAAAAATCAATGCAATCTACGAAGGAATTTCAAGGGATCAATCACTAAAAGTAGTGAGTAAATCACCCTAATTATGATAAAGACTTTCATCGGCACAAACGATATCTTTGCTATAGTTATCAACATATAAACAGGCAAATATGAGAATTAATCAACACCTCATGTTTAGGGTACTCCAGTAAGTCATCGATTTATTCTTACCATTGAACGAATATTTTTCCCTAAGGTTCATTGATGATATAGGTTTACTATAGGCTGGTATTTCTTTTTTGTATTGAAGGGGTTATGGTTTTATCTAATATGTAATGATTATGAGTGAGATTTTGATTGTGGAAGATGAAGCATTGATTGCACTTTCACTTAAAGAACGATTGGAAAGGTTTGGGTATAAGGTTTCAGGGATTATTGACCGCGGTGAAGACATACAATCCACCATTGAAACCAATAGTCCTGATCTGATATTGATGGATATCAACCTCAAAGGAAAACGGGATGGAATTGAAACGGCCACATATATAAAAAAAACATGGAACATACCCATTGTTTTTCTCACCTCCTACACCAACAAAAGTATTCTGGACAGGGCCAAACAAGCCGAACCCTATGGTTATATTGTCAAAACAATTGATGATAACAATTTGCATATCACCATTGATGTGGCACTGAATAAACACCAGGCCAATATGGCGTATTTTAATAAAACCAATAAAGAATTAAACGACAAGAACAAGCACCTGAAAAAAGCCAATTATGACATTGAACAGCTCACATACAACTTGTCTCATGCGGTAAAAGGACCTCTGGCATCCATTCACGGGCTGATCAATTTACTGGCTACCGAAAAACCAACTTCAGGATATGAGCCTTTCCTAAAAATGATGCAAACCACAGTAAACAGGCTGGAAGGATATATTCATGACATAGTCACCTTCGCAGAAAACAATAATGATATTATATCTCAGGACAAAATATTTTTTGATCAATTAATTCCGGATATCATAGAAAGCTTACAGTTGATTGAAGGCTGGAAAAGAATCGATTTCAAATTTGAAAATAACTTTGATGGCCCCCTTATTTCAGACAAACGCCGAATAACTATTATACTCCAAAATTTGCTTATGAATGCGGTGCAATATCACAATTATTCTTCATCGTTTCAGTATATCGTAGTAAATGTAAGTACAGTTTTAGGGCGTCCTACCATCACAGTACAAGACAACGGCCTGGGGATTGATAAGGAAATGCAACCACAAATATTCAATATGTTTTTCCGGGGCAGCATAAAATCTGAAGGCTCAGGATTGGGTTTATATATTGTCAAAACAGCAGTAGAAAAGCTTAACGGAAAAATATACATGAACTCAGATCCCGGAATAGGCACCTCCTTTACCATAACACTTTAAAAACAATGGAAACAAAAGATATTTTGATTGTAGAAGACGAAGCGCTAATTGCCTTTTCTTTAAAAGAACGGATAGAAAATTTCGGTTATCGTGTTACCGGGATAATTGACCGGGGTGAAGACGTAGTGCCTGAGATAGAAAAAAACACGCCTGATTTGATCCTGATGGATATTAATCTAAAAGGAGAACAGGACGGCATTGAAACCGCTGGAATGGTGAGGCAACATCAGGACATCCCCATCATTTTTTTAACGTCTTATTCCAATCAGGGCATTATTGACCGGGCAAAAAAAACGGGGCCCTACGGCTATGTAATAAAAACCGTAGATGATAATAATCTGCACATTAGTATTGACATGGCATTAAACAAGCACTTGTCAAACCAGCAGGTGAACAACCAGCTCAATAAGGAAATAAGAAAATTAAAGTCGCTCTACGACAATAATGTCAATATGGTCGTGCGCATGGATGTTGAGGGATGTATTGAATATGTAAATCCTGTGTTCATCCGGTTAATGGGTATACATGCCGGGGAATTGTTAGGCGTCAGGTTGGAAGATTCCACTATGAACGATCAGGCAAAAATATTATTTGCGGAGTTTTCAGAGAAAGTAATTCAAAAGAAACGCAAGGTGACTATGGAAGGTGTTATTCAAACTATACTTGGCGACCGCATGATAAGAATAACTGCCATTCCTGAAAAAAATGATCAGGGGGAAGTAGAATCAATACTGGCAGTCATTAGTGATGACACAGACCAGCAGCTGGCTGTCAACAATATGCGCAATAAACAGAAAAAGATCAATGAGAGTATTAATTACTCTATGCAAATACAGAGTGCTATATTTCCACAACTCAATTTATTACACAATTATTTTGAGGAGGCCTTTATCATCAACAAACCGAAAGATAAAATTGGAGGAGATTTTCCCTGGGTAAATAAAGTAGGCAACAGCATATATTTGGGGGCTATTGATTGCACAGGACATGGTGTCCCCGGTGCCCTGATGTCACTAGTTACCTATTTTTTAATGGATAAAATTAACTCCAATGCCCGGGAAATACCTGCAGGTAAAGTCCTTGACCTGCTGCATTTATTTGTAAACCGTTCTTTAAAACAACACTATGACATGTCCAAATCACGTGACGGGGCTGATGTATCTCTTTGCAGGATAAACATCACTACAGGAAAACTGGAATATGCCGGGGCCCACAGGCCATTATTCCTCTACCGCGATGGCAATTTGATCGAAATAAAAGGTGACAGGTACCCTATAGGAGGCAACCAGTATAAAAACAGGGAACGTTTCAAAAACCACTACCTCGATTTACAAGACAATGACATCGTATTTATGTTCTCTGATGGCCTGCCAGACCAGTTTGGAAAAGATGAAAAAGGCCAGGTTTCAAAGTTTGGCATGAAGCGTATCCGTTCTCTGATCACAGGTAAAACCAGCTGGGAAATCAGCGATTTATCCACCGCTTTAGAGCAACGGATTAGTACCTGGCAAGGTACACAATCACAAACTGATGACATTCTGGCTATAGGAATGAAGTTTAAATGGTCGGTAATAGACAAACTCAGGTATGCATAACCAGATCTACAAAAGTACCATATTATAAATAACCAAAACAGGAAAAAGCGACAGCATTGTAAATAACGTTGGATGAAGGCCTTGAAAACTAATATTAAAGATGAACTTCAGCTAGTGATAAATAAATTATCCACTATGAATATAGCGGAGTTTACGCCTCAGGATACAAAAGAATTAAATCAACTATTTTCCAAAGGACATGACCAACTCATACGTCCCGGGCGTACAAAGACTTCAGAAAAAAAACTTATAACAGACGAGAATGAATATTCTTCCCAGGAAGAACAAATAAACATCGCCATAAAAGCCCTTTTGAACATCGCTAAGGGAGATTATAAACAAAGGGCTCCTGTAAATGGAGAATTCGACAAGGTAGATTCCCTGGGCCTGGCCATTAATATACTGGCAGAAGAACTGGAGTGGAAAACCAATGAGCTAATCCACCGAAACAACACCCTTAATGAAAGAAACCATTTCATTTCCTCCATCACACAAACCATCTCTGATATCATATACGTATTGGATACATCTACCTTAAAGGTGCTATATTCCAATAAAGAGCCGGAAGAATTTCTTGGCTATTCCAACGTTCCAATTACAGGAAAAACAATTTATAAGGTTATAAAATTCACTCATCCGGAAGATTTCAACAAAATAAAATCGCATTTCAGTAAAATTAAACACCTAAAAAAAGACGGGGTTTTAAAAATTGAGTTCAGGATTAAAAAGGCAGACAATACCTGGATCTGGCTACAACAGGAAATCACTCCTTTTATTTTCAACGAAACAGGTGATTGTATTCAGGCACTTGGGAAGATAACAGATATCACCGAATTGATTGAAAAAGAAAACCAGGTCAGGATGGGTGAAGAACGATACAGAACCTTAAGTGAATCTTCTACTGACGCAATAGTAATATCTGATGCCCGGGGCATTATTATTTCCTGGAACAAAGGAGCCGAAAATATATTTGGCTATTCTGAAAAACAAGCCATTGGCGCTCCTATTGATATCATCCTGCCGGATAAACTATTAAATAATAGTTACAAAACCTTTATGCAAAAGGTGATCAGGCATCCCGCAGCGATGTTTGGACTTACCCGCGAATTGAGCGCTAAAAGGATTGATGGCGAAATATTTCCGGTAGAAGTGAACCTGTCAAGGTGGGGAAAAAATTTAGGCGATAAGTATTACAGCGCAATCATCAGGGACATTACTGAAAGAAAAAACACAGAACGCGAACTTCAAAAACTTTCCATGGTAGCCAGGGAGTCCCGATACGCTATCATTATAACAGACCATCATGGAAATATTGAATGGGTAAATCATGGTTTTGAAAACGCAACTGGTTATCCCCTTAAAGAAGTCATTGGGGATAACCTGATCCACAAAATGCAGCGTCCAGATACAGATCCGGAGGAATTGTTAAAGATTCAAAATTGCATGATAGAAAAGAAACCTGTGAGTGGTGAAATCCTTACATCTCAAAAAAATGGAGAAATCCTGTGGTTTCACTATGATATCGTTCCCGTTTTCAACCTTATGGGCGAATTTGTCAATTTCGTTTCTACCCAAACTGATATTACTTCCCGAAAAACACTTGAGAAAAAGCTGATCGATTCAAATCATGAAAAAGAAGTACTTCTCCGCGAAATCCACCATCGCGTAAAGAACAACCTGCAAATTGTAAACAGTCTTTTTGACATTCAAATGAGTCGCATTGCAGATCCGGAAACCAAAAACGTGCTCCTAAACAGCAAGTCAAGGATCAAATCCATCTCATTAATCCATGAACAGCTCTATATGTTTGAGCATCTGTCCAAAATTGTCTTTTCCAATTATCTGGAATCCTTACAAAAAAGCATCGTCCTGTCATTAAACAACGTGGGAAGTCATGTGGAAACCAAGATGGATATGGAGCCCATAGAACTGGATGTAAATACAGCCATTCCCCTGGGGCTTATAGCCAATGAACTGATTACCAATGCCTTCAAATATTCCGTAAAAGACAATAGTGAAAGTGTCATTCTTGTGCGTTTTAAAAAGGTGGACAAAAAATGTGTCTTTTCAGTCTGCGACAACGGCCCCGGCCTGCCCGATAATTTCCTGACCCGAAAAGAAAACTCACTGGGTTATAAGATTATCAACAGCCTGGTTTCCCAACTGGATGCGCAGTTAACTTTCGTTAATGAAGAGGGGGCAAGTGTTTCAATTATTTTTGACCATATATAAAAATTAAATATGGAAAATAACCTATTCAACCATCCTTTTTGAAAACCAGCAGCCAACATGAAAAAAAGCCGAAACCAGAACTTTATAGATACCATCGACTCATGCCTTACCAATGGGGTGAAAAATGAGGTATTTCACCTTACCACCGAGGATGATTTTTTGGATGGCAAATACATCACCATTCATGGCGAAAAACTTCTAAACTTCGGATCATGTTCTTATCTGGGGCTTGAAGTGGACGAACGCCTGAAAAACGGAGCGATCGAAGCCGTTAAAAATCATGGTACCCAATTTTCATCTTCCCGCCTTTTCCTCCAAAACAAACTTTACCTGGAAGCTGAAGAACTGTTAACAGGCATCTTTGAAAGGCCTACCCTACTCGCCCCTACCACATCACTGGGCCATATAGCGGCAATCCCGGTATTAATACAGGATGAAGATCTGGTCATCATGGATCATCAGGTACATGGCAGTGTCCAAAATGCGGTCAGTATGCTAAAACCCCGTGGGATTAAAGTGGAAATGATCAGGCACAACGACATGGATCAACTCGAGGCCCTCGTCAAAGCCGAAAGGACACGTTACAACAAAATTTGGTATATGATTGATGGCGTGTATTCCATGTATGGCGATTATGCCCCCATACCTGAAATCCGGTCCTTAATGGATAAATATGACCAGCTATGGACATACGCGGATGATGCGCATGGCATGAGCTGGACAGGGAAATACGGGAGGGGTACAGTACTGGAACACGGCCCGTTGCACGACCACATGGTACTGTCTTCCTCCCTCGCCAAGGCTTTCTCCTGTGGCGGTGGGGTGCTGGTCTTTCCCAATGAGGAAATGTGCAGAAAAGTAAGAACCTGCGGGGCTGCTTTTACCTTTTCCGGACCGGTACAACCCCCGATGCTGGGCGCCATCATTGCCTCGGCCAAACTCCATTATACAACGGAGTTTAAAAGGCGGGCAGAGCGGTTTAAAAATATGCGTGAAAAAACACTGCAATTTATCCGCAGTAAAGACCTGCCTCTGGTAATGCCTTCAGACTCCCCTATTTTTTACCTCGCTACGGGATTGCCCCGTACTGGCTATAATATGGCGAAAAAACTGATAGAAAAAGGGTATTACGTTGATATTGGCATATTCCCCGGTGTGCCCGTAAAATGTACTGGCATAAGGATTGCATTAAATGCAAACATGAATTTAAATGATATTGAAGGGCTGATTATGGAAATTATACAGCTATACCCACAGGTACTGGAAGAAGAAGGGCAATCGATGGAGAATATCTCCCAATACTTTAATATCAATTTTAAAGATCCTTTCTCTATCAATTTGCCACGGCAGGAAAAATTCATTACGACCCATTATAATACCATAGATAAAATAGACCGTGATTTATGGGACAGATTACTGGGCGATAAGGGTTCCTTTGATTATGAGGGTTGTCGGTTTTTAGAAGCATCTTTTAGTGGTAATGATGAAAAGGAAAATAACTGGCGGTTTCATTATTTTATAATTAATGATTTGATGGGAACACCCATAATCGCAACGTTCGTTACTGAATTGTTTATAAAGGATGACATGCTTGCGCCGGCTTCCGTATCAGAAAATATAGAGCAATTGCGTAAGGACAACAAGTATTTACTCACCTCCAGGGTTCTGATGATGGGATCACTACTCAGCGAAGGTGAGCATATTTACATTGACCGGACAACAGCAGATTGGAAAGCGGCCTTTAAATTATTGTTGCAACTGATCAACCGCGAAAAACAATCTTGTGGTGCCGAAGGGGTCTATCTCAGGGATTTTGATTCCTCCGATCATGAAATTACCGACCTACTCCTCAATGAAGGTTTTATTAAAACTGATATGCCAGACACCCATATGCTCCCCAATATTCAGCAGTGGACATACGGCACCCTGGATAAGAAGAAAAGAAAACATATCAGGGAAAATTGCCTTAACAAACGGGAAAACTTTATAGTAGAAGAAGTCACAAATCTCGATATAGACAAACAACTTTATGGCCTTTATGCCAATGTGAAAAAACAATCACTTAAACTCAACACATTTAACCTCCCTGAAAAATTATTTAAAAATTTTATTAAAAGTCCCCATTGGGATACGATCATCATAAAACTAAAGAACCACAATAATATTGTTGCTGTGGTGTTTAGTCATATATCTGCCAATAACTACTGCCCAATGGTCATCGGGCTTGATTATGGGGCAATTAAAGAATATAGCATTTACAGACAGGCCATATATCAGTTGATTATCCGCGCCCAGGCCCTGGGGAAACAAACCCTTCATTTTGGAATGGAAGCAGCTGTGGAAAAACAAAAATTTGGAGCCATTGCGCACAACAAATCAGCTTTCGTGCAAATAGACAGCAATTTTAATGCAGCAATGATCAACCAGATCATGGTAGTAAATAATTAAACCAAAATAAAATGAACAACACAAAACCAACTCCTCAAAAAATGAAAGTTCTCGAAAATGAGTTTGCCCGTCTTGAATTTGACGGACGTATAGTATTTTGTGAATTTACCAAAGAAAACACTTATATTGATATGGATATGGCCAATCGCCTGGTCAATGACCGGATCAATTTTACAGAAGGACGCCCCCATTGTTTATGCCTCAGGGCCGGAAAATTCAGCTATGCAGATAAGGAAGTCAGAAACTACATGCAATCATCAGAAGGCATCAAGAACATTATTGCCGGGGCTATTATTACCGAAAGTGCCGTCACCTCGGTTTTCTTTAACTTTTTCATCAAAATAAGCGGAGTTAATAAAATTGTTCCCGCCAAATGTTTTGCACTAGAAGAAGATGCTATAGAATGGCTCAAACAATTTAAACATGCTAAATAATATGAAGCAACCACCTGTTTTGCCTTTGAATTATTAACAATTACTATTACCTAAGCTTCTCCCAAATATGAATTCTTCTTCAAACTTCACAAACCATCAAATAAAATTTAAAGTCATAAGGATGACTAATATCATCAAATAACACCTAATTAATATGGATATAATAATTATTTATATAATATGACAGGATTGCAAAAAGAAATAATATTCTTTACAAAAAACACATTACATCACTGCATCCAATAAAGATAATATTATTCTATAAAACCTTTATTGGATGTGAATGCATCTTTACTTTAATCCTGTGTTTATATTTTAATTCTTCTCATTTTATGGCCAAGTTTCCAACTAGATAAAGTCGGGTTCAAATTAATCGTTTAATACGTTCATTTTTAAATTTAACATTCATCTTCACACCAAAACTAATAGCAATGCAAACTTAACATTCAAATAAATGACTATTACCAAAAAAAAAATTATTATCGCAGATGACCACAAAATCGTATGTGAAGGGCTCGTTTCCTTATTCAGTACCTATTCAGAATATGAAATTGTTAAAATAGCCTCCAACGGCCAGGAAGTCATTGACTATGTTAAACAAAATCCGACGGACATAGTCGTCATGGATATCAAAATGCCGATACTTGATGGAATTGAAACAACCAAAATTATAAAACAGCATTTTCAGCATGTAAAAGTAGTTATCCTCTCCATGCATGGACAGGAAGGTTTTATCAAAAATTCAATCCAGGCGGGAGCAGATGGTTATGTGTTAAAAAACAGGGGTCAGGAAGAACTGATCAAAGCAATAAACCATATATGTGATGGAAACACCTACTTCAGTCAGGAAGTAACCAGTCGTGTGATAAAGAAGATGCGACAATATGGCGAAATAGAGGGTATCGACTTATCCGACAGGGAAATCCAGATTATGCAACTGCTCAGTGATGGCTTTACCTCCGAACAAATCGGTGAAATTATCTTTGCAAGCACACATACCATCAATACCTACCGGAAAAACCTTTTACTTAAGTTTGATGCAAAAAACGTAACTGAACTGATTAAAAAGGCTTTGAAGGAAGGTTATATCAAATAATGTCCATCCGGAATAATACCTCCTTACTAAAAATAGGATATTAAAACCACTAAAACTGGTAGGGCTAAAATACATGCAATGCCTTACTTTTGAAATGAAGTTTAAAATACTTCATTTGGATGTTTAATGAAGACTTCACCAGTCTTCCATGCTTAACAGGTGGGATAAGATGTGACATACCCGGGCCATTGCGTTGGGTTAGGCCCCTGTCACCCAGACAGCAAGTATGTTACCTTCCTAAGCCGCTACCAGACCGAAAGGGTCAGTAGCGGCTTTTCCTTTATATTTTAATTGTCCCATGCCCTGTTTTTAATTTTTTGAGTTAATCCCGCTCAGTTTACTCATTTCACCTGTTCGGGGATAGATTACCCTATTTATAGTATGTTTTTTTCACTATTTTCCGGTGTTTTTTTCACTATTTTCAGTGAGGTTACTCTGCCCGCAAGTCTCTAATATTGCATTATCAATTTATAAAATTAAATGTTCAATCCTAAAATATTATTACTATTATGAAAAAGCTAAGATTAGTAACCCTCGCATTATTATTATCCTCCCTGTTTGCTTTTACAGCCTGTGAAGAAGAAGAGATTATGTTGAAAGGAGAAGGTGATAGCGAGCCGGAATTACCAGATGGCGATGCATAAATAATAACCAAGGAAGATGCATGTAGCCGTATAATTACTAATTTTACTCTACGATGCGGCACATTATATTAATAATTACGCTATTTTATTGTTTTTCAGGCTATCTGAGGGCGGAAGATCCCTTTTTGGATAGCCTGAAAAACCATATGGTGTATACCAGCCAGATCGACCTCGCCAAACAATTAAAGGACTCCGGGATTCAATACAAAAATAAGGGTGATTACCCGAAAGCCCTTCTCCTGTATCATGCATCTATGGATATATATTTAGAACATGGCGACTCGATAGGCGTAGCCAATTGCTATAATAATATAGGGGTAGTCTATAAAAACACCAACAAAAAAGAATTGGCCATTGATGCCTTTTACTCCTCCATAGAATTAAACAGCAAAATTAATAACAGAAGCGGTTTGTCCAATAACTACCTGAACCTGGCAAATTTTCATTTCACAGAAAACAACTTAAACAAAGCAATTACTTTTTTTAATAAAAGTAAAGAATTACTAATAAAAGGCGAACAAACAAAAACACTGGCCAATATATATAATGGCCTGGGTATCATATTGAGTGATGAAAACTATCCAAATAGGGATTATGAAGAGGCTAATGAAGAATTTCACCATGCATTAGAAATTTATGAAAAATTGAATGACTCAACACTTATAGCAGTAGTACTCAACAACATGGGCCTTCTTGCCGAAAAACAAAGCAATTACCACCGGGCACTGGAATACTACATGAAATCACTGGAAATAAAAGAGACCTTCGTTCAAAAAAAAGGCAGATTGGTCTCATATCTCAATATTGGCAACATCTACCGAAAATTAGAACAGTACAATAATAGTCTGGACTATTACCTGAAAGGATTAGCCCTGGCCCAGGAAATGGGAGATGCCCCACGATACCTCAATTTGACATCTAATATTGTACAAATAAAAATAGCCCTAGGTGATGATGTGGAGGCCAACTGGTATTTTAACGAATACCGGGCCCTGCGCGACTCCCTCTACAACCGGGACAAAACCCGGCAGCTGGTCGAGCTCCAGGTGATGTATGAGACCGAACAAACCGAGCGGGCGCTGGAAAAACAAATTCTGGCCACCGAGGCCAAAACGCGTGAAAACAAGCACCTGACCATCACACTGATCGCTGTATCTCTGCTAACCATCCTCAGCGTGGGCTTTTTCCTCCACCGCCAGAATGCCAGGGAACAACTCCGGGAACAGAAAGAGCATATCTACCAGCAAAAATTACAAGCTATAAAACAAGAACAAGACCTCGAAGTACTCAATGCCATGATGTTGGGACAGGAAAAAGAGCGGCAACGTATTGCCGAAGACCTTCACGACCGGCTCGGTGCGAAGCTCTCGGCCATCCGATTGTTCCATACACCGGAACACCATGCAGAAAACTACGCTTATATCTCTCGCTTACTCAACGAGACGATCATTGAAACCCGTGAAATATCTCACAACCTGGCTTCAGGCACGCTGGAGAAATTCGGATTAATCAACGCGCTGGAAGACCTATTTGAGACCTTACAGGCCACCCGGCAGATACAAACCCGGTTTTCGGTGTTTTCCAAGGCAGATTTGAGTGATGTCTCCATAGACCGCACCCTTCTCAGTATTGTTCAGGAACTCACTAATAACACCATAAAACACGCTGAAGCCTCATCAATCCATTGCCAGGTGTCCTGTTTTCCGGACTCATCCTTCAACCTGGTGTATGAGGACAATGGGAAAGGGTTTAATGTAGATCAGCTAAATGGCCAAGGCATAGGCCTTTCAAATATCAAGACACGGCTTCTACCATTTAATGGAACCCTGGCGATCGATTCTTCTCCCGGTAAGGGGGCCACCTTTATCATTGATATTCCGGCGGCCTGAATATCTTTTATATAAACAGGCATTTTTCAATAACTAATTAACCAGCCCGTTCACTTTGCCTTCGCGCAGTGAACGAACATTATGTTAAAGTCATGCGCATAGCTGAAAGCCATACATTAAGCCAATGCTTCCTGCACCCTTGTCGCAGCATCCTTTAACAGGATGGCCGAAGACACCTTTAGCCCTGATTCTTCAATGATTTTGGCGCCTTCCTCAGCATTGGTGCCCTGTAACCTGACAATAATAGGAATGTCGATATTCCCTATTTTTTTATAGGCTTCCACAACACCGCTGGCCACACGGTCGCAACGCACTATTCCCCCAAAAATATTTATCAATATGGCCTTCACATTGGGGTCTTTAAGAATAATCCTGAATCCGGACTCTACCGTTTCGGGGTTTGCTCCACCACCTACATCCAGAAAATTGGCCGGCTCACCTCCGGAAAGTTTAATAATATCCATTGTAGCCATGGCCAGGCCTGCCCCGTTCACCATACATCCTACATTTCCATCGAGCTTCACGTAGTTGAGCCCTGCCTGTCCGGCTTCCACTTCAGCGGGATCTTCCTCGCTCAAGTCGCGAAGTTCGGCGAGATCTTTGTGACGATATAAAGCATTATCATCGAGGTTTACCTTGGCATCAACCGCAAGTATTTTATCATCTGATGTTTTAAGCGCCGGATTAATTTCAAACATAGAAGCATCGGCACCTTCAAAAGCCTTATACAACGAAAAGATAAATTTCACCATTTCCTTAAATGCTGTACCGGACAATCCCAGAGCAAAGGCAATTTTCCTTGCCTGGTATCCCTGCAATCCTACTGCCGGATCAACCCACTCTTTTATTATTTTTTCAGGAGATTTTTCTGCCACTTCTTCGATGTCCATACCACCTTCGGTAGACGCCATGATCAGGTTTTTCTCTTTGGCCCGGTCGAGTAACACACCTACATAAAATTCATTGGGCTCCGATTCACCGGGGTAGTAAACATCCTGTGCAATCAACACCTTATTCACCTTTTTTCCTGCGTCACCGGTTTGTTTGGTCACCAGAGTGCCTCCCAAAATATTTTTCACTATCTCAGGTACTTCATCAATGCTTTTAGCCAGCACTACACCATTAGAACCCGTTTCTTTAATTTTTCCTTTACCCCTA